>Ga0209536_100009287_pt1 | contig 14627 bp, 7 predicted proteins | sample DeeMarSeWOR28_12_FD_187461 | JGI IMG/M metagenome (GOLD analysis project Ga0209536, IMG submission 187461) | Marine sediment microbial communities from White Oak River estuary, North Carolina - WOR-2-8_12 (SPAdes) (version 2) | ecosystem: Environmental > Aquatic > Marine > Intertidal zone >...
AGGGTTTACCAACTCAGATGCTGTAACGGACGGCTTCCCCATCCAGAATGCCTTTCAGGTTGACATCGCAGGCGGCGAAGACGTCTTTGTGGCTAAGCTGAGTGTTGACGGCTCTTCCCTGCTCTACTCCACCTACCTGGGAGGCAGCGGCGACGATGAGGGCTACGACATTGATGTGGATGGCTCTGGTAACGCTTACCTGACGGGGGATACCAACTCGGCAGTTGCAACAGGCGGCTTCCCCACCACTCAAAAACCCATTCAGGCTGACATCGCAGGCGGCTATGACGGTTTTGTGGCTAAGCTGAGTGCTGACGGCTCTTCCCTGCTCTACTCCACCTACCTGGGAGGCGGCGGCACGTACGACGGGGGCGACGAAATTGAAGTAGATGGTTCCGGCAACGTTTACCTGGCGGGGTATACCAGCTCAGCAGACTTCCCCACCCAGAATCCCATTCAGGCTGACAACGCAGGTGGCTGGGACGCCTTTGTGGCCAGGGTTCATCCAACTATTTTCAGTGCTGACTTCGAAGGTGATACAGCAGGTAGTGCTCCCAGTTCAGCCAATGCCGTCGGCGAGATCGAGTTCGTTGACCCGAATGAAACGACGGTAGTTGAAGTTAGTGGTCCATTTGGTGGCTTCACCAGCCAGTCCGTTCTAATTGGCAAGTCCCCAGCTGGTTCCCCCTGCGATACGCCTATTTTCAGGGGTTACCCAGACCCAACAGGTGGCCCATACACCTCAGGGGTCTTTACGGTAACATGGAAATCGGTCTCACACCAAAACGGTGAATACGGTTATGCTGGCGTTAGCGATCCAGGAAACGTTGGCGATCCAGCCGGCAACGGCTTTACCGTTAATTACGGTTCAAGTAATCGTATTCTTTATCAGGATAGGGACCACAATGGAGGTATTCCGGGTGGTCCATATTTCGTTAACACGGGAGTCACCTATGTGGCGAATACTCCCCAGACCTTCACCGCTATTGTTGACATGGACGCTGGAAATTTTGACCTCTACGTAGACGGAGCACAGGTCGCAGATGATGCCTTTTTCATAGATGCAGATTTTGATAATTTCGTATATTTCGTCTTCGGAATTGGTGGATGTCCTACTGAGTCCTACGGTTTGGACGATGTCGAAATCGTCCAGGGTGCCAATCCACCACCAAACCTGCCTCCCACTGCTAGTTTCACGGCGAATCCGAGCTCAGGCATGGCGCCATTGCTTGTTAATTTCGATGCTACGGGTTCGAGTGACTCAGACGGGTGGATAACCGATTATGAATGGGACTTTGGGGCCCCTGAGATTCCAACTGGAACGGGCGTGACTATAGTTAGGGAGTTCCAAAATTCCGGCGTCTATATTGTAACACTTACAGTTAGGGACAATCGTTCTGATGAAGACGTGACTACAAGGTTATTAAGCGTCACCGCACCCTCGAACATTCCACCGACAATTACCGGCCAAGTCCCTTTGAGTGCAGTTCGAAATTTCCCGCTCACGATTACCTTGGCTGATTTAGCCGTATCGGATCCTGACGAAACCTATCCAGTTGGCTTCACCTTGGAAGTTGGGGATGGCGCTGACTACAGCAGGGATGGTAACTCCATCACCCCCTTTCCCAGCGCCAGCAGCCCGCTCACTGTGCCCGTACGGGTTTACGACAGTCACGCCGCGGCTAGTGATTGGTTCTATCTCAGTGTGGATGTTTTAGATGACAGTGACGGGGACGGCATGCCGGATGATTGGGAAATAGCCAACGGGCTCGATCCCAACGATCCAAACGATGCGTGGCAGGATCCGGACGGAGATGGTCTGATGAACGTGGGTGAATATGGATGGCTTACTGACCCCCACAATCCTGACACCGACGGCGACAAGATCAGTGACAGCTACGAGATAAGCCAGGGCACAGATCCACATCGTGACGATGATACTCCCGACATCCCCGTCATAGGAGCAATGAATAACGTTCACTATCCTAATGGTGTTTTCAGTACATACCTCATTGTTGAAATAGGACAGGGATTCATCGGCGCCTTGCCGGGTGAGATAGACGAGATTACGGTTGTTGGACCAGGCGGAGAGATAGCGAGATACTCAACAAATGATCCCAGTGCCTGGACATACTACCCGCAATGGAGAGAATTTTTCATTGCCATACCCGACCTCACACCCAGCGGAGAACCCGAACTGGGTGCATATACTTTTACCGTGCAGAGTGATGCTTTGACCGGCACGGCGACGGATAATCAGAACGTACTGTGCACTATACCAATTCCAGATACCAGCACGTTTTCCCCAGGTGTGGGACAAACGCTCAGCTCCAAGACCCCCACCTTTTTTTGGGACGCTGTGGCGGACCCTGGTGATTGTGGAGATATCATTCATTACAGGCTGGAGATAAACGAGGACATAAATGGGCAAGTGGGAGATCGCATTTTCGCCACCAGTCGAGTGGCGGGAATGACTTCATTTACCCTTTCTGACGGCGTTTTGAGCCCAGGCCAAAAGGGATTCTGGCGGGTGCGGGCAGTTGACAGTTCCAACTGGGTCCTGGTTCAGAACCGGGCCCACAACCTCTGGGTACCCTTCACCGTAGAAAGGGACCCGAAGAGATTGGCCTGGTTTGACGTGACTGTCTTCAACGGAGACCTGTATTCCGAATTCAGCGTGCTGCCGGGTTTTAGGAACAAGCTGGTGAGTGCAACTCTAAGCACCCCGATTAGGGGTGACGTCAGCTATGATCTGGTCGCAGATGAAAGAATCTTTGACAGTGAGTGCCGTTATTTGGAGTTCTGGGGTCATGACCTCGGCCCTGTCCAAGATCCAGATCCAAACGATCCTAATGACGATGACTACGGCGACTATACTTTGACCCTGAACTTTGCAGATGGGGCGCAGGAAGTTTACACCGACGCCTTCGAATACAAGCCAGTGACACGTCCCATTGTGGAAGTGGCCGACGTTACGGTCCACGATGATGGTAGTGCCTATGTTACTTGGGACAGAGATGATCCTCCCGTTGATCAGTATTATCAGGTGAGGGTGAGAGATTCCGTCGACGGCAGAAATGAACTTGCCCGTGTTGGTACGTGGCTTAATGAAACAGAAGCGTATCTAGGCTGGTGGGATTTGATGTGCCTGGAGGAAGGTGTGAATTACCGCTGGCTTGTGCGCGCCTATGACGATTTGTGGCCGATTCAGAATACCGGTGAATCAGCATACGCCGAGGCCGTGTACTCACCGGCATCTCTGGCCCGGACCACCGGGTTCAGCGCCATGGCGTGGAAAGGTGATCTGGACCTCAGCTGGAATGTGCGCCCTGGCTCAAGAAGTCTACTTGAAAGCGTAACTGTAAATTTGCCAGACGGCACTGACCGCACTTTCGGTTCTCCAGGTAATCCTCTGAGTAACATGGCACCGGGGAATTATTGGTACGATCTTTCCACTGAGACGAGACTTGGCCTTAAAGGATGGTCAAGTCTGGACGGACCAAGCCCACCCCCGCTAACTGCTAATAGCTACGGGACTTACACCTGTACGTTCAACTACAGTGACGGCCGCCAGGAGACAAAAACAGACGACCTGGAGGAGGTCCAAGTTTTTCCAGTGATGTCTGGCATGACTGCGGTGATTCACCCCTCCGGCGGCATCACATTTTCATGGGATATCCCTGAAGATCTGAGCGGTCAGCCTATGACCGGGCAGATATACCAGATCAGGATCAGAAGTCAGGACGGCAGCAAGGAGTACTTCAAGTCTGCCAACGTGACAGATGGAACCTCGGTTGCCGCCTCCTACCATGATTGCAGAGCCATGGAACATGGCCTGAATTACCAGTGGTTCGTCCGAGCCTATGATTATGATCCGGAAGATCCGAATTATCCGGATTATCCGGATTTCAACACCATGGAGCAGAGTGTTTCCGGATATTTTCTATACAATCCTTTCGACAATGAAGGTGATGGAATCTTTGATCTTTATGATCCGGATGACGACAATGACGGTGTGGACGACGTTGATGACGCCTTCCCGTTCGATCCATCTGAATCTTCAGATAACGACTGGGATGGCAAAGGGGATAACGAGGATCTCGATGATGACAATGATGGGATTCCAGATGATGGGGACGGCTCAGGTATTGAAGGCGATAACCCATGCGATCAAGTCACTGTACTACAACAGCCCTTGAGTTGCGATGATAACTGTCCGAAACAGAGCAATGCTAACCAGCAGGATCTTGATGGCGATGGCATAGGCAATGTTTGCGATGCCGATGCAGATGGTGACGGCCACGATTCGTACACCTTAGGTGGTGATGACTGCTACCCCTTGGATCCAAATCAGTGGCTGGGCGATTGCGACGGCACCCAATATGGAGGTAAAAGCGGACAAAATAAGCCATCCAAGACTGGAGATGGAGATAGTGTAGATGACGCCGTGGATAACTGCCCGAAAGATACCAATGATGTCGAAGACTGGACAGACATAAACGGGAACGAGCATAGCCAAACTCAAAAGGACACGGACCTGGATGGAGCGGGAGATATCTGCGACAGCTGTCCATTAGATCCTGATGATGATGAGGATGAAGATGGGATCTGCGGGGACCTGGATCTTTGCCCCGGTACACCGGTAGGTCAAGCGGTTGATAGCAGTGGATGTCCCAGCTCTGGGATTGATGAGGACGGTGATACTTATACGGCAGACGTGGATTGTGATGATAATGACCCGGCGGTACATCCCGGAGTTAATGTGGATGACTGTAATGATATTGATGATGACTGTGATGGCACCACCGACGAAGACTGCGCGGCTCCTGGGAACTACTATATTACATTCGCGATTACAGATTCTAATAATGGTGCTGACACCATAGAGAACTGGCTCCCAGATGAGATTGGGGAAACGCTAAAGATCCAAGCCTATGTGTGTTGTGATACCGCTGGCGCGAACATTCCAATCCGAGACCTTGAGGGAAAGGTGATTGTGTTCAATGAGGAATACGTCTCAACCAATGAAGGGCAATTCGCTAACGATTCCGACAGAAGCATTACAAGAGATTTCAGTGCACCCGTTTTCAATCTTTCAAAAGGTACAATAGAAGTCTTCACCGAGGATTACGGAGCCTCAATCCACATCCGCGCCAACGCAACTGTGGGCGGCGTACCTGTGGAGGGTTTGCTTACCCTGCCCAAGGATTCGGATGCTAAGGATTTGGATAGCGACGGCAAAAAGGATGATGATCTGCCAGATGCCTGGGAGACGGCTGTGTTCGGCAATCTTTCCCACGACGCCCTTGGTGACCCAGACCAGGATGGACTGACAAATCTGGAAGAGTTTCGAGGGTACATGTGGGGTCCTCCCATGGTTAAAATACCCGGATGCCTGCCGGGCTCACCCGGGTGCGACCCACTCATTACAACCTACCAAACTGATGCCTACGTCCCACAAGGTCAGACGACACACTTCAGGACCGACCCGAAAGAGATGAGGGAAGTTTTTGTAAAGGTGAAGAACTACGATTTCAATTTGCAGAACCTTAGCGATGGTACACCCATCGATGCCGATACTGGCTGGGATGTGGCCGGCAGAGTGTGTCCTTTTGCCCTTGGGGCTGCATACATCAACTCCAAGGTTGCTGTTCATGCGGTAAGCGTGAACAATCTGCCCTCTTTTATGACAGGAGGTATCTTGAATTGGGAAACCGGAATCGATGCGATTCTGATTACCAACGATCTAAATAATACCCACGGCGTCAGTGATGGCGATATTGATTATGAGGGTCCCAGGTGGTGGGAATGGGATATCAAGGGGGAGAGCAATGTTGGCACCTGGGCTGCCCCTGGAACAAACACCAAGACGTATCAGATACCCCTGGAAAATTACGTTACTCAGAAACCCTATATCGACAATGTCTGGACGTCAGACTGTGATTCTACCATATTAGATCCCATGGATGCCCCGTGGGTGGAAGACGGCATGACCGATGATGCCGTCAACGACCCCAATGAAAGCCCCTCTGGTTGGGAGGCAGGGTGTCCGAATACAAATGAACCTAATTGTAGTCTAGACGGCGATATCATCACCAGTCCGCTAAGGTTTGACCAGCAGCATACGGCCTTTGACGTTGATAATGATGGACGAGTGGAACTCCCTACCATCAACGACCCAGATGATCCTACAACCCAAGCACGGGGTGATCAATATCCAGATGAGTACACCATGGAGCAGGTGCTCAAACATACCTTGAGCCATGAGCTGGGACATGCAATAGGAATAGACCATGTGGCAGGTGAAACCAATCTGATGTACGAGTGGTCACCCGACTGGAAGAGGGATGGTAATTTCACTCCGGACGAAGAAATTCAGATAAAGATCGATAATGGTTCATAAGTGAAGTTAGATAGGAAGAAGGCAGATGAAAAAGAGATTATTTAACACACTGATCAGCCTGGTCTCTGTAGTGGCAGTAAGTATTGGTTCCGGGATGGCCCAGGAGATACCTCTTTGCAAGACCAGGGCCTTGCTTGGCCCTGAGGGTCCGGATATTTGTGTAAGCGTCGTTCTGGGGGACGTATCCGGTGAAGACGTTCTGATCCCCAGGACTTCATTTCTCTTGGGTGAGCCTATCAAGGTTGTTATCTCTCTGGAGAACGTAGGCAACAAGGATATATTTACCTCGCAGGGGTTCAGTGATAAAGACTTCCGTCTCCTTCTCCATTTTACCTATACTCGTCCTGATGGGAAAAAAGAGCTTATCACTGCCAACCTCCCGACCCCTACGCATGAGCCGCCACCACCAAGAGTGAAGCTCATAAAGAGAAAGCTTGCTCAGGTGGAAGGGGTCGAAGTCTTGTCCGGTCCCCCTACCCGCTGGGTATGGACACTGGACCCCTTCAATGCCCCTGACTTCTACAGCCTGGACAGGGTGGGCAAATACTCGGTGGCGACCTTCATCGCAATGAGGACTTACCCCGCCTCAGCGGTGCAAACCAGTTCCGAAGCATATGCTCGGCTAAACACATCTGACTGGTCGGGTGTGCTTGAGTCCAACGCGGTGAAGTTTTCCATAGTAGGTGACGTGGATGGAGATGGATATTGCTATCCGGAGTTCCTTGAAACCTGCCAGTACTCCGAGGTTGATTGCGACGACAGCAACCCGAATGTTCACCCCAATGCCACTGAAATAACGGGTAACGGCATTGATGATGACTGCGATCCTACAACTCTGGATGGCGCTTCTCCCTGTGAGGTTATTGTCAAGGTGGATAAACATGTGGTGGGCGGTGGCAGTCATCCGGGTTCGAGCAAGTATCCTTTAGATTTAGTGGAGGTCAAGGCCTTTGATAAGCTTGACCCTTGCGTGCAATCATTCGGAGTTTCCTGGCATCACTATAAAGACGTCTATAAGAACTGCGCACCCCTGCCCGTGGCAGATGTACTAGTTGGTTCCGGAGTAACAGGTTCTGCCGGAACGCCCGGGATATGCAACCTGAGCTTACCCATTGGAGAGTGTCTGATCATAGGAGAGTATGATCCGGATAGGTATCTTGACCCTCCTCCCGAGGAAAATACCATTGGCAATGAAATGTACATCGGCACAAGTGGCGGTCCTTTTGAACCGGGCGAAACGGTACATAAGTATCTGCAGATTATCGAAAAGGTGGATGGCAAGAAGGTGCCAGGAAAATATAAAAAGTGAAAGGCTATGAGCTGCTGATCATCGAGCCGGTGTATGTAGAATGGGATGGGACCCAGGAGCTTTACCCCTTTATCTTTGACAAAATAGGCAATTGGACAGTTAGCAATGCGGTGAGTCCCCCGGAGGGTTTTGTGGCGGATCATGCAAGCCTAACAGAGCAGGTCAGTACGGAGTTGAAAGCGGCGCAGTTTACCATAACCGATGTGGGAAGTGAGTGGACATCCACTGGTGTCGTTCACACTGTAAAACATAAAAAGAAAAAAAAGAAGGTAAAAAGCAAGGTCGACGTCAAGCTGACCAAGAAACTGGCAAAGAAATACAACGTTGATGAATTCGGCAAGAAAATCAAAGAACAAATAAACCAAAACCAGCAAAGAAGAATCAATGTGTTTGATTTCATAACGAAAGGGGGTGAGATGATTCCTACCTTGAGAGACTGTTAAGCACTCTCTCTTATGAAATTATTTTGAGGTAGTACAAAAAGAACGTATTAAGTGAAAGGAGGGAAGAAATGTTTAAAAGATTCGGTCTGAGGACTTTGGTAGTAAGTACTTTGTTGGTTATTCCATTAGTTTTGGGAATAGCATTAAGTGGTTATGGTGAATGGGAAGGGCCTGGACAAGACGACGTCATAGGAAAGAAGACTGCAGGTGGGACGTTTGTGTCTATACAAGTAGAGGGTCTTGGTTGTCCCTTTGTAGTTAGTTTTATCCAGATGACCTGCAATAAGACTGACTACACCGTCGGGCCAGGCATAAACACCGGTGTAACACCAGACAATATTGGCACCTTGCTTCCCGAAGATCTAGAAAACAAGCTTATTGAGGAAGCTGGCCCGCTCGGGTGCTTCTCGGCAGACGGAGGAGATGACATAGTCATTGATAAAGTTACAAGCTTTAGTAACACTGGTACTGCCATTATCGCAGACATTGTTATTAAGCCTGTATTATGATTGCAAGCTCAGGCCTTACAAATGGGTAAAGGCTCTACTTCTGTCGGAAAGAATACACACTTTTTAGGGCCCTCCGAATGTGCCCACCAGCCGCTTTAAGTGGTGGTGGGCACACTTATTAAGCGTGCCAGTTATGGTAGGATCTATTCTTCTAGCAATCTTTTCTGCCCTATTATTGATTCTCTCCTTTCCTAGATTCGATGCGGCGTTTCTTGTCTGGATTGCTTTGGTGCCATTATTGATAGCCGTAAAAAATAAAAGCTTGAAGTTTGCCTTTGGTCTATCTTTTTTGGTGGGTTTCCTGTTTTTCATGGGTGTTTTTTACTGGACCAATGTGGTCAGCGGATTTGAGGTGGGAGATTTCTTCCTGGTAACGGCATGCTCTGGTTTATATTTTGGCCTATTCGGACTCCTGCTCAATTTTGTCTCGAAACACAGCACCCCTTCCCCCGTTATCATTGCAGCAGCTATATGGGTGACTATAGAATTCATCCGGTCTAATGCTGATTTCTTGAGCTGGCCATGTGCACTTCTGGGACATTCTCAGTATCTCAACCTTCCAATCATCCAGATTTCTTCCATGGCTGGAGTGTACGGAATCTCGTTCCTGATTGTTATGGTGAATGTAGCCATTGCTGAGTTTTTTTCGAGCTATTTGTTTACAGTCAGACAGCCCTCTTCTAGAGTGAAGGTGATGGGCAATCGTCGGACCAGCTATTTGCAGTCAATCGTTGTAGCTATCATTGTTCTTGGATTTTCACTTGCATACGGCTTCAATGTTCTTTCAAAAGACTTTGAGGGAGATAAAGTTAAAATAACCATTATCCAGGGGAACATCCCACCCGGGGCAAAATGGACAAGAGAGTTCAGCAAACAGATAGTGAACAAGCACATAAAGCTAACAGAAGAGGCATCAGGTGGGCATAATGCCTCATTAATTATCTGGCCAGAAGGTGCAATACGAGAACGTTTAGGAGATAATATTCTTTTATTGAGAAGAATCTTAAATTTAGCAAAAAAGACAAATACTCATCTCTTGATCGGAAGTTCACGAGCTCCAAAGTTTGGACCCCGGGAATTCAGAAGAAAGGCCAGGTTTAACAGTGCTTTCCTCATTTCTCCCCAAAAAAGAATTGAGGGGCAATACAATAAAATGCGTCTAATGCCCTTCAGTGAATACCTACCTCACAAGGATCTGTTGCCCTGGCCATCAAGGATAGCCTCCGCGGCAGGCAATTTTGTTCCCGGAAGCGAATGGACAGTCTTTAACCCTGGCCCTGCCAAGTTCGGCGTTCTCATTTGTTGGGAGAACTTTTTCCCAGCACTATTCAGAAAGTATGCAAAAAAAGACGTTGACTTAATGGTAAATATAACCAATGAGGCACGGTTTGGAGAGACGGCAGCCCCCTATCAGTTTCTGGCGATAAATGTATTCCGAGCAGCGGAAAACAGAGTTCCCATTGTGCGCGCTGCAAACACCGGCATATCATGCTTCATAGATCCACATGGCAGGATTACGGGGAGGGTAAGCGAAAATAGCAAAGATGTATTTGTAGAAGGATATCTCACCCAGGAAATCAGGGTCTCTCAGAAAAAAACCTTTTACACTGACTACGGAGATGTCTTTGCTTTCGCCTGCCTGATATTAACCATTATGGTCGTCGCCATATCCGGCTTTAAGTCTCAGAGGGATAGTATAGTCGAAATGGCTCTGACTTCAAAAGGTTCTCACTGATAGGGCCATGCCGAGGAAACTCGCAGGCTGATCTGATATGCATAATATTGAAAAAAATGGCTTTTTTCATGGACTGTCTCCGACAGATTTCCTCAGCAGGGTTTTCTTTTTTGGAATGCTGCTGACTGTTTTGATTATTGGCGCCATATGTGTCTTTAATGCCGTAAAATTGGCTAATAAACCTTTTCCTGGCTTTTTCCTACTTGAACGTATGGTGGTACCCAATACTGGGAGATATCACTGGACGGGAATAAAAGCCGGCCTGGGATATCCCGACAAGATACTAAAGGTAAACGGGAGAAAAGTTGCCTCGGTTAAGGAGTTCAGAGAGGTGATCAGTCATACCAGTATCGGCGACCCTGTCACATATACCGTTGAAAGAAAAGGCCGGGTTCTTGAGACAGTCGTGCCAACAATGCGGTTCACCTGGGCAGATCTTCTCTTAATCTTTGGAGTCTCCTTATTTATGGGAATCTCATACATGCTAATTGGGTTGATAGTTTTTATTATGAAGCCCGATACAAAATTAAGTTGGGTATTTCTAATAATGTGTTTTTTGTTAAGCCTATATCCCATCACATTTTTTGATACGCAGACTACTCACTATGGTTTCGTGAGAGTTTTTCTTATGGCAAATACCTTCGTACCGGCAGCCTTTGTTCATTTCAGCTTGTATTTTCCGGAGCCACAAAGGCTGGTATTAAAATATCCCCTTATTCAATTCGTGCCCTACATAATATCTCTATTAATAATTATACCGGTGGAGTTACTCTACCCTAAAGAAGTGATAGCGTTTTTCTTTAAATTGGTCCAGGTCTATTTGATTGTAGGAAGTCTTGCAATACTGTATCCAATAATTTTTGTTTATTTCAGACCGGTTTCAGTACTTGCAAAACAAAGAGCAAGAGTGGTTCTTTTGGGTGCAACTGTTGCCTTTTTCATTACGGGCTCGGTCTTTTTCTTTCAGACGCATTTTGGTTCCATTTTGGGAATGAGGGTCCTGTCGAACTTCTTACCTATTCCTCTGATGATCTTCCCCGCCTCAATCGGCTATGCCCTAGCCAGGCATAACTTGTTCGATGTTGATGTTTTCATCAAAAGGGCTATGGGGTATGCGATCATGACGGTAATCATTGTGGGAGCTTATGCCCTCGCGAGCATTTCCCTTAATCTTGTGGTAGGTAAGTATCAACTTGCTCAGTCCCGAGCGTTTCCCATTCTTTTCACCCTTGCTGTAATCTTAATATTTAATCCCTTGCGGAATCGTATTCAGACCCTTGTGGATCGGGCCTTTTTTCGGAAAGAGTATGACTACGGGGATATCGTCGATAGAATTGGCGGTGCCATGACTTCACTGCTGGATCTGGGTCAGATTCTTAAGCGCCTTACACAAACTTTTTCTGAGGATATGTTCATTGATACGAGTTCGGTAATGTTACTAAGTTCTGCTGGGACTGCGTATCAGGTCTATCTCGCAGATGGAGAGAAAAGTCAGGACGTGGAAAAGGTAGTTATCGACCGTGGTGATCCTCTCATGCAGATCATCGAAAGAGAGAAGAGTGAACTGACCAAATATGATGTGCTCGAAGACCCTGAATTCAAGCCAGTTTCTGAAAGCTGCGCCATGAATTTCGAGGCGCTCCATGCAAGCCTGATGGTCCCATTAGTTTTCCAAGACCAAGTGATTGGTTCGCTAAACTTGGGCGAAAAGAAATCCGGTAAATTTTACACCCGTGAGGACATCGATCTTCTCCGCACACTCGCGAATCAGGGAGCTGTGGCCATCGAAAACGCCAGGCTCTTTCAAGAAAACCTCGAAAAACAGCGCATGGAAGAAGAGTTGGCCATTGCCCGGGACCTGCAGACAAGCATGCTGCCGGCCACCTGCCCGGAGATCGAGGGGTTTGAGATCGCCGCCACGTCCATTCCGGCCAGGGAGGTGGGGGGAGACTTCTTTGATTTCATCGAGATGGGCGAAGGAAAGGTGGGGTTTGTTATTGGTGATGTGACCGGCAAGAGTGTTTCCGGAGCCCTGGTCATGTCAGCTTCGAGAAGTGTGTTTCGCATGCTCTCCGAGGAGGAATTGACCGTCGGCGAGATCATGAATCGGGCCAACCGTCGGACAAAGAAGGACATCAAGAGCGGCATGTTCGTGGCCTTGCTTTATGCGGTGATCGATGCCAGGGACCAGATTTTGAGTCTCTCCAGTGCGGGTCAAACCCAACCCATACATGTTTCAGCAGAAACGGGGGAGTCCAGTCTAGTGGAAACTGAAGGTGACACCTTCCCCCTGGGTATTTTAGAAGATGCCGATTATCAAGAGACTCGAGTCGAACTGACACCCGGCGACAAGGTGGTTTTTTACACGGACGGCATTGTGGAGGCCATGAACGAGCAGGAGGAGATATTTGGCTTCGACCGTTTGTTAGATGTTGTTCGAGGGACGAGATCAATGGGTGCTGAATCGCTGCTGAAGGAAATCATGGACCAAGTGAACGAGTTTGCTGGTGATGCGGCTCAGCACGACGACCTGACCGTGATTGTGCTGAGCGTGGGGGAATAGACACCACAAAGGCACAAAGACACAAAGAAAATCAAGCTGGCAGCGGGCAGTCGGCAGCAGGCAGTATGCACTAGGCAAAAACGGGGAAGGAGTCAGAAACAGGGTAATCACATAAGAACTATGGGAATGCTGGAATGTTGGGTCAAAGGGAACAGAAATATATTCTGAAGTTATCATGTTCTCCCCATTATTCCAGTCTTCCATTATTCCAATATTCCTTCGACTCGAGGAGGTGGGTTCTATGAAGAAAAAATTATATGTATGTGTATTTCTTGGTCTCTTACTTTTGGGATTGGGTTGTGCTTCTAAACAGTTATGGAGGGCCGAGCCAAATCTGCAACAAGCTTCGAATGAATATTATGCTGCAACCATATCCCCCATTTATATCTTTGACGGGTATAAAGGCTTTATGCTTTATATCCACAATAAGAGCACTGAAGATTTAGAAGTCGATTGGGTCAATACCTTTTATATTTTCATAGGCAAGAACGAGGGAAATTTTATATTTAGAGGTATGCGATCTGGAGATAGAGTTGAGACCCCGAATATTATTGCTGGCAGCCTGTTTTCAAAAGAGATCTTTCCCGCGAAGTTAGCTCAGTACTCTACGATAGCCATGTCCACGATACACGAACCAATGAAGCCTGGAGAAAATGGCATATTCCTGACTGTAAAAGTAGGCGGGAAACAAATAACCGAGACACTTACTCTGCAAATTTCTCAAGAATAAGGTTGAGCTCTCACCAATGAGCTCGTTCCGACTCCAAGACACTGCAGGCTTGCGAACTTGACAAGGGAGCTACCTTTTTCGACTGAGATTATCGCTTGCCGGTTTCAGACCTGGAAGTGTCTGCTACCAACCGGACCCGGAAGAGCTAGAGCCACTACTCTCCAAGATTGCGGCAGACAGTGCAGGAGAATCCTTAAGGTTCTTTTTTGAGCCTTGTTGGTCTTGTGAATCAGAAGCCCCAGTCTTAGTTGAAGAACTTACAGCCATCGCTATTTCAGATGACTTGCACTTAGCAGGGCTATCGACGAATCGCTGGACCTGCTGATTTTTCTCCAAGTAACAAACATATATTGGCTTATTCTCGGCCCAACTTGGAATGTTTGAAGCGGCTATAAAGGCTAAAAGCCCAATTGCTATGATAAATTTTTTCATTTTTGTCCTCTACTTTTGATTGGGAAAAACAACAACTCCCAGCATCTCCCCTGAGGTGAAAACAGCAGCTTCGGGGAAACTGGGAAGCAATTTACAAACGCTAATTGATTGGTAGTATAATCATCGTAAATATTACATTCAAGAGGTGCAATATTCAGCAATTGAACCACCAAAACTGAACCACCAAGACACCAAGGCACAAAGAAAAGAAAATAGTGAACAGGGCCGCTTAGCTGGACAAGCTACCTGGATGAGGTAGTGTTTTTTAACTATCTAATCTTGGTGCCTTGGTGACTTTGTGGTGAGATTTTGCTGAACCACCAAGACACAAAGACACCAAGAAAAACAAAAGTAGTAGTAAAAGCTTGAACCACGAAGACACTAAGCGCGCATAGCCCATAGCGCAAAGCGCACAACGGATAGCTTGAGATTTTAAGGCGAGCCTATTCTAGCAGAACCCTAATTTGCTTTTTCCCGTAAGCTGAAGCAAGTTCTTTAGCATT
>Ga0209536_100009289_pt1 | contig 14624 bp, 17 predicted proteins | sample DeeMarSeWOR28_12_FD_187461 | JGI IMG/M metagenome (GOLD analysis project Ga0209536, IMG submission 187461) | Marine sediment microbial communities from White Oak River estuary, North Carolina - WOR-2-8_12 (SPAdes) (version 2) | ecosystem: Environmental > Aquatic > Marine > Intertidal zone >...
TAACATTGGGAACAAAAGCTGTAAATAGAAATGGCTTGACAGTTTGCAGGACCACAAGTAAAATGCTCTCACTAACTTATGGGAGGTCCAGCGTGATAAAACAGGACATCGTAAACCGTGTTGCAGAACAACTGAATATCACCAAAGTGAAAGCGGAAATTGCGGTGGAATCTGTATTCAACTCACTTAAAAATGCGCTGAAGCGTGGTGAAAGAATCGAGCTGCGGGGTTTCGGAGTATTCATCGTCAAACCACGAAAGAGTGGCGTGGGAAGAAATCCTAGAACCGGAGAAGAGGTTGCCATTCCTCCAGGCAAGACTATTCGTTTCAAGCCTGGCAAAGAGATACGTGCCGATAAAATCGTCAGCAGCGTTACGGAATAAAGCGGTCTCCCTCTAGTCAGATAGCTCCATATTGTTGTGAGTAGCAATATTCAGAAATTCCCCGCGGTGTTTTTTCGTGGAAAAAGTAAATGACGGAGAGAGGCCCCGGCAAATCTGTACTCTCCTGGAGGGAGTGGGCTCTTTCAGCACTGCTTTTAGTAATAACCTTCCTTTGCGTATCGTATGCCGGGTTGTTCTATATCACAGGTGACTTCGGGTTTCTTTATTCAGTCTGGATTTCCTTTTCCAGCCCAAATCTGATACTGGACGGTTTTCAATTTTCAATCCCTTTCATTGCTATACTGCTCGCACATGAGTTGGGCCATTACTTTGCCTGCCGCTATTATGGAATCCGCTGTACTCCTCCCTATTTTATCCCCGCGCCCATTTCAATAGCGGGAACTCTGGGCGCGTTTATAAAAATCAAGTCACCTTTCATCAATAAGCGTGCATTGTTTGACGTCGGTTTCGCAGGTCCATTGGCCGGATTTATCTTTACCCTGCCCGTACTTTGGATAGGAATAAGCTCGTCCAAAGTCATTCCCAAAAGCCTTTTTGACTCCGGCGTAAGTTTTGGCGAACCATATATTTTTCGCCTGATAGGGTCACTTGCTCTGAATTACGATCCCGCAAGACAGGATATCCATCCACATCCAATAGCTATGGCGGGCTGGTTCGGCCTGTTGATTACAAGCCTGAATCTGCTTCCAATATGGCAGCTTGATGGGGGGCATATTGCTTATGCGGTCTTCGGTCCAAAATTTCAGAAAAGGATTTCCCTTTTCGTGCTGTCATTGTTGATGCTTGTGGGATTATCAGGATGGCCTACTCCGTCATACTTTGTATTTGGCCTTTTAGTGTTCGTATTGGGTTGCCGCTGCCGGTTTTTTCATCCTGCAACTCTCTCAGACTGGAAACCGCTCGGATACGCGAGATCGGTTCTGGCACTGCTGGCATTTATGATTCTGGTTCTGTGTTTTACTCCCCTACCCGTTTCATTTACCTGACAGCCCGAAAAACACTTATTTATACACTAATAAAACAGTTGAGATCTGGATAAATATACACACGCACTGGATGCGTATCTAGGGTGCTAATTATAAATCAATTTATATCAGTTATATATGGACATGCGTCAACGCATAGTCAACGCTTGCAGAAATAAATATCAGGATGAGAAGAAATACACACGAAAAAATTATCCTCCTTGAATTGGAAAAAAATGCCGTACTGGAAAAACCATGGTTACGTTATTAAGGATGAATGGTATTCTGGATATCGAGCGCAGATAAGACAGCGAAAGACTGCTGATTTTATAGGATGGAAAACCGATAATCATAAATTTGCGCAGCTGTTTGAAAAATTAGTCAAAGCGCTACAAACGGAAATATCCCTAGAACTGAAAGCACCAAAATCTGTACTTAAAAAATATAATGAACGATATGGCCAGCTGGAGAATAAAATATGGCAATTTTAGCAGAATGCCCCTTTTGTCATAGAAGACAAACGGTAAAAAGCAAAAAATGCCTCAGCCAGAATGGGAATGGTTGCGGCGCCGATCTGGAGAAAGCTAAACGTGCGGGCAAGGTTCATTATTGGATCGCCTATAGACTCCCTGGTGGCAAGCAGAAATTTGAGAAATTAACCGGGGAGAACTCAACATCTATCGAATATGCCCGTGATGCCGACGCAAAGCGGAAAGTCCAGAATAGGGAAAACCGGATTTTCGATATTAAGCCTGAAGCGAAAATGACCTTCCTGGAACTTACCGACTGGTACTTGGGCCTGGAGAAGGTCAAATCGATGGCCTACTTTCCTACGTTGAAAATTTATCTGAAGAAATTCAATTCCGAATTTGGGAATACAATTGTCAATCAGATCAAAGCGGCCGACCTCGAAAACCTTCAGGCAAAACGCAAAGCGGAGGGTAAGGCGGATTCAACGGTAGATCAGGAGATTGCCGCAGCCCGTGTAGTCATTAAGATGGGCTTTGATAATGATTTGGTAGGGGGAAACACCCTGAAGGTTTTTAAGAAGGTTAAGAGGCTCTTAAAGCGTAATTCAAACGCTCGGGATAAGATTGTCACTCCGGAACAGTTCCAGGCTTTACTTAATGCAGCGCCTTCCCATCTGTTGGCGATTCTTGCAACTGGCTTTTATACCGGAATGAGGAGGAGGGAAATTCTTTCTTTAACTTGGTCGAAAGTAGATTTAAAAAACAGAGTTATTCGGCTTGAAGCCGAGGATGCCAAAGACCGACGAGCCCGAATCATTCCGATATGTAATGAACTCTACAATATCCTGGAAACGATTCCCAAAGCATTACATGACGAGTATGTATTCCTCTATAAAGGAAAACCTATACGGGATATTCGAACAGGGCTGAAAAAGGCATGTAAAGACGCTGGAATCAGTTATGGACGCACTCAAAGGGATGGATTTGTATTCCAAGATCTGAGGCGCTGCTTCAATGCCTACATGCGCAAAGCGGGTGTTGCAGGGCCATTAATTATGGGAATGACTCGACATTCAGCAAGGGAAAAGTTTGATAGATACGACAAAATTGACGAAGAAGATATTAAACATGCGGTTAACTTGATGAAAGGATTCCTTTCAAGTTTTGACTAAACTGTTGACTAAACGGCAAATTGCGGGGATTTTAAGGGATTGGGATTCAGTCTAAATTAATGAACATAAATGTGGTGCCGAAGGGGGGAGTCGAACCCCCACGAGCTTAAGCTCACTAGACCCTGAACCTAGCGCGTCTGCCAATTCCGCCACTTCGGCTTTCTTAAGAACACCGCATATCTTAAGGATATGGAATAACCTTGTCAAGTTGTCCCATTAATTGATACAAAAATTTCGGGTTTTTACCTCACATTTCCCAAACGGCTGCATAACTTCTGTGGCGACAACGGCACAAAGGCAGCAGCAATTGACGCTACAATGCAATTGTACATTTGAATCCGACCTGTATGATGTGTTTAAATAAATAGTGACGTTAACAGCGGCGGAATGACCTTTTTCAGTTGTTGGATCATCCAATAAAGCCGAAAGCCATATTCAGGAGTCGTTCATGAAAGTCCTCAGATACTTCGTTTTATGGCTGCTGATAATGGGAGCTGTTCCCGGCAGCATGGCCGTAGAATCCGGTATGTACCGTCTCCTTTCCATATCAGAATCCGAAAAGCTTATTCTTGTATCAAGAAATCCGGATAAAACGAAATTCCTCCTTGATGTAGCGGCTGCCAAGATTACGGTAGACGGAAAACCGGCCGAGCTTGAAGAATTAAGTTCCTTCTCTGTCGTCCATGTTAAATGGAATGAGAGCGACGAGAAAAGAAACGGTGTACGTATCGATGGTATCGCCGTTGAAATTGAAGTTGAGTCACCCAAAAAGCCAGAATAGAAGAGCAATAAAGTAAATTACGTTTGATTATTAAATAAGTAGTTTAAGTATTTTTGCGTGTTGCGTTTCAAGGGTGGCAACATGATTGGTACGGATTTACACCTTGCATTACCGTATTTTTATATGGATCGTTCACATGTTTCATGAAGTAGCAAATTTATCCGCCGAGGAGTAAGGTCACCGAAGAAAGGGTCCACTTCTCGACACTGCTCCAGAAAAGCATCAGGCCGATTGTCGGCAACACCATAAGCCATACCAGAAAACAGTTTGTAAATGACACGGGAAGAGGGGTAGTGTCACCGGATGTCTCGATTATCATGGTCTTAATCACACGTGCGTAATAGTAAACGGCTACGACACTGTTCAGGGCACCGATTACGGCAAACCAGGCCAGGTTATTGTTTACGGCCGCTCCGAACACATACAACTTCCCTAGAAATCCGGCAAAAGGCGGAATGCCCATCAATGAGAGCATAAAGAAACTCATGGAGACGGTTAAAAACGGCGACCGTTTGAGAAGTCCCCTGTAATCTTGAATGTCGAAACTGCCGGTGTGGTTATAAATCGCAATCACTACAAGAAAAGCGCCCAGATTCATGAAAAGGTAGGTAACCAAATAAACCAGAACGGACTGGAGCCCCTGCTCCGTGAGCACAACGGCTCCCATGAGGATATACCCTGCATGGGCGATGGAAGAGTATGCAAGCAGACGCTTCATGTTTTCCTGACGCAGTGCAGCTATATTTCCAAGTGTCATGCTTGCCACAGAAATCAGGATTAACAAGGCAGTCCAGTGAACGGAGCTGATATTGGAATAATGTCCCATACCGGGTGAAGCATCGGAAAATGCCGTGAAGAAGAAACGGATTAATACTGCAAAAGCCGCGGCTTTCGGAGCTATGCTGAGAAATGCCGTGACCGGAGTCGGCGCACCGGAATACACATCCGGACACCAGAAATGAAACGGGACCGCTGCCATTTTGAATCCGAATCCTGCCAGTATCAATACCGTAGCAATCAACAACATCACAGAATTGTTTCCGGAAGCGGCGCCCTGATATAGGGCATCCTGAATTGCGGCAAGCTTGGTGGTTCCTGTCAGACCGTAAATGATCGTCATTCCATAGAGCATGGATCCGGTCGCTACAGCGCCGAACAGGAGGTACTTGAGAGATGCTTCATTGGATTGTCGGTCGGTTTTCAGATACCCGACAAGGATATAGCTTCCGATGGAGACCATTTCCAGCGCGAGGTAGAGCATAAGCATATCAGCGCTGGCAACCAGCAGCATCATGGCGAGAGTAACACCCAGAAGGAGGGCATAAAACTCGCCCATATTTCTTCGAGAAAGTTCTCTGGAACCCGCTGCCACAATCAGAATAAAAAGCGATGTCAGGATCAGGAAACAATTAAAAAACAGAGACATCGGATCAAGCGAAAGAACCCCGAAGAAAAGAGTGCCGGAATCCGCGCTGAGAAGGCGAATGTTGGCGATTAAGGCGCCAATCAGGCCTAAAGCGGTGAGCAGGAAGGACAATCCCCTGCTGATTCGCGGAAAGGCTATGTCTGCAACCACAACTATAAGAAGGGCGAAAGTGAGAATAATTTCCGGATAGAACAGCTTTAGATCCGTAAGAATCTGTGGATTCATGACTACCCCTTAAGCGTATCCGCGCGATCGAGATTGACCGATCTGATAATCCGATACATGGACAGCACGATGGCAAGAGCAACCGCAGCTTCGGAGGCGGCGACAACAATGATGAAAATGGCGAAAACCTGCCCGTCGATATTGCCGGCGGAATATTTTGAAAAAGCTATAAGATTCAGGTTTGCAGCGTTTAAAATCAGTTCGATTCCCATCAGAACATTCACCGCGTTTCTACGCGTGAGAACACAAAGAATCCCCAGGGAAAACAGCGCCGCACTTATTATGAGATAATGGCTGAGCCCAATCATTCGGATCGTCTCCTCACTATCATAGCCGCCCCGATCAGAGCCAGCAGCAGCAGAATGGAGGCGGCTTCAAACGGCAGGATAAAGTCCTGCATTAAAAGCTCCCCGATCGAGGCGGTTGTCGGCCCTGAGAGCACGGATCCGCTCTGGAACCAACTGGTACGCAACATGAAGAACACCAGGATTGCAAACATGACGACAACGGTGACAGCAGCCGGAACAAACTGTGATTTACCGGTCTTCAGCTTCACGTCGTACAGTTTGTTGGTAAGCATAATTCCAAAAAGTATCAGTACCAGAATGCCGCCGACATAAATAACCATCTGGGTCGCTGCAAGGAAATCCGCTCCCAGAAACACGTACAGGGCGGCAACGCCGAAGAACGTGAACAGCAGCGCAAACGCGCAGTGTATCAGGTTTCTCGCAAAGACGACGACTGCCGCAGACGCAACCGTCAGAACAGCAAAAAAGTAAAAGGCGACTTGACTCAACAGATTCTTGTCCATAGAAGATTTAATCCTTGGCTGGATTCTGCTTTTCTGCCTCCGCACCGGCTTTAGGCGTTTCCACAGCAAAGTGATAGATATGGTCATCCTTGTTGTAGACGGAATATTCGTAATCCCCCGTCATGGTCAGGCACCGGGTCGGACAGGCAAACGTGCACAGGCCGCAGTAACAGCATAAAGTCATATCAATATCGAAAACATAAGTCCGCAGTTTTTTAGCCGTTCCGTCGGATGCAAAAACCGGCGGCTCATCTTTGTCGCGCTTTTCTGTCTTAACAAGAATACAGCTCGTCGGACAGGCACGGGCGCATTGTCCGCACCCGATACAGTCTTCGATCTTATTCGACAGGCGCATCCGGGATCGTTCCGGCATCTGCCATCGTTCCTTGGGATACTGCAGGGTTACTGAAGGTGTAAAAAGATGGCGGCTGGCAACGGCCATCGAACTTATGATGGTCCAAATGCCTAGCCCGATATTTCTGAAATAGGTCACCATAACATTCCTCAGAAATGTATTTCTATCGGATGGCCATCCATCCAGCACCCAGGATCAGCACAAAGGAAATCGGCATCAGCACTTTCCAGTTCACATATATAAGCTGATCGACGCGGAGGCGTGGCAGTGACCACCGCATCCACATCTGGATGAAAATTAACAGGAGCGCTTTCGCTAAAAAGATAATGGGGCCTGGAATGATTTCCGAAAGCAGCGGTATCGGAAGTGTCCAGCCTCCGAGAAAGAGCGTTGTAGCCACACTGGCGACCAGGAACATATTGGCATATTCCGCCAGGAAGAAGAAGGCGAAGCGCATGCCCGAATATTCCGTATGATAGCCTGCGACAAGTTCCGATTCCGCTTCGGGAAGATCGAAGGGCGTCCGGTTCACCTCAGCAAGCGAAGCAATAAAATAAATGATAAAGGCCAGGAAAATGAAGGGATTCTTAATAATAAACCAGTTCAGAAAGCTGCCCTTCTGAGCTTCGACAATCTCGATCATTGACAGGCTACCGACTGAAATAACAACCGCCATAATGGACAGGGCCGCCGGAATTTCGTAACTGATTATCTGGGCCGCTGCACGCATACTGCCGTAAAGTGAATACTTATTGTTTGAAGCCCATCCAGCCATAATGATGCCGATGACCGAAAGGCTGCTTATGGCGACAATATATAAGATGCCGATATTCAAATCAGTGACGAAGGATGATGCGCCGAAGGGCAGAACGACATAGGCGGCGAAAGCCCCCAAAAAAACGATAAAGGGCGCCATTTTAAACAGGACCTTGTCCACGGATGCAGGAACGATATCTTCCTTCAGAAAAAGTTTGAGTGCATCGGCCAGGGTTTGTGCCCAGCCGTGCCATCCGCCAACAACCATGGGACCCAGCCTGTCCTGTATGTGGGCCGATACCTTTCTTTCCAGCCATACCATAAAAAGGACGCAAAGAGCCAGCAGAGCAAAGATGATGACGCAGCTGGTCACTATTGGAATAAGAAACTGCAGCAGTTCCGGAAGCGCATCATATTCAGGTATTGCTTGCAGGAGCTTGGCAATTGATTCCATCAGAACTTCCCTTATTAACGATCGATTTCACCTAACACGATATCGAAGCTGCCCAGAATCGAAATAATATCCGCGATCATGGCCCCCCTGCTGACTTCCCTGAAGGCGCTCATAACCGTAAAACATGGAGATTTCACTTTCAGTCGATACGGTTTCAAACTGCCGTCGCTTACAATGTAATAGCCGAGTTCACCGCGGGGAGCTTCGGTCCGCATGTAGACTTCTCCGGCTGGAGGTTTTATGCGCTTTGGGACTTTCTCTCGCACATCTCCCGGTGTGAGCCTGGCTACAGCCTGCCGGATGATCTTACAGGATTCCTTGACTTCCCGGATGCGGACCATATATCGGTCCCAGCAGGATCCTACCGGCCCGTGCTCGCCTTTCCCTACCTGTACTTCAAACTCCAGTTCCTCGTATCCAAGATAGGGCTCATCTTTACGCACGTCGAACTGCACGCCGCTTCCACGAAGGTTCGGGCCGGTAACGCCGTAACTGATGGCGGTTTCAGGGGACATAATGCCGACATTGGCTGTTCGTTGTATGAATATGTAATTGTCGGAGAGTAAGCGGTTCAGATTGTCCACCTGAGGTTCGAAATAATCAACAAACTCAACGATTTTTTGTTCCATGCCCGGCTTGATGTCGTGCATGAGGCCGCCGACCCAGTGATAGTTGTAGAGCAGTCGGGCGCCGCAAGTCTCTTCAAAAAAATCCAGGATCTTTTCCCTATCCCTGAAACACCACAAAAAAGGAGTAAAGGATCCGATATCGTTTCCGTAAGTGCCGGCGGCAATCAGATGACTCGCAATACGGCTCAATTCCGCCATGATAATCCGGAGATAACGAACACGGTCATTGACCTCTATCCCCATGAGTTTTTCGACGGCCAGAACATACCCCTGTTCCATATTCATTGCGGCACAATAATCCATCCGGTCGGTGAAGGGGACGACACCGGCGTAGTCGACATCTTCGACATGTTTTTCGAAACAACGGTGAAGGTAACCGATATGAGGAACAGCGTCCGCTACAATTTCGCCGTCAGTCTTCAATACCAGACGTAGAACCCCATGTGTCGATGGGTGCTGCGGTCCCATATTCAGAGTCATGATATCGCCGCTATAATCTACTTCCATCTATCCTCCTAAACAGGCATATCACGGTAACTCTCAGGCGCTTTGTAATCTTTACGCAAGGGGTAGCCCTCCCAGTCATCCGGGCATAAGATCCTGCGCATATCGCTGTGACCCTCAAATACCACTCCGAACATATCAAACGCTTCCCGTTCGTGCCAGTTGGCAACAGCCCAGACCGATTCGACCGTGGCGACCTTCGGCTCTTCTCTGGGCAGGCGGCATTTGAGCGTATAGCGGTGGCGATGTTTCATCGAATACAGAACGTACACCACCTCAATGCGGTCTTCATAATCAACGCCGCCCAACAGCTCAAGGTGATCCATTTTGATACGATCGTCGGAATTCACAAATCGGCAGACGTCCAGAATGCAGGACGGGTCCACGGCGCTCCATGGATTCATGTCGTCCGGTTTTGATTCCAGAATCCGTTCGCCGAATCTTTCCGATAACAAGGCGGCAATTTCCTGGGAGGTCATGCAACACCTGCCTTTTTCTTAGCCATGGTTTCCTGTTTGATCTTCTTCTGAAGCTTAATGATGCCCTCAATCAGCGATTCGGGACGGGGCGGGCAGCCGGGAACGTAAACATCCACCGGGATAACCTTATCCACACCTTTCAAAACGTGGTATCCGTGTTTCCAGTAGGGACCGCCCTTGTTTGCACAGCTTCCCATGGAGATTACGTATTTGGGGGAAGCCATCTGATCGTACAGTCGTTTAATGCGCGTCGCCATTTTTAGAGATACGGTACCCGCTACGATCATTATGTCCGCCTGGCGAGGCGTGCCGCGAAAAACTTCCGCACCGAATCTCGCCAGGTCATAACGCGAGGCGCCCGTAGCCATCATTTCAATGGCGCAACAGGCCAGTCCGAATGAAAGAGGCCATGGTGATGAAGATCGCGCCCAGTTAAAAAGCCAGTCCAGCGATGTTATGACGACGTTCTCTTCAAATTTACCTTCTAGAACTCCCATTTCTTTCTCCCATGGGAAGTTGCCGAATAATGCACGATTGCATGCAGATTGCTATGATTTCATCGCATCCAGGTCATCCCTCCTGACCCATTCCAGGTCGCCCTTTTTCCATGCGTACGCAAGGCCGACAATGAGAATGGCGATAAAAATGACCCCTTCAACATAGGCGAACGTTCCGAGTTTCTTGAAGACGACGGCCCAGGGCAAAAGAAACACAATTTCTACGTCGAAAATAATGAAAATTAAAGCAAGAACATAGAAACGTATGTTGAATCGAATCCATGCCGAGCCTTCCGGCAATTCACCGCACTCATAGGGGATATACTTTTCGGCCCCCATTATGCCTTTTGACTGAAGGAGACGCGAAAGGATAAGCGTGAAAGCCAACAATATCAAACCGACTACTAAAAACAAAAGAACACTTGCAAAGTCAGACAGCATAGGCCGATCCGTTCATTTGAGTTCACCTGCATTTTTGACCGTGCTACATTACCCATCCGTCTGGAAATTTTCAAGAACTTCTTGTATTTCTTCACGGCAAACAGGATGGAAAGATGCTTCAGTTTACGGGAAAAAGCCAGAATGCCCCAGCCTTTGGCTGGGGATGAATGGCAAGCGGGGGTTTGGGGGCAGAGCCCCCATGGCTTTTTCCTTAGGAGGAAGCTCCGACCTTTGGTCGGAATTCTTCACTGCATTTATGTGTTATTTAATGCCTTCATACTGCAGGAAAAATGTTGCGGTGCCATTCCATACATACAGTATAAATATTCCGGCATTCGGCAAAAAAATTTTCCGGAAAATGTTAATAATACCACACATCACTTGGCTGGTACCGGTACCACTCATGCCAGCGCTATCATCCGGGGAACCGGTGCGCTGCGGGCATTCTTTGAAATGTGCTTGATATAAATTCAAGCAGTCCATCGCAACCGGAGGCAATTTTAGAAGGAACGCACTCGAATACTGCACCCGAAAGCCTCGATTTCCGTGATCTCAACATCGCGACCTGTAAGTATGGCATCTATGGCATCTTCTGCATAGGCCCTTCTGCTCTCATCGCCCATTTTTTTATTGTTATCCAGCGCTCCCTGATAGCGTAATCTGCCGGTCCCATCGATAATGAAAACGCTTGGTGAATGAGTTGCCTCGAGTGATGCCGCCACCCTCCCTTCGGTATCGAGCAGTACAGGGAAAGTAACCCCAAGATTCGTTTTGTTCTTTAATATATTTTCCGCAGTTTCGTCCGGTCCGGCAGAAACACCTAATACAACGACTCTGTTTCGATCGTACTTATTCTGCATGTGTTCTATCTGACTGGAATAGCGGGAGGAGGTGGCGCACTTATAGGACCAGAAAACGAGAACTACGACTTTGCCGGAGTATGCATGCAGGGAATGATTTTTCCCCGATGCGTCCGATAGTCGGAAGTCGGATACTTTGGAGCCAATGACTCCCGCATGGATCGGTTGCACGGATATTCCGAAAAACACATAAACCAACAATATAGAAATTTTGTTTTTCAGCATTTTTTACTCGTTTTCCTTTTGTCAGTCTACCCATTGCGCCCAGGATTGGAGTCTTTCTTTCATTGCAGCCATAAATTGATCGGCGACGGCACCATCAATTACGCGGTGATCGAAAGTGAGAGAAAGACAGACCATAGGCCGTATTGCGATGGCATCATCGATTACGACCGGGCGTTTTTCGATTCCCCCGATTCCCAGAATAGCCACCTGGGGTTGGCTTATGATGGGCGTAGCAAACAGAGCGCCGTAATGTCCCGGATTCGTCATGCTGATGGTACCGTCCTGAACCTCCTCCGGTTTCAGTCGTTTCGTTCTCGCCCTATCTGCTAGATCGGCGATTTTAAGTGCGATACCCGTTAAACTTTTCAGTTGTGCATTTTTTATCACGGGAACGATCAGCCCCTCCTCCAGTGCAACGGCTATCCCCAGGTTAATGGGCTTTTTATATACTATTTGATCTCCGGAAAGGGATACATTAAAAATTGGAAATTCGCGAACGGTATCAACAAGAGCTTTTGCGAAAAACGGAGTATAGGTAAGGGGTATCCCCTCCCTTTTTTCAAATTCTTCCTTGTGTCGTTGCCTTAATCGTACGACCGACTGGAAATCCACCTCAAATACGGTATTTACATGCGCGGAAATTTTCTTGCTGAATACCATATGTTCGGCAATCGCCTTACGCATGGGGGTCATCGGAACGGTTTCAGTTTCCCCGATAAATCTCGGCACGAATTCCTCAATTGAGACAGGTTTTCCCTGTTTCATCGGCTTTCGCTCATCCTTTTCGGCTGCAGCGGGTCTGTCTGGTTCCGGAACATGTAATCGGGGTGCAGGCGTTTCCCCGCTATCGGCGACAATTGGAGCAACTTTTTTCGATGTTGTGAGGCTGTCTAGGTGTTTAAGAATATCCTCTTTGGTAATCCGACCTTCAAGTCCTGTTCCCTGAACATCCATTAGATCGATATTATTCTCGCGGGCAAGTTTGCGCACCAACGGGGATGTACGTATCGCCTGGATCTGTAGGACGGGGGAAGGTTTTGCGTCCGTCTCCATTGAAGGAGACTTAGGCTCCGGTATATCCGGAACCGCATGGATCTTCGTGTCATGAACAACATCCTCTTCCTGGATTTTTTTCTCAACAGGTTCCTGCTTCAATTCCTGAAGGCCGTTTTCTTCCGCCACATCCTGTGAGTCCACGGATGTATCGCTTTCTTTTTCCCCCTTAATAATTGCAAGGACAGTGTTTATTTGGACGGTTTTTCCTTCCGGGACCAGAATTTCGCTTAGTATTCCTGAAGCAGGTGACGGAATTTCCGAATCCACTTTGTCGGTAGAAATTTCAAACAAAGGCTCGTCCTGTTTAACACTTTCACCGACCTGCTTCAACCACCTTGTCAGAATACCTTCATGTATGGATTCTCCCATCTGAGGCATTATCACTTTAACTGTCATTGGATGTCGGTCCTCCTCAATTCAACAAATCCGCTATAGCAACACACTTCGTAACAATCTTATAAAACTGTCCACGTAAGGGTATTCAAAGCCTTTTTCAGTACCGCTGCCATTGCAGACACATCACCCGTGTTTTGTTAACCTGAAATTGCGGATCCAGGAACTGGTCCGGTTTCCTTTTCATAATCTTCGAGATCATCGCGCAGTTTATTTGGTTCCATTCTTATTATACGACGTTTGAAGACGAATTCGAACTCATGTATATACCTTTCGGCGACTGCACGAAGATCTTGCTTCTGCATCAGCTCTTTTTCCATGGAAGTAACGCCTCTTCCGGAAATGCCACAGGGAACAATCAGTTCAAAAGAAGACAGGTCGGTATGGACGTTCAGAGCAAATCCATGCCGGGTTATCCATCTGCTGAGATGAACTCCCATTGCGGCGATTTTACCTTTTTCAGTCCATACCCCCGTAAATGTCGTATCGCGCTTGCTTTCTATGCCATAGCCATGCAAAAGCCGCATTAGGGATTCTTCAAGCCGCCTCATATAATTGCGGACATCCCTTTCGCCCGCGTGCAGCGAAAGAATGGGGTAGCCTACCAGTTGCCCGGGGCCGTGATAGGTAATGTCCCCACCCCGGTCGGTTTCCCAAAAATCGACACCGCAGTTTTTTAGATAATCCTCGCTTACAAGCAGGTTATTTCTATCGGCACTGCGCCCTAAAGTTATAACGGAGGGATGTTCCAGGAGCAGAAGTACGTCTTTTTCATATCCGCGTTTTTTTAGATCGCTGATTTTCAACTGTAACTGGAGAGCCTGCGGGTATGGTATACATCCGCACCAGACAACAACGCATTGATTTACAATAGTCACGTCATGATCAAATATGAATAGCGGCACCGCTGTAAAGTGCATGTGCCGCCTCCATGATTCCCTCCGAAAGGGTGGGGTGCGGATGAATCAGGTGCGATAGATCCGCAGCCGTTGCTTCAAGTCCGATAGAAGCCGCTGCCGCTGCAATCAGTTCTGTTACTTTCGGTCCGACCATATGGACCCCCAGAATCTGTTGATATTTCTTTTCGCTGACAAGCTTGACGAATCCTTCATTCTCGCCAAGAATATTAGCCTTGCTGACTGCGGCAAACGGGAATTTCCCCGTTACTACATCCAATCCCTTCTCACGGGCGGCATTTTCGGTTAAACCCACACTGGCAACCTCGGGACTGCAATATGTACAGTTCGGTACCAAGTCATAGTTGATCGGGAATACCGATCCTTTTGCAATATGCTCTACTGCGACCATTCCCTCATGAGAGGCAAGGTGCGCCAGGGCTTGTGTAGGCACGACATCCCCTATCGCATATATTCCCGGCACACTTGTCTGCATGTTTTCATCGACAGAGATGAAACCGCGGGCGGTTTCAACCCGTAATTTTTCCAATCCGAGTTCTTCGATCACCGGTTGTCTTCCTACGGCGATCAGAGCCTTTTCTGCGACTATATCCTGAATGTCGCTGTCCGTTACGGATACCTTGGCGTGAGCGCTTCCATCTTCTACACGAATATCCTCGAGTTTTGCATTCACCAGTATCTTGATCCGTCTTTTTGTTAACAGTTTTCGTATCTCTTCTGAAATTTCGTGATCTTCGAGAGGAAGGATACGCGGCAGCATTTCCACAATGGTAACCTCTGTACCGAAGCGTGAAAAAATAGAGG
>Ga0209536_100009290_pt1 | contig 14624 bp, 17 predicted proteins | sample DeeMarSeWOR28_12_FD_187461 | JGI IMG/M metagenome (GOLD analysis project Ga0209536, IMG submission 187461) | Marine sediment microbial communities from White Oak River estuary, North Carolina - WOR-2-8_12 (SPAdes) (version 2) | ecosystem: Environmental > Aquatic > Marine > Intertidal zone >...
ACTGTATGGTTTTTTAAGGAAACCGTTAAATCCGTTATTAATGACTACTTGCTCGTCTATATCAGTTAAGGCGCCGCTTGATAGCATTACCTTGATTTCAGGATCGATTTCTCGTAATTTGTCCAATACTTCTTTTCCATTCATTTTAGGCATTTCAAGATCAGAGATGATCAGATCGATCTCAGATCTGTTTGTTTTAAATAGCTGCAAACCTTCATATCCATTATGAGCCTTTAAAACGTTATACCCCATTTCTTTTAACATCATTTCGATAATGTTAATAACCATTTCCTCATCATCGATAAGTAAAATGGTTTTACCCTGACCAGATGAATATCCAATTTTTGCTTTAAATTCTTCATTAGAAGAATCAGTAAAATTGACGGTGTGCCGTGCTGGTTGCATTTTTGAACACCCCTCTGCGATTTTGATTTCTTCGTTTCTTAATGACGGCTAACCGATTTTTCCAGTTTACTATGTCGCACCACACATAACATGCAAAGTCAGAGAACAGTCATCAAAAATATAACCCAATGAATTTATTATTCAAAAATCATGCCACAAAGTGATATGGCAAAATATCGTATTATATTAACAGATTAAGTTAATTATAATTATATACTATTGTGTATTATTTTTGTGGAAATGTATTTAACTGTCAAATAATTGACAAGCTTAATGCAGCAATATTGGTTGAAGTTAGGAGATGTCCATAAATATATAAATAACATCAGGCTTGAGGCGCACGGTTAAAGGTTCAGGGCATCTGCTCAACCGCCGCATCCCCATTGCCCGCAACCGCCCATAATATGGCACCTTTGGTGCCAGCCCTTAGCTGATAGCTCATAGCTCAAAGCCTATTAAAAACTGACTGAGGAGGCATCAATTGCCGCATTTTTATTGCCCACAACTACCTGGGTAAGATTCGTAAAATCCTGGGTGCATGATGGCTTCCAATTCAAACCAGCCCGATCCAAACCCGTTGACATTAATAGAAATTTTTTGATATTCAACTTTTCAATCATTGTCTAATTCCATTAAATCGGTGATAGTGGAAAACTGATAAACCAAGAATTAACACGAATGGATAAATGTATGACTGACTTTTCACAAGGTGCTGCGTATGTTGACGGCCAGCTTGTGTCCATCTCAGAGGCCAAAATTTCGCTGCTTGACTGGGGCTTCCTGCATTCGGATGCAACCTATGATGTCGCCGGTGTGCTGAATGGAAAGTTTTTTCGACTCGATGATCATATCGAACGCTTTTTTTCCAGCATGGAAAAACTGCATATGTCAATTCCGCACAGCCGCAGCGATTTGCGAACTATTTTAACTGACTGCGTCCGGGCAAGCGAGATGCGAAATGCCTATGTGGAAATGATTTGTACTAGAGGGCTCCCAGAGCCTGGCTCTCGTGATCCGCGGACCTGCAAAAATCAATTTTTCGCTTTTGCTATTCCATTTGTCTGGATAGCAGACCCTGAAAAGCAAAAGGAGGGGCTGCACCTCATCGTTAGCCGCTGGCAGCGTATACCGCCGGAATCGGTTGATCCGACTGTGAAAAACTATCATTGGCTCGACATGGTCATGGGCTTGTTCGACGCTTATGGCCGTGGCGGCGAAACCGTTATTGTCGTCGATTCACACGGGAATCTGATCGAGGGTCCAGGTTTCAATATTTTTGCAGTAAAAGGCAGCCGTCTTACGACGCCTGAACAAGGCGTGCTTGAAGGCATAACACGCAGAACCGTGATCGAGATAGCGGCTGAGTTTGGCTGTGAAGTCGCGCAGCGCATCCTTTCCGCCAATGAAGCGCTTGCTGCTGATGAAGTGTTCATCACCAGTACCGCCGGTGGCATCATACCCATTGCTAAAATCGATGGGAAAGCGATAGGCTCAGGCGCACCCGGCCAGGTTACACAGAAGTTACAGAAACGATATTGGCAAATGCACGAAGATCCGCGCTACACTTTGAAAATCGATTATAAATGACAGCATAAAATTAAACATATCTTTTCCATGGAGATCGGAAAATGTGCCATAAAATTCGAAAATTCTACCTATTCCCACTTATTTTTATCTCTCTAGTGCTCAATCATTCTAGCGGGATGGCTGAAGATAATGTGATCCTGGATGAACTTTTAACTGAAGTTCAGAAAACACTGATCCGGGTGAGTACTTCTCTTGAAGAAAATGACCTTCCTCCTTTAAATAAGATTACCCTGCAATTAAAAAGCGCATTGGTTACAAAAGCGGATGGCAAGGTATCATTGCTTATTGTGAAGCTGGGCGCTGATGTAACCCAAGAAGTGGTGCAGGAAATCAATCTTGAGCTCAAGCCCCCGAAACCATCGGATGCCGCAATGGTGCAGTCGATAGAAGATACGCTGGCAACTGCCATCATCGAGGCCGCCAAAAGTGCCAACAGGGCTTCCAAAAGAAAACCGCCGTTGCACCTTTCTAAATTGACTGCGAAAATTCGATTCGTCGTTAAAACAGCAGGTGGCGGCGGTGTGAATTTCAAACTGCTGCCGGTGACAGTAAAGCTCGGCGGGCAAGTCAGAGACGTGACAACACAACAAATTGTCATAGAATTCAAAAGTTAGGGTATAAAAAAGAGGGAACACATGCAAAAGATATTGCGGTGCAGAAAAGCTATTGGCTTAACCATTTTGATTTCAACATTTTTACTGTACTTTCCGCTACCCCCTGCGCAAGCGGGCATGATAACCACTGAATATGTCATTCATCAGGATTTTAAAAAGCTTTCTGACCGGGCGCGCGTAAGAGCCTTTCTAAAAAGGGCGCAGGTGATAGCGCAAATGCGGGCATATGGAATCCATCACCAGGAAGCGCTGGCCCGAGTTGACAGCCTGACAGATAGCGAAATTGCCTCGATAGCAGGCAGGATGGATCAGATCCCGGCCGGAGCAGCAGGCACTTATTCACTAGATGGTAGCTTTCTTTCTATTATCGGCCTGGCCCTTTATGCCATTGTCGCCGCTATCGTCATATATTTTGGGTTTTCCGATGAAAAGAAGGAGAAATCCTGAACTTTTTTATTTATTTAATCTGTGAAATTTGTGGTTACATTATGAGCTCTTAATCGTCACTGCATTCTTCATTCGACTGTCGGATAGGAGGACTTTTATGTTGGAAACGATCCGTTTTAATTTAAATGGCCGTCCGGTGCGTCTGAAAGTTGACGGCGAGCGGACGCTGCTGTGGGTTTTGCGCACCGATCTGGGCGTAACCGGGCCAAAGTATGGCTGCGGTGAAGGATTATGCGGCGCCTGCACGGTGCTGGCCGATAACGAGGCCGTGCTTTCCTGCCAGAAAACGGTAAAAGAAATTGACGGCAGCGAGATCACAACCATTGAGGGCCTCGCTCAAAACGGCAAATTGCATCCGCTTCAACAGGCGTTTATCGAGCATGCCGGCTTTCAATGCGGCTATTGCACCCCCGGCATGATCCTCAAAGCATACAGCCTGCTGACGGATAATCCCACCCCGTCAAGGGAGGAAATCATTGACGGCATGGATGAAAACCTGTGCCGCTGCGGCGCCCATACCCGGATCATCGCAGCCATTGAAACCGCTTCCCGCAAGATGAAAGGAGGAATGAAATGATGATGTCCTCCAATATGAATCGCCGTCAATTTCTCAAGCGTCTGGGTGTTTTGGGCGGCGGCGTCATTATCGGATTCAACACCTTTGACAGCCGTCTGTGGGCGCGCAAGCCGCGTGCCGGATTTCTGGGCGCTGGAATCCCCACTGATTTCAATGCTTTTCTCAGAATCGGAGTCGATAACCGCGTTGTCCTGTATACCGGGAAAATTGAGATGGGACAGGGGGCCATGACGTCTCTTCCCCAACTGCTGGCCGAAGAGCTGTATGTGAATGTTGACGCGGTGGATATTATCATGGGCGATACCGATTTGTGCCCGTGGGATGCCGGAACGTTCGGATCTCTTTCCATCCGCTATTTTGGCGCATTTTTGCGCGAGGCGGCCGTTGAGGCCAGAGGGGTTCTGCTGGAATTGGCAGCAGAGCGACTTAAAACCCCCATCGGGCGTCTGGCGACCGAAAACGGCTACGTCTTTGATTCGTCCAAATCCACCCTGCGGGTCAGTTATGGAAAGCTCACCCAAGGCCAAATCATCGAAAAGCACTTAGACGATCTGCCGCCTTTAAAACCGCCTTCAGCATTTGAAACCATGGGGGAATCGGTCCCCCGGCGGGATGCAATCGAAAAGGTGACCGGTGCAGCCAAATTTTCAGGCGACATCCGCCTTGATGGGATGCTTTACGCCAAAATACTCAGGCCGCCGGCCCATGGGGCGAAGCTGATTCAGGCAGATACGGCTGCGGCCAAAAGGGTAAACGGCCTTCAGATCGTCGAAGAAGGCGATTTTATCGCTGTCCTTCACAAATATCCCGATGTCGCCGAACAGGGCCTGGCCCGCATAAAAGCCCAATTCGACAAGCCAAAAACCGGTGTCAACGACCGGACGATTTTCGATCATTTATTGAAATCGACCCCGGCCCCTGAAATCGCATCTCAAGGTGGAAACCTTAAGACCGGTGAAAAACAGGCGGCAACGGTCATCGAGAAAACCTATTATAACAGTTATGTATCCCACGCGCCCATGGAGCCGCATGCGGCAGTTGCCGACTTTGATGGGAGAAAGCTGACGGTTTGGGCCTCCACCCAAACCCCCTTCAGAGTTAAAGATATGATCGCCGGGCAGGTAGGCCTGTCAGCAGACCAGGTGCGGGTCATCGCGCCTTATCTGGGGGGCGCGTTTGGTGGAAAGTCGGCCTCCCAGCAGGCTTTCGAAGCTGCCCGTCTGGCAAAGCGTCTGAAAAAGCCGGTGCAAGTGGCCTGGAGCCGAGCGGAAGAGTTTTTTTTCGACACGTTTCGGCCGGCAGCTATTGTGAAAATAAAATCCGGGATCGACAGCGCCGGCAAGATGACCCTGTGGGATTATAATGTGTACTACGCCGGCATGCGGGGCAGCCAACAATTTTACGAGATCCCACATCACAAAGAGGCTGTTCACGGGCGCTGGCGCGGTTTATCCGGCGGATATCATCCTTTTGCTGTCGGTCCGTGGCGGGCGCCGGCCAACAATACCAACACTTATGCCCGCGACCTGCAGCTCAACCTGATGGCCTCCAAGGCAGGGGCGGATCCTCTTCAATTTCGCCTCGCGCACCTCAAGGACAAACGCATGATCAACGTATTGCAGGCCGCCGCCAAAAAATTCGGCTGGCAGCCCATGAAGACCCCCAGCGGTCGGGGATACGGCATTGCCTGCGGAATCGATGCCGGCACATACGTGGCATTTATGGCGGAAGTGGAAGTGGACAAAGACAGCGGCAGTGTCGACGTCAAGCGGGTGGTTTGCGCCCAGGATATGGGGGTTGTGGTCAACCCCGAGGGTGCCGTCACGCAAATGGAGGGCTGCATCACTATGGGCTTGGGGTATGCATTGGCCGAAGAAGTTCGCTTTTCAGACGGCGAGCTTTTGGATCTAAATTTCGACACCTACAGCATCCCCACGTTTTCGTGGCTTCCTAAAATCGAAACCGTTATCGTGGAAAATCCGAACCTCGCGCCCCAGGGCGGCGGGGAGCCAGCGATCATCGGCATGGGCGGGGTAATTGCCACGGCCATATATGATGCCGTCGGCGCTGCGGTGCTTCAGCTGCCCATGACTCCTGAAAGAGTTAAAGCCGCGCTGCGGCAGGGTTAACCGAAGTTTCTCATTAAGTTGTAAACCCTGACAGGATTTTTGCGCTGTTTTTTTGCTTCGGCTTTTTCGCTATAACGATTCGACGGTGTCACGCATACGCCGCCGCATGGCTTCTGTGGGCAGTCGCCCGAAACCGGCCGTCATATTGTCCTGCATGTGATGTACTTTTGACGTGGCCGGGATGACACAGGTGACCGCCGGATGTGAAACGATAAATTTCAGAAAAAACTGCCCCCAGCTCTGGCAGTCGATTTCAGCGCTCCAGTCCGGCAGTGATTTTCCTTTTGCCCGCTGAAACAATTCACCGCGCTGAAAGGGACGATTGATCAGTGTCGCTATTCCCCGATCGGCGGCCAAGGGCAACAAGCGCTCTTCCACGGTGCGGTTTGCGATGCTGTAGGTAAACTGGACAAAATCCAGCGGTTCGGTCCGCATGATTTGTTCCAGCTCGGCATGCGATCGTCCGTGGGATGTGGTAATTCCGATATAGCGGATTTTGCCTTCTTCTTTCCATTGCCGCAGCGTCGGCAGATGAATTTTCCAATCCCGCAGATTATGGATCTGCATCAGATCCATCACGTCAACCCCCATTCGGCGCATGGATTCCTGCATCTGTTGGATGCCGTTTTGTTTACCGTAGGTCCAGACTTTTGTTGCGGCAAAAAGTGCTTCTTTATTGGACACGCTTTTTAGCAGGTCACCCACCACGGTTTCAGCTGAACCGTACATCGGTGAAGAATCAATTACGGCACCGCCCTTGTCAAAAAAGGTTTGCAGCACCTGCGCTAATTGTTGTCGCGCCGCCGGTTCATCTCCAATGTCAAAGGTGCGTGAAGTGCCCATTCCGATGACCGGGATGGGTTCACCGGAAGATGGAATCGGACGGGTAATCCTTTTGGCAGTTTCGCCGAACAGGCTTTTCGGCATCACGGCAAACCCGGCTGAAATCAGGCCTGCCGTCTGCAAAAAAAGTCGGCGTGTCATTTTACGGTTCGGGTTCATCATTATTTATCCTTTCTGTGTGTCGATGATTGATCGAGTCGGGCAGCCATTTGCATCTGGGATTTGCCCAGTTTGAATGATACCGCGGCCCATATAGCTGCAAGGGGTACCGCCGTGAAAGCAATGCCGGCCATGCCAAGTCCCAGAGCATTCATGCCGGCATATGCCCAGGCACTGACCGCATCACCACCGCGGTATATAACGGTGTCGATAAAGTTTTTGGCCTTGTACTTTTCTTCCTTATCCAAAACAACATAAAGCATCTCGCGCGCCGGCCGCATAATGGCATAGTTACCAGCCCGGCGTATAATCTGCACGGCAACCAAGACCGTTAGTGTCGGCATCCATCCCAACGCAAGAAATCCAAAGCCAAGAAATAACGGAACCAGCGCCAGCGTCCAGCTTAACCCTAATTTGCTGATGATACGGGAGGTCAGAAACATCTGGGTCGTCAGTGTCAGCGCATTCACAGCAAAATCGATCCCTGCAAAAATAGCGGTTCTATCGGCCGGGTTCTGAAAGCTGTCACTGATGATCTGCGCCTGTTGGAAGTATAAAAAAGTCGAAAGTGTGGTAAACAACAGCATTAACAGGCAGATTCCCAGAAGGTATGAAGATCGAAGCACCCGGCGGATTCCGGCAAAAATGCTACCGCCGATCGTTTGGTCCATGCCGAGATCGGGTAACGCCGCAGCACCCTCATCCTTTTGCAATATATCGGTCGTCGCTGATTTCCTCCAGGCAATGATCCGATAAATGCATCCGACAGCGATTAACAGAAATGCAGCGGAAACCAGCAATAAATTGGTCGGTCCCAGAGCCATGACCAGCACGGCCGTTAAAGCCGGCCCGGTCAAAGCACCGGCTGTGCCGCCGGCAGCGATTATGCCGAACAAACGCTTGGCCTGTTCGGTAGAGAAGCTATCGGCCATGAAACTCCAGAAGACAGAAACAATGAATAGGTTATACACACTGGCCCAAATGAAAAAAATCCTGGCAACGTAGGCATGATGGATATTGGAATTGAACAATATGAAAAACAACAAAAGATTGCTGATGAAAAAGCAGTAGACATAGGGCAGAAAGCGTCGCACCGGAAACCGTCGCACCAGCCAGCCAAAAAGCGGTACGGCAGCCAACATGGCCAAAAAGGTTCCGGTGAACATCCATTGCAGCTTTTCCACCCCGCCGGCAATGCCCATCTCATCCCGCATGGGGCGAACGATATAATAACTGCACAGCAAGCAGAAGAAGTAGGTAAAGGAATAAAATAGTACGCGCCCTTCTCCGGGAGCGATTGACAACAATTGACTGACCCGCTGATGCATCCGGCTAAAACGGCTGTCTTCAAGTTCACTTTCAATTGGTGATTCTATTGACATGGTCCACCTGACTAAAGAAGATAAAAGTATAGGTTAAGGCTCATTTAAATATCTTCAAGCAAAAACCTCTAATCGGGTGTTTAGGCGGATTATCTGCCCCGAGTCAGGGTGGCTAGCTGGATTTAACGGAGGTTTCAGGTGTCCAGCCTTTCCATCCTCCGTAGTCCCGCCCAGGCGGGACGGAGGACGGGCGCTAGAAAAGTTTTCGTCTTCGTTAAAACTACGCCGTAACAAGACGGCCTGGCAAGCAGGTGCCAGCACAAATAACGACGCGTGGCTTGAAGGAGAGCGCCACACCACCATCGCCCGCAACCGATTGGATAAAAGCTGTAAAGTCCTCAGCGCATGATGGCTTCCGATTCAATCCAGCCCTATCCAATTCTTACAAAACAACAAACTTATAATTTTATGGGCGTCCCCTTTAAATATAAACGGATTCGTCAAATTAATTGTCAATTTAAAATGTTGGTAGACGGAGACGATTTTATAATGTAAAGATTTACTTGACGTCGCATCCTGCAATAATGCTATTTGTACGGCTACTAAAGCTGGGATTTGGTCTCTATATCGTTGTCTTTTGAATTTTGAAGCTGTGATATCAAAAGATTTTATAAACGCGGCATAGTTCACATAATTTCAATATATCGCAAGCTGATTCAACACAGTAGTAACAAAAGCAACTAAAATCGTCTATCGGAGGCAAACCAAATGAGACTCAAGATTTTATTGTTTGCAGCTTATATCCTTATCTCTGCCATCGTTACCTTAAACCCATCTATCAGTGCGGCAGACGTCTATGTATATGATAACAATAATCAGAATCTTGGCATTCTGCTTGGAATGGAAGGGGATAATATGGATTTGTTCATACCCTCCATAGGTGGTGTTCTGAAATTTTCATACGATTATTCTGGCTGGTGTGGTGATGAGATTAATGTTGTTTTCAATAGTGATGATTGCAGCGGGACACCATACGAAAGAGACCCCAATCCAATAATTCTTGATCTTAGCGTTATCTCGTTATCAGGGTTTTATAAAGTGGATTACAACGGTAGACAGACATTCACACCGCGTTCGTATTATGATGAAAGCTGTAACTGCCGCTTGGATCCCGGGGATCCCAATGCCGAATATTATCCTTTTGTTCAAGTACAAGGGCCTTTCAACACACCAATAGCATTGCCTTTAAACTTTAAAATTCGGACAAAATCGGTAGTCGTTCCTTTATATAACAATAATTAGGATCGCTCATTGAAAAGCTTGCCAAATTAAAGCACACCTCTCTCGTTAAAAAAACAATAGTTGTCGCTGGTTGAAGATAATTTTTGGCCAAATCAGAAAGGAGGCAAACCATGAAGATCTTCCTCTCATATGCATCTGAAGAAGCCACAAAAGCGGAGGAGATTCAGCTTGCCTTGACGGCTGACGGTCACGATGTGTTCTTTGATCGAACAAGTCTGCCTGCCGGTGGTGACTACAATACCCGTATTCGCACGGCTATCAAAGAGAGTGTCGGCATGATCTTTCTGATCAGCCCGCACTCCGTCGAGAAGGGTTCGTATGCCCTGACAGAGCTCAAATTCGCTCGGGAAAAGTGGAGGCACCCTCGAGGTTGCGTGCTGCCTGTAATGGCTGAGCCCACGGACTATGATAAGATTCCTCTTTTTCTGAGAGCAGTCACCGTTTTGGAGCCTGAAGGCAACATTGCCGCCGAGGTCGCCGCAGCGGTACAGCGTTTACCACTCGGTAATTGGCGGGTTGACATTGTTCATACCCTCTCTACCATTGAGCAGGACTTGCACGCGAACCAGCGTCGTTTCATGGTAAAGGAGGAATCTCGACGCAAAGATGTTTCAGCGTATTTCAAGAAGATCAGCAAGTGCCTCGACGACGTGCACTCTAGCCTGGCCCGCGATGAGGTACCGCACGGTAGTTGCGCAGAGTTGGAAGGATATGCGGAATTGCTGCCGGAGACGGTGGGCGACTACCTTGGTAAAGAGAAATCCGAAGAGCTATCAGATCTGCTCAAGGCCTCCCATGAAGTAGAAGGGCTCTGGGAAGAATTTAACGCATCGCCGGAGAAGAAAAGCAATCTTCCGGTTATAAAAAAGACCGCCGGGAGATTCACAGCGCTGGCGAACTCTGTCGAAGCGGGTCTGTAGCGCCCACATTGGAAATCTGAAATGATAAGGGGGATTCAAATGCCATTCTGGCAGCGCTTGGTATTCACGTTAATCGTCATCGTGGTAGCCAGTTTTGTTGCGGGTTTGATCTGGCACAGACTTTTCGGCTTCAGCTTGCCCAGCTATGTCGGCGGCGTCATCGGCGGCCTGACTGCGGTTCCTTTCTGGGAGCTTTTAAAACGCATGGGTTCGCAGAAAAAGGACTCAATTGCACGCTAAGGAATCCTGCGATGGTAAACCGAAGGGACGTCCGCGACATATGGATATGAAGTCATGCTTCATAAACTTCTTCGATTTTTTCAAGGGAGATAAAAATGAAAAACCATGGGGAAAAGGACCTCAACCGCATAGAAAAAAGGGCCATTGAGGCCCTGGCGATTGTGCCGCTGATCAAGGCGGTGTCCCAGCGGATCGGCCAAGATGAAGCGCTGGCCATATTGCAGGAGATCAATCAGCAAGAGGCATTCGAGCGCGGCAGGCATATGGCAGCCGAATTGGGGCAAAACGGCATTGAAGCGCTGGCTGAAGAGGTGGCCAGCTGGGGCCGTGGCTGTGTATGGGAAATGGACGTCTTGGAGCAAAGCGCAACGACTTATTTTTTCAACGTCACCCGCTGCCCTTATTATGAGAAATACCGCGAGCTGGGATTGGCGCAATTTGGCGTGGGATTGTCCTGCTGCCGCGATGAGCCCTTTGCCAGGGGTTTTAATCCCCAACTGAAGCTGGTGCGGACTAAAACCATCATGGAAGGCGCCGATCATTGCGATTTTCGATACTATTTGGAAGACAAGTGACTATTTAGATGGACGTGATCGTTACCTTAACACAATGTTAAAATCTTAAAAACAAAGCAATAGCAAGACCCGTTAAGAAGAAGTACATTTATTGTTCATAATTCACAATTCAAGATTTGACCCCGTTCTTAAGGGAGGCCTGTAATGGGTTGGTTTGGGAAATTGGCATTCGGATCATTGGGGATGTTGCTGGGCGGACCTCTGGGCGCTATTGCCGGAGCAGCGCTGGGGCATATGCTGATCGATAAAAGGGCCGAATTCGCCCGGCAGGGAGCCCGGCAGATACCGCAGGCGCAATTTGAGTATGTCGAACAGAATCAGGCGGCCTTTTTTGTCAGTTTGTTTTCAATCCTGGGCAAGCTTTCCAAAATAGACGGTGTGGTCACCCAGGATGAAATCGCCGTTGTACAGGATTTTATCAACAAGCTGCCGATTGACGAAACCGAAAAGCAATTTGCGCGGCAAGTTTTCAATGAGGCCAAAAACTCACCCTACCGCATCGACGACTTTGCCGGACAGGTGTACCAGGCGGTCGGCGGCCAACCACAGCTGCTTCTTTCCTATTTTGATCTGCTGTTTAGAATTGTGGCGGCCGACGGCACCTATCATGCCGCCGAAGAAGCCGCTTTATTGAGGATCAAAGCGATCTTCAATATCAGTGATCGTCAATATGAAGATATCAAAGCGGTTTATTTCAACGACCTTGATAAACATTACAAAACGCTCAATTGCACACCCGAATCAACCAACGAAGAAATCAAATCCAATTACAAAAAACTGGTCAAAGATTTTCATCCCGACGTCATTATCTCCAAAGGCCTGCCGGAGGAATTTATCGAGTTTGCCGAAAAGCGGTTCCGTGAAATCCAGCAAAGCTACGAAAAGATCCGGCAGGAACGAAACTTTTGACCGGACACCAGGTATTCAATTCAAATAGGGTCGAGCCGCAGTTCTTACCTGAAGCCCTGTCGGCCTCTAAAACCTTTTATGTTTACCGCACCTGATGCGCAGCTCATCCCGCATGCCGGCAGATGTTGCCCCTGCTTCGTTAACAGCCTTGGCTCATTGGTATTCGAATAATGCGTGAACGATTAAGTCATCTGACGCTAACCGATCGAACATACCATCGGGCTATCGCTGAGTTAACAGAGCGTGACACTGATCTTGCGACCGCTGTCTCAAGATGGGGGGATCCTCCATTCTGGACCCATCCTCCCGGATTTGCGGGTATTGTCATTGCCATCCTTTCCCAACAAGTTTCTTTGGAATCAGCACGGGCAACCTTTTCCAACCTGAAAAATGAAATCGACTCAGTCAATCCTGCAAAATTCCTACCTTTGGACGACAACACATTACGGGATATCGGTTTTAGTCGCCAGAAAGCGTCGTATGTGCGCGGTGTGGCGCACCAAATTATGGCTGGTGAATTCGACATTGAAGCGCTTGAAACCATGGACGACGATCAGGCTCGGATGAGATTAATGAAGGTTAAAGGAATTGGCCCATGGACAGCCGATACCTATCTGTTATTTGCGTTGCGCCGATCGGATGCCTGGCCTTCGGGGGATCTGGCATTGGCAAAAGCCATCCAAGAAGTGAGCGGTTTGATCACCCTTCCCGGCGCTAAAGAGGTTGACAGTATCGCTGATCAGTGGCGGCCGTGGCGGGCAGTGGCCGCAAGGATCCTGTGGCATTTCTATCTCAGCGAACGCGGTAGAGCTTTTCATTAGGGCGGTACGGCAATAAGTACCTGATAATTTTCAAAAGAACTAAAAAAATGCTGTTTTTTCAATTTAGAAATGATATTTTAAAAGGATCATCATGAAAAGGCCGACATGGGTAACGATAGTCGGTGTTTTAGGCATCATTTTTTCGTGCCTGGGAATCCTAGCCGCCGGACAGGAAATGATAATGCCCAAGATACTTGAGATGCAGAAGGAAATGCTTTCCGATATTGAAGAGATGATTGAAGCGGATATGGAAAGGGAGAGAGCGAAGCAATCCGACCGTCAAGGTGGACACAGGGGCAGTGCCGAATTTCCAGTCAGCATGTTTAAATCATTTACCAAGATGTTTGATTTTCCGGAATGGTATGGTACCTGGTCCATCATATCAGGGATCCTGAAATTACTGGTCTGTGCCTTTTTTCTTTTAGCCTCAATTCGATTGTTGCAATTGAAACCCACTTCAATCCGTCTATTTTACTGGGCGGCCGGCTCGAGTATCGCATTGGGTGTTATCAAAGGGGCGGTTGCATTATTAGCGGTATCCTTCATCGGTATTGCGATGATGTTTGGCGGCATTTTTGGAATCATTATTGATATCATCTTAATTATTGTCGTCGCAACAGGCAACAAAGAAGCTTTTTATCGGCAGGGGCCGCCGCCGATACCACAAAATGTGTAGAACCTATCTCGAAAATGTATATATTTTGTTCGGTTGAGCCCGTTGCCCGCCATTGGTGGATTAGCCTGTTCCGGTCACAAACCTAAAACCAAATATTTTTTCCATTTTTAACGGTTTAATTCCGTTTCACGGGGAGCTAAGGCCGGCTGGACTACACTGCTGGGGGGACAAAAATGATTAAGTGATATACTATTTTAACTTGCTTTTATCTTACCATCATCACAATCGGGTTCTTTATAATCTTTGCCGCCTGTTTGGGTAAAGGAGGGACAAAATGATTTTTTTTCAAATCGTCGGAGTTGTCGTTATCGCCCTCTTTGTGGTGCTCACCGTCCTATTCATTGTCTATAAGATTTTCAGAAAAGAAATCAAATCGCTGATTACCGCTGAGAAAATGCCGGTTCTTTTACCGTTGCCAATCCCGACCAAAAACCGACCCTTTATCATGAGGCTGCTGGTGTGGTTATTTGATATTCGCAAGTGGCAGCTTGTCGAAAATTGGCATTTTGAAATTGAAAAAGGCCCCGAGATCGTCATTCCTAAGGATTTCAAATTTGATGGCGCCTCCATTCCCCGCGTTTTTTGGGCCATCCTCAGCCCGGTGGGTTTGCTACTGATTCCCGGCTTGATTCATGATTATGGGTACCGTTTTAATCTCATATGGCAAAAAACAGCGACCGGTGAAATCGCGCCGTACATGGAAGATGTCGGTCAAAAGGACTGGGACGATCTGTTCAGAAGAGTCGGTGTGCAGGTCAACGGTTTTGCCATCATTGACTATATCGCCTGGTTAGGCCTCAGAATAGGCGGGTGTTTTGCTTGGAATAAACATCGTGAGGCCGATCAAACCCCGGTACCGCCTGAGCTGTAATTTAATTCTATCTGCAGAAAGTGAGCGGCCACGACATTTGGCATTTGAGAATGCGAACCAAATGGCAATATGTCACAGACGTCTTGTAAAAGATGGGGACGTTCTGTTCTGCTGAAAAGAGAAGCCAAGGCTTAGTCACGAAGTAAACGAAAGGCAAACGAGATGAGATTAAGCAATATGGTCACTGCTGTGGATACCCATGCAGGCACTCCTATGCGAGTTATCAC
>Ga0209536_100009291_pt1 | contig 14624 bp, 14 predicted proteins | sample DeeMarSeWOR28_12_FD_187461 | JGI IMG/M metagenome (GOLD analysis project Ga0209536, IMG submission 187461) | Marine sediment microbial communities from White Oak River estuary, North Carolina - WOR-2-8_12 (SPAdes) (version 2) | ecosystem: Environmental > Aquatic > Marine > Intertidal zone >...
TTGATTTAATTTTTCTTCTCTTTCTGCTAAGAGTTTTTCTTTCTCGATAACTAGGGCCTGTTTTTCATCAAGTTCCTGTTTTAGTGTTTCAATTGTTAATTTAACGCGTTCTATTGTTGGAATTATTTCATCCAGGGCTAGTTTTTCACTACTCATGCTTACTCACCTTAATTTTTGTCTCTTTTTAATTTATATATTTTATTTTTTAAAACATTCTTTTAAATCCTTACCGATTAAAAAATACAACATAACCGTTTGCATCATAATAATTATTTAGCTTGGATATATGAATTTGATCCCACTTCCTTCCTTCTTTATTAAACATAATTAAAGTCTCTGAAAAATTCCAAGTATGCATAATATAGCGTAAATATCCCTCAGGGCTTGATGACCTGTTAACTCCTTTAACATTTAAGAATTTAGCAAGTTTATAGAGTGATATTAGGATTACAGGAATCTTAAATATGTTGATCAATCTCTTTAATTCGAATAATGTAATCTCTTGTTTCGTTAGGAAAAGCTGCTTAGATTCATCAAAATAGGTTTGTTTGTATTCTAAAAGATCTCCTAAATTAACTCTTAATAATTCAAAACCATTTGGGAAGAAATCTAAAGCTGATCCAACGCTTCCAATGGCTATTGTATTTGAAAAGTAATTATTACCTTTTATATAACTGATATAGAAGTTTAAGGGAAGTGAAACAGCATTTGACTCAAATTGTCCTTCTTCCTTTATCTCTGGTTTGTTATATGGGGATATATTGACAGTATAAGGGGTGAAAGGTATAAAATCATAAATTGGCTTGGTAAAATCTCGAAATCTAGGCAAATCTACAAAATTCAGATTTGTTCCGACTATGGATAAATTTTTTTTCTTAGATATAGGAAAAAAGAAGGGTGCATTTATTAAAGCAGAGCTTCCATCTATAATATAAAGTTTTCTTAAGCAACAAAGACTCTCGTACTTATTATCATCACTCTGAACATCAGTATATTTTCGTGCAATAATTGAATATCTTGGAAACCCTTCAAACTCTCGATAAAGTTTTTGACAATGTGTACGAAAAAATAAATAATCTGGAAAGCAAAGAAGCCGAATATTCCTTTTTATAAGAATTCCCTGATCATATAAAAGTGAATCGAGCAAAGGTTTTCTCATCCGAATATTTTTTTAAATTAAAACAGGCTCTATAATTAGAACAGAGCACACTAAATTTTTATCTGTTTTTATTTATTTTTAAATTAGTATTTTTTTAGAGTTGAGGATAATTAATGGAAGCAATTTATGATTTAGAAATACCTCGGATTAGAAAGACAATAGTAGAAGGGAATCATACTCGTATATTAATACAAGTACCTGAAGGGATGCTTGATTATTCATTAAAACAAGTCCTGAAAGAAATAAATAATATTAATAAAGAATTTCAGGTCTTCGTTGCAGGAGATCCTAGCTATGGTGTCTGTGATCTCGCTACCAATGTAGCTAAAATGCTTGATTGCACTCTTCTAATTCATTTTGGTCATACTACATTTGGATTTGAAAAAATAATTCAAGCTTCTTTGAAAAACTCAGGAATTCATCTTCTCTTAATTCCAGCTTTCGTTAAAATCAATATTTCATCTTTTCTTCCCAATTTATTGAATAAATTAGCTGAGCTAAACTGGAAACAAGTAATTTTGGTGTCTACTGCTCAACACCTAAATATTATAGCTTTGATTGAGTCTTTTCTCATTTCACATGGGATTGAAGTACAAAATCGTGTAGAAAGACAGATACTAGGGTGTCATGTCTTAAATGCGAGAAAAATTAAAGATAAATCCGTTGATGGCGTGATCAGTTTAAATGCGGGGACTTTCCACACTAATGGAATAATTTTAACCTTAAATACCCCTATTATACAATTGGATCCTTATAATGGAGATTTACAATATTATTCAAGTGAGATCAGGAAACAAATCATTCATAAACGATATGCAGAGATACATCAATCACGCAGTGCTAAAACTTGGGGGATTATTAGTAGTTCGAAATTAGGACAATTTAATCTAACCAAAATTAAAAAGATAAAAGAAATTATTGCTGAAAACAGCATGGATTCTCTTACAATCATTGCTGAGAAAATTGAATTTTCAACGTTATCCAATATAACATGGGTTGATGCATGGGTAAATACAGCGTGTCCAAGACTAGTGTTTGATGATCAAAATCGTGTTGAAAAACCAATGGTAAGTTATAAAGAATTCTTGTATCTGTATAACCAATTATCATGGGATAAATTACTAGAAACGGGTTTCTTTTAAATTAATTATAATTATCTTACTTATTCTAAATTCGAAGGAGTTCTCTAGATTATTTTATATAATATTCATGTATATATGACTTTGTCAATTAAAAAATAGAATTTGGAAGTTTCTTCCTTGGGAAATGAAATATCTACTCGAAAAGGAATGAATCAATATAGATGTTATTCCCGAAGCGAATTTAATTTTCCTTATATAAAAAATGGAATTGATCTAAAAGGAAGTAATTTACTTGTTGTTTTATCAACTGAGGGAGGATTACCTATCTATACGCGTTCAATCCATGTAGATAAATTTGGACGGATCCACAATCTAGAAGGTAAACTTTTTGAAGCTAATAGCGAACCAATAATGTTAATGTCAGGGCTTATTGAGGCTATTAGCCAATTAAAGCAGGTTGTTCGTCCTACACTTTTTGAAATCACTGAAGAAACAGATCGTCCTATCTTTGTTGACTATACCAAAGCAAGAAATGGTATGGCCTTGATGACCCTTTCTACATCCCCTGATTTTCAAAACTTATCAAAAATGTTATTGTCTCAACATGTCTCCATGCTAGATGATCTACAAGGCTCTTTAAATTTGTGGGAAAATGGTTTTGACCAGATTCTTGAAGATCGATCTTTAGCTGACGATTCCACTATCTATAAGAGAATTTTAGGTCAGATTAAGAAGGATCTTGGTGGACTTATCTCTTTCATATTAGTGTATGATGATGAAGGGGAATTTCAATTTTCTACATCTCGAAATCAAGAAAATTCACTAATATCAGATTCATTAATTCCCACGATTTCCCGATTTGTGAAATTTGAATATATTACTCAAAAACGACCTGATTCAATTCTCGGAGCAAAGCAACTCAAGGACTCTGTTATATGGCATTTCAAATGCTATAATAGGATTTTTGTTTTTTTGACTTATCGCGTCCCTGATATGCATACATTTTGTACAATTAAGTCTGAGATGATTACTTTTATCTCACATAACCTAGAAAAATTCGTTGAAGCATGTAATTGGCATGATAAGGAGTTTCATTTAAGTAATAAGCTCCAAAGTTCACGTTTCGTCTTTCTTTCTTGATTATATAGTTTTATGTTTTTTTCATTAAAAAATCCTATTTTTAGAATTTTTATTCCATACTTAATAAACTTTAAATTAGAAAATAGAAATAGTTTCCTTATCATTTAGCTACGGGAAATGAAAGACAATGTCCGAGGAAGAGACAAAGCCCTTAATAGCTGAACTCGCTAGATCAAGTCGATCCTCATGTCGGGGATGTAGGAATAAGATTAATAAGGGTGATCTAAGAGCAGCCATTCCATTTAAATTCACAATAGGTTCTGGTAAGGAAGTTTCCTCTTATGGGTATTACCATATTCATTGTGTTCCCAAATCACGTCAGGATGAATTATTCAGCCTAATAGAAAAAAGTCAATTACTTACAAATGAGGAATTATCTGAAATACGTAAAAACATTATACAATTAGCATCTGATACTTCAAAATTAGAGATTACTCCTTTTTTAGAAGTTTCCAAGTCATCTCGATCTTCCTGTAGATTATGTGAAAGTAAAATCCTTAAAGATGAATATAGAGTTGCTGAACCATCAAAAATTGAACTCCCAGATGGACGCGAGATATCTGGCCATAAGTATTATCACCTAAATTGCTTTGTAGAGTCTCAGAAAGATTCAAAGGAAATTTTCCAATCAATTCTTCAAGAATCTTTGAGAAGAAATATCCTTACACCTGAAACTATTGAGAATATTAAAAATACCATTTACTCCTCATTCAAGGAAGAAGAGAGTGCTTTGATGGTATTAGCGATTATAGGGGAGACACCAGTTTCAATCGAGGTAATTAAGCGAAAAGCAAAGGAAATGAATATTAATTTTGAAATAGTTGAAAAAGTTCTAAAACAAAAGCTAGAAAAAGGTGAATTTTTTGAACCTCAATTAAATCATTTTCAAAAACTTTGATTTTTAAACCTTGGTAGTTTAAATGAAGCTTAATTATCCATTTTCAGGTAATAATTTCCTATTTCTCTCAATAATTATCAATTTTTAAACATAAATGATTAAAAACTATTGATGCAACTTTTTTATAACCTTCGATTGAGAGATGAACTCCATCTCCTGAATCAAATTGTGAATTTAAAAAATACCCATCGCTCAAGTCGTTAAAAACATCTATTGAGGTAAAATCTATTCCAGAATGAGTTATAATGCATTGATTTAATTCTCTTACAGTCGATTGAATTTCAGTCCATCCCATAGGTGGTATAGTAATAATAAAAATGGATGTATTTTCTTTTTTTGCCATTCTTACACTTTTCATCAAATTTTCCCAAATTGAATCAGCTGAATAGCCCAGAGCAATATCATTTGCACCAGCCCAAAGCAGTATGAAATCATATTTTTTCTTCTCTAAAATCTGAGAAAGTCGTGAAAGAATTTGTGAAGAGATTTGACCACAAACTCCCTTATTATCAATCTTAAACTGCATTTGCTTGTTTTCTTTAGAAAGTTTTCCTTCTAACCAATATTCATATGAACTTGTTTGGTCTCCGCCATAAAATGGATCATAGTAAGGAAAACCTGCTGTGTGGGAATCTCCAATACAGAGAATTCGAACTATTTTATCCAAATTTATCAACTCCAGATTTTGAAATCACTCTTTGGGAGAATCTAGAGTATTAAGAATATTGGAAATGTCTATTTTTTCAAATTTGAGTTTTGAAAATTCATAGAATGTTCCTAATAGAACAAATAGATAAATTGGGACATTTAAATATGTAATCCAATCAATTAATTCCCATGAATATATATTTAAGGAAAGTTTAGTAAGACCCTTTGTAGTTAACCAAAAGAATACACTAATAAAGGTATATGTAACACATAGAGGGGCTATTGCTATAATCCGACGTGTAGAGAGAAGGAGTTGGGCTTCTTCTTCTTCAAACTGGGCTAATGAATTCGTAATACGAATCCAAGCAACAACAAAAATATAAAGGACCAATAAGCCAGAAAGGAGAAATATCCCTAATTCTAATTTATAAGGATTCATTAAGAAGTATCTATCAGGAAATAGAGCACCAAGTAATGCCATAAAGATTGCTGATCCAAAGATTCCAGGGAGATACCTTTCAAGAAAATGAGTATTATTTAAAAAAGCTGAGAGAAAACCTTGATTTACCTGCAAAAATATGATCCATACAAAAATATTAGCAAGAAGGAACAAATTTGATTGGTTTGAGGATTCAAAGAAAATTGTAATATCGAGGATAAAAAAGGTTACAGTACTTGCTAAAAAAGTAATAGCAATATGCAGTATAGTCGTCTCTCCTGTCTTTCGATAGTTATTAAAAAGAACTAGAAAATTTAAAAAAGATAAAAAGGTTGCTAAACTTATCGGGATAATTAATATTAAAACTTCTAGAATTCTAGCCATTTTTTTTTAACCTCTGACATCCTTTTTATCTAAACCCAATTCGTGATATATTCGTGAGGCATATTCCTCAGCCCATGGTTCAGTTTTCTCTTCGAGTACTTTAGCAGCAAGGACTGAAACCTTAAGATTTAAAATCTTGGCGTTATGTTCGAGAAGTTCTCTAGTTTGCTTATTAATTCTTATTGAAAGAACACTAGTTCTAGACATGGATAATCACAGGGAGAATTGAATTTAGTTACTGTGTAATACGATGTAAACGAGGAATTATTAATGAATTATTATTTCTATATCATTAATTAGACTTGATCTCATTTAGGATTTGAAGGTTATGGCTGATTATAGAACTTCAATAAAAACATCTAAACGCTGGTCGGAATCGAAATTTATTCTGAAACTATTAATTTGGATTCGAGCAGTTCGGGCCCCATTTTTCACTGCATCAATTATTCCTCTAGCTTTAGGAATGGCTATTGCTTGGTATGAAGCTCAAGTTTTCGACCCCCTACTTGGTATAATGACTTTAATTTCTGGAGTTGCTATTCATGCAGGTACAAATCTAGCAAACGATTATTTTGACGAAGAAGCCGACAATATAAATGAGTATTATTCCCCATTTAATGGAGGATCCCGAATTATACAAAATCAGATTCTCACTTCTTCAAACATAATAAAAGCGTCAATTGCATCATATTTTGTTGGAGTACTTCTAGCTATATCTTTAATTTTCTTGACGAATGGTTATCTCCTAATATTATTCTTAGTTATAGCTATTGGATTAGGTTTTTTCTATACTGCAATACCCGTTCAATTTAGTTACCATGGAATGGGTGAAATTGCCGTTTTCGTTGGTTTCGGACCACTTGGAGTATTAAGCGCTTATTATATCCAGTTGGGCCACCTTAATTCCTTTCTTCCATATTTTGTATCAATACCGATTGCTATTTTAATTGCAATGGTTCTATTTTTAAATGAATTTCAAGATTTTGAACCAGATCTTAAAGCAAGTAAAAGGACATTGGTAGTAATCTTGGGAAAGAAAAATTCAGCTAAAATCTATCAAATTGGATTACTTCTTACATATTGTTCTTTGTTCTTTATATTTCTGCTATTGAATTTACCACTATTAGTTCTTCTACCAGTAATTAGTTTTCCTTTAGCAGTAAATATAATAAAAATTGTACGAGTAAATTACCTTAATATTGGCGAATTACTGCCAGCAAATGGTCAAACTATAGCTTTACATTTTATATTTGGTTTATTAATGATTCTTGGATTTGTTCTAGCTTAAATCTGCCATGGAATTTCTTTGATTTTCCCTAGAAGCTCATTTAACTGATTAATATTAAATTCAGGACTTATCCCTTCAATATTTAAGGAAGATGTCTTATTATTCTGAAAATATATAGTCCGAAATTTAACCCTTGTTGCTCCAAAAATATCATCAATGAGATTCTCCCCTACATGGATTATGTCCTGTGGATTTTCAATTCCTAATTCAGTTTGAGCTGCACCGAATATTAACGGATGGGGTTTTGAGAATCCAACTTCATTTGAAAATGTCATAGAATCAAATATATTCCCTAAACCTAGGTTTTTAGCTACCAACTCTCTATAAGCATCACCTGATGAGTCCATTGTATTAACAATAAGCCCAAGTTTAAAACCTTCTCGTTTTAAATGGCTTAAAACTGAGTATGATTCGCTTCTCGGTTGAATTTGAAGGTTAAAAAGTGAATTTACAAATATTTGTTCGATTCTAATTCGAACTTGATACTCTGGAACAATAGAGAGATTTGTTAAAAGAAGATTAGTTAATCTTCCGACTCCATATTCGAAACCTCGTTCATTTCGTTCGAAATTTATAGTATTATTTGTGTTTTGAAGAGCTCTATCAAACTGTGGTCTGGAAATATCATATCTTTCAGTCAATAATTCATAAATCAAAAATTCACGACGTTTTTGCTCATAATTTGTAATTTCCTCACGTATTGGGGTTGTTAATACTCCAATAAGACTAAAAGTTATTGCATTCATATTGAAAATGCGTCCTAACTTAAATTTTTGAGCTATAGAGGTATATGATATATTATCTAAAATTCTTACAGATGCTTTTTTTACATAGCCTTAATTTATATTTCTACCCTCATTAATATAAATCATAAAAAATATTAAGTTATTAGTGTCTTTAAGATGATTTTTTGAGCTGGTTAAGTCAATGAAATGTCTTGGTATCGATGTGGGGGGAACATTTACTGATTTTATCCTATTAGACTCAGATTCTGGGTTTGTAATGGTTGAAAAGGTATCCAGTACTCCACACGATCAATCCCTTGGAATTGATATGGGTTTGAGTATAATGGGCGAGAGTATAAATGGATTAAATGTACTTGTACACGGCACAACAGTTGCTACAAATGCCATTCTTACCCGAAATGGGGCAAAAGCTGCTCTGATCACAACAACAGGATTTACAGATGTTTTAGAAATAGGACGACAAAATCGTACAAACTTATATTCATTATACCCAAAACGAATTTCTCCTCTTATTCCAAGAGAGCAGCGGTACGGCGTGAAAGAGAGGATTTCATCAAATGGAGAAATTCTTGAAGATTTATCTGTTCAAAATGTGGCGGAGATTATTGAAAACCTAAAGAAGAATGGAATTAATTCTCTAGCAATCTCTTTACTCTTTTCCTTCTTCAATGCAACTCATGAATTAAAGATTGAAGAATTAGTTCGGAAATCAATTCCAAATATAAGTATTTCACGGTCAAGTTGGGTGTTACCTATATTTAGAGAATATGATAGAACCAGTGCAACCGTTTTGGATGCATTTGTGGCTCCACTCATGCGTAATTACTTTGATTCCTTGCTAGTCAAAATTAATAAGCGTAATATTCAGGTACCTCCACTAATACTATTATCAACAGGTGGTGTCACTCAAATAAAGAATGCAGCTCAAAAGTCAGTTGAAACTGTATTGTCAGGGTTAGCTGGTGGTGTTTTAGGAGGATTATATTCAAGTAATGAATTAGGAATAAAAAATGCCTTAACTTTAGATATAGGTGGTACGAGTACTGATGTTGCTAGTGTTGTAGAGGGAAATATTGAAGTGACAACAGAAAATACTATTGCGGGGTATCCACTTCCCCTTCCAACAATTGCGGTACAGACTATCGGGGCAGGTGGTGGTTCTATAGCACGTTATGAACATGAAGTTCTTCGTGTGGGTCCTGAAAGCGCTGGAGCAGAGCCAGGACCGGCCTGCTATAATCAAGGAGGAAATCAACCTACTGTAACTGATGCTAATTTAGTTTTGGGAATGTTAAATCCAAAATTTTTTTGTGGAGGATCAGTTAAAATATATCCTAATTTGGCGAGTAATGTTATTCGATCTTTAGCTGAAGAATTAAAATTCCAATCAATCCATGATTGTGCCTCCGGGATGATAGAGGTTTTTGAAAATAATATTGCCCTTGCACTAAGAAAGGTTTCAACAGAAAGAGGGTATGACAGTCGTAATTTTTCACTAATTGCATTCGGGGGAGCGGGTCCATTACATGGTTGTTCATTAGCTGATCGTTTATCGATGAAACATGTTGCAATTCCTCCTTATCCAGGAGTTTGGTCCGCTTATGGGTTATTAACTGCAGATATAAGACATGACTTAACCAAATCGATTTTAAGACCTATGGATATGATAACAAAGCAGGAACTTGAACAAGAATTATCTGAACTCATATATATGGGTGTAAATCAATGTATGGAAGATGGATTTCAAGAAAAAGATGTTTTGATAGCACGTACTTTGGATATAAGATTGATTGGGCAATCCTATGAGTTATCTGTTCCTTATTATGGGAATTTAAAAGCAACCTCGCATTCATTTGATAAAGCGCATGAAAAAGCTTATGGATATTCCTCTCCTGATGCAAGACGAGAAATTGTTAATGTTCGGGTTGCGGCATTAGTTCCATTGCCTAAGTTTCATCTAAAGACTTTACCAATTGGTAAGAAATTACCCCCTGAGGAGTCATATCGTGGGACAAGAGAGATTTTTCTTCAGGGTAAATGGTATGAGATTAATATTTTTCTAAAATCAATTCTAGAATCTAATAATATTATTGATGGACCAGCAATCATTGAACAGAATGATTCTACTTCCTTTATTGCTCCTGATTGGCAAGGTGAGGTCGTCCAGGATGGGCATTTATTACTTCGAAAAGTGATTTGAAGGTTTTATCATGGAAATTGATCTTATTTCTCTCTCTGTTATTCAAAAAGCATTGGAAAATATTGCAGAAGAAATGGGTATAGTTTTAAGAAGAGCTTCTTTTAGTCCCAACTGTAAAGAACGGTTAGATTTTTCATGTGCTATTTTTGACAAGTTTGGAGAACTAGTTGCACAAGCTGAGCACATTCCTGTACACTTAGGTGCAATGTTTTCTTCAATGGAAACAATTCTAAAGATTTATCCGACCATGAAACCAGGAGATATAATCATACTTAATTCTCCCTATGCAGGAGGAACCCATTTACCTGACATTACTTTTATCATGCCTGTTTTTATTGAAAATGAATTAAGTTTTTTCGTCAATAATCGTGCACATCATGCGGATATAGGAGGTTCAACACCTGGTTCTATGCCAGGTATTTCTACTGAACTATATGAAGAAGGTTTGATTATCCCTCCAGTCAAGCTTTATTCTGAAGGGAAAGAAGTAACTGATATTATGAATTTAATTTTAGCTAATGTTCGTGTAAAGTCTGAAAGATTAGGCGATTTTCGTGCTCAACGGGCTGCACTGCTTCGTGGTGAGGAAAGATTGAAGGAGTTATCCGTTCAATATGGTAGAGATTATCTACTTGAAGCTGCTCAACAATTACTAAATCTTTCTGAGAAAGCATTTCAGCGACAGCTTCAAAGGTTTCCAATAGGCGATTTCACTTTTGAGGACTATTTAGACTCTAATGGAGTTACCGATGATCCTGTAAAGATTAAGGTCACAATTAAAAAATCAAATGCAAAAATAACAGTTTCTTTTGAAGGGACTGACTCACAACAAATTGGAAATTGTAATGCCCCAGAAGGAGTGGTTTATTCCTGTGTATATTATGTATTTCGGTCATTGACTGATCCTGCAATCATGACCAATGCTGGATTATTTAAGAATATTGAAGTTTATATACCAAAAGGTAGTTTATTAGATCCTGTATTTCCTGCAGCAGTTTCTTCTGGTAATGTTGAAACGTCACAAAGAATAACAGATGTACTACTAGGTGCACTCTCTACTGCTCTTCCTGACCAAATTCCTGCAGCCTCGCAAGGAACAATGAACAACATTACTATAGGCGGGGTTGATCATGAAGGAGTCCCTTTTACATATTATGAAACCATAGGTGGGGGGGTAGGAGGGGCTAAATCATATTCTGGCATTTCTGCGATACACTCTCACATGACTAATACTTTGAATACACCAATTGAAGCATTAGAGCTTTCCTATCCTCTTAGAGTCAAAACTTATTCTTTCCGTGAAAATTCAGGCGGGAAGGGGATTAATAATGGAGGAAACGGAATTATTAGAGAAATTCAAGGATTAGTTGACACTAAAATATCATTACAAACTGAACGTCGAAAATTTTCCCCATATGGATTACATGGGGGAGAAGCTGGTGCAAAAGGAATTAATATTAAATTAACAAACGATAACAATGAAATTCAATTGCCAGGGAGAACTATTATTTCTTTAAAAGCAGGAGAATCTCTGAGAATTTTGACTCCAGGAGGTGGAGGGTATGGAAAAAGGGAATCAGAAAATGATCAAAAATCAAAATGAATTATTGTCGTTTGCTCGAAGTGAAAATACACGAAATCGACGTGAAATTCTTCTTAAACTTTATGAGAGTGCAATAAATGCTGTTAATCCTGTTAATATTATACGAAATAAAGTTAAATTGACTCAAAATCAGGAAGAACTTCAGGTTGATAAAAAGATAATAAAAATACAAAATAGAAAGATATGGATAATAGGAGGAGGAAAAGCAGTTGGTCATATGGCTCAAGCTTTAGAAGAAATATTGAAAAATTGTGAATATTCAGGGACCGTAATAGTGCCTAAGGGAGTAAAAAATCAGCTTAAATTAAACAATATTGAATGTATTGAATCAAATCATCCAATCCCTTCACTTGAAAATGTTAAACATACTGAAAAGTTGTTAAAAACGGTTAAAAAAATTAAAGAGAAAGATCTTGTCATTGTTTTAGTAAGTGGAGGTGGTTCAGCATTATTAACCTCACCAGCAAATACGATTTCTTGGAATGAATTTCAGAAATTCACCTTACTTCTTATTACGAGTAAGATGACAATTCAACAAATTAATATTATTCGAAAGCATATTTCACGCATTAAGGGAGGTAGATTAGCTACTTATTGTAAATCGAATGAAATAATAGTACTGGCAATTTCTGATGTGATCGGGGATGATCTTTCAAGCATTGGATCTGGGCCATTCTATCCTGATCCGAGTACATTTAATGATGCAAAACAAATACTAAAACAGTTCAATTTATGGGAAAATAATATCCCTTTCTCTATTAAAAAGCATATAGAGAAAGGAGTTCAAGGATTGATTAATGAAACCCCAAAATCCGAGGATCCTCTATTTAAGAAGATTACTCATTTTATCCTTGCCTCAAATAAAATTGCATGTAATTCTGCTATCAATGAAGCCTCCAGATTAGGTATAAAGCATAAATTAATTTCTAATCAACTAGAAGGTAATTTTAAGGATCTTGTTGAATATCTTTTCAAAGAATTCAATGATTTTTTGTCTAAGGGTGATCCTCTTTGTTTATTTATTAGTGGAGGTGAACCAACAGTTGAAGTAACAGGAAAAGGAATAGGAGGAAGAAATCAAGAAGTTGCTGCTTTAGCGCTGTCTAAGTTTAAAAAATTTAAAGGAAAATTCTGTTTTTTATCCGCTGGAACAGATGGAATAGATGGGAATTCGCAATTTGCAGGTGCTTTAGTTGACACAGATACATTATTTTATTTAAATCAAAAGGGATTAAATCTGGAAGCATATCAACATAATAATGATCTTACAACTTTTTTTAGTGCATTAGGTGGTTCATTGATAGAAACTGGACCAACAGGGACTAATGTAATGGATATTCATTTTTGTTGGATAGAGAAGAATTAGAATCTCAATGAATTTATTTATTAAAATATTATGATAATCGAACTGTTTTTAAGATAAGTTCGTGTCGATGAATTGAATAATAATCCCTTTGCGAAAATCATGGATGATTAGAGGATTAATCTTATGGAATTGACGAAGACTGGAGTAATTGGTCTTGATGAACTATTAGGAGGGGGTATTCCTAAAGGTTGGACTACAATATTATCTGGAGAACCTGGTGCAGGGAAAACATGTCTCTCAATTGGATTTCTTGTAGAGGGGATCCGTCAGTATAAGGAAAACGGTATTTTTCTCTCATTTAATGAATCTCGAAAAGAATTATTCTTAACTCAGAAATCTTTTGGTTATAACTTAGAGAAATTTGAAAAGGATCAGAAAATTCGAATATTGGACTTCTCTTATGGAAAAGCTTTAGGTCAGGGTCAGATTGCATTACAGCAGGGAAAGCTTGATTTACCTGGTCTTACAAAAGAGCTTAAAGCAGCAATAAATGACATCAATGCAACTCGTCTTGTTATTGATCCACTTACTATTATCTCGTTATTATTTGATGATATTCGTGAAATTCGTTACAATTTTCTACGATTTTTTGATGTGATTAGGAGATTTGGTGTAACATCAATTGCAATAACTGAAAGTACTGGGACCTTACCAGATTATACCATTGAAGATTTTTTAGCATCTGGTGTTATACGTCTTTATAACGAGAGAACCGGGTCAAAAAGACAGCGGGGAATAGAAATAATCAAAATGCGCGGAATTAAACACAAACGAGGGGTATTTCCCCTATCTATTACTGAAAAAGGAGTATTAATTTCGCCTGATGTTGAATTGCCTTCCTAAATCAGACAATAAACTGCTCACGAATATCCTTTATCGCAGTTCCAGGTCGAACACCTTTTGGACATACATGATTACATATATAATACTTTTCACAAGCTGGAACACCATCTTTTATTGTAACTTGATACAATATTTTTGAACGATGATTCTGGTTTAAGCGAGTGTCAGCAATAAATCGATACGCTTTCGCTAGAGCAGCTGGGCCTAAATACCGATCATTTTTTGAATTAACTGGGCAGGTCCAACAAATCCCACATAGAATACAATATACAAGGTTTTCTATAGATCTAACAGCTTCTGGGGATTGAAGTGATTCTGGTTGAGTGTCTCTAAATTCTCGAGTAAAATAGGGCTTTACATATTCATAAAAATTCCAGAAGGGTTCCATATCTACAACAAGATCTTTAATTATCGTCATATTAGGTAATGGTTCTATTAGTATCTCATTTTCTATATCCCAATCATTTGGTTTTTTTCCAAAATTCAATTCAGGTAATTTAGGTGGTTTTTGAACTGATTTAATCGAAATAATTTGAGTTTTACAAGCTAGTTGAGGGAATTTATCGATAGTTAATCCGCAAGACCCACAAATTGCTCCACGACAAGAATAACGAAAAGTGAGACTAGAATCAAAATGATCTTGAATATAGAATAATGCTTCTAATATACTCATACCTGATTTTACTGGAACTTCAAATCTTTGGTAGAAATTTTCCTCTTGATTCTGTTTCTTTCGATAAATTAAGAATTTTTGTGTTTTTGCCATTATTTTCCCTTCCTAATACTTCCTTGCCTGTACCTCAAAATATCCAAGTTTTACAGGTTTTG
>Ga0209536_100009292_pt1 | contig 14622 bp, 15 predicted proteins | sample DeeMarSeWOR28_12_FD_187461 | JGI IMG/M metagenome (GOLD analysis project Ga0209536, IMG submission 187461) | Marine sediment microbial communities from White Oak River estuary, North Carolina - WOR-2-8_12 (SPAdes) (version 2) | ecosystem: Environmental > Aquatic > Marine > Intertidal zone >...
AGGTTGTCGGCTTTGGCTCTTATATTCACTATCTCGCCACCCCAAACTTCATACGGGCTTACGGCTAACCCATGCAATTCCATGTTAGGTGAGGCAGGAGCCAAATCTTCAACTATGAAAGTTCCATTCTGATTAGCTACCCTAACTGTGTGAATTCCTGGGATTGTTTCAGTGACTTCGAATTCTACAACTTCAGATGCCTGACCCGCTAAAGAAATTTCTCTCGTGTCTTTATTGGCACCATCAATTTCGAGGTTCACAATATAGTTTCCATTTTCTTCTCCAATGTTGGTAACAATAACCGAAATTTTCACTGCTTCACCTGTTAGGACAGACGAGGGATTAACCATTAAATCGGTTACTTGGAACTCTGCGGGTTTAATTGTTTGAGCCTCTGAAGTAATTTTATATGAAGTGGTCAAAGTTCCCAACGTAACTACATATGTGCCTTCATTGTTTTCAACAATTTCAAATTGGACAGATGTAGTTTTGTCGGCACCCAACATTATGCTTTTGGTTTCTCTTTTCTGGTTGTTTATGAAAAGTTCTAGCGAAAATTCGCCATTCTCGTCACCGATGTTTTCTGCTAAAACTGAAACAGTTATTGGTTCTCCGATTTGAGCCTCTTTTCGATTTGTTACCAAATTAGTTAAAAGTAGTTCAGCTTTTCTGGTTGGCGCTTCTGAAGATACAACAAACGTCTTAGTTAGATCTTCTATTATGACTGTATGGTTACCTTCAGTTAGTTCCGTTGCTGTGAATTCTACTGTTGTAGTTTCTCCCCCTGACAGCTGAACCATTGTTGAAGTTATAGGAATATCATCTATTGTCAACGTTACCGTATGATTACCGCTCTGGTCTCCAATGTTAGTTACATTAACCGACACTTGCAATGTGTTGCCAATTTTTATCCAATCCGAATCAAGAATCAAACTTGACATTTGAAACTCAGCAGGTTTTGAAATCTGTGACTCAACATAGAAGTAACCGGGAATAACTAACGCCAGAAGTACTAAATCAGCAACTAAAAAGGTTTTGAGTTTTTTTGATCGTGTGGCCAATATTACTCAACTCGCAAGAACAGTAAATTATCCTTATTTATCAACCTAACTTAATTCCATATTTTACTCTTAAGATTTCACCTAAAATCCATATTTTTTCAGTCAACTTCTGATTGTTCCAACCAGTTTCTAGACTTGAAAACTGTTTTATTTCCTAATTTTATTCTCAAACAGTCTTCATAAGGACACATTTCAACGCATCGAGAACATAGCATACACATTGAAGTCGTTATTTTCCCTCCCTTCTGCTCATATATTTCAGTTACCTGTACAGGGCAAACTCTTTTGCAAATTCCACATTTGGTACATTTTGTTTCGTTCTTGTCAAGATGAAGAACCGGAACCCAATTGAAACCCTTAACCTTATTCATAACGGCGATCGATGCTCCAGTTGGACAGAAACGGCACCAAACGCGCCTGATGAAGAATGAGCCTATAACTATTAATGCAAAGAAAATTAGTGCACTGATAGTAGCAAAATTTTCACCAGCATACTTAATTACATCCTGAATATACGGGAAACTAAAATACAATCCACCAATTTCTAGAGGTCCCTCCCATGGAACAATAATGGGCACAATTGGACCAAGTAGAATTCCTATATGTTCAAAAGGACCAGCAAAAAATAACGCCATAACAGTGAGAAGGTCTAACGTTGATGGAGGTTCTGTTAAACTCAGAACAACGACTAGACCGAAAAAGAAGAGTATAAGTGCATATCTGAGATTATGTAATAACTTGTTGAATTTATCGGGAATGATTATATGGCGTATTTTCAAGGCTTTTCGAATTAGAGTAATTGCATCCATATACAGGCCAAAGGGGCAAATCCAACCGCAAAAAAATCGCCCCAAAACAATAGGTATGATTAATATAAATGCTAGAATAAAAAGTGGCCTTACGGGATATGTAAATAAGATAAATATGGCAGCCAAAGATACTGTTTGAATAACATACTTTAGGTAAGATACTTTTGTTGTCCTGTTCTTTTTCCAAATAAGAATAACCAATATTCCCGCAATACCCAGTGCTACAAGTGTTGTTAACTTTAAAGTTTCAGCTAAAAGTTCCATGACCACTCTAATTCACCTTCAAAATATACTGAAAACAAGCCAAAGTGCAGAATTCTAATTGACGAAATAGGCCAGTAGTAGACTTTTCAAGACATTGATGGAAATTTTCAGTTATTAACCACATAGTAAATTCTCGAGAAACTTTTTTTATTACCTGAATATTAAACGCCATTTAAACCTTAACAATTCAAGTGATTATTCAGCTTTAATGTTGTTGGTCATTTTGTTAAAAATATATCTGCCTTTTTTTATAGATTACTTTAGTTTCAATCCGTAATTTAAGAGGTATACCTCGTCTTTGTTCCTTTTTAGTGCGCACATTTGTTGTTGATACGAAACCCTATCAGAAACTCCTTCCTTCCCAATAATTAAAAACGAAATCTTTGACTTTTTCTCAAAAAAACCTATCTCTAAAATAGGTCGTGCCATTATGTATTCTCAAATTATCATTTGGTTTTTTTGTATTTTATTAAAAACTAATTATGTCTCGAAAAGCTATATTTATTAATTAAAAAGCGAAACTATTCGCTGATTCAAAAAACCGCTTTTCTGAGAGGAAACTCAAGCATGTCAAAGCCTTTCGTAATTATTACAGCCACTGGGAAAGACAAACCTGGTTTGATAACTGAAATAACAGAATTGATCACTAATGCAAATGGAAATATCGTTGATATTGAAGCTTTTAGTATGAGGGGGCTATTCGCTATTTTTATGATTGTTGATTGCCGAACTATGTCGGTATCCATTGGACGCCTTAGAGACCAACTTATGACAATGGGAAAAAAGATAGGCTTAGATGTGAGTGTAGAACCTCTGCGATCAGGTAGACGAAAAAGTGGCAAAAAACTTGTACTTCTAACAACTCTTGGAAAAGATCAACCTGGAATAGTGGCAACCATTTCGCGTTTTCTTTCAAAAAACAGAGCAAACATCGAACGCATACGTATGATTGCATATGGTGAATTAAATGCAATGGAAATACTCATTGATATAAATGACATCCAGCTTCTCATTGAAGACTTCAAGATTGCTTTAAGTAATGAATGTAAAAGAGTAGGACAGGATGTTGTCTTCCAAAAGGACACTGTTTTTAGAAGACCAAAAAGGTTGATCGTCTTCGATGTGGATGGTACTTTAATCGACGCAGAAATGATCGATGAACTGGCAAAGGCAGCCGGAGTGGGAATAAAAGTAAGTGAAATCACTTCAAGAGCAATGAATGGAGAGATAGACTTCAAACAGGCATTAACTGAAAGAGTCCATCTCCTTAAGGGATTAGATATTAAAATTCTCGATTCTATAGTCGAAAACTTGGATGTAACACCAGGTGCTGAAGAATTAATTATAGCCCTAAAAGCACTAGGCTATAAAATTGCCCTCATTTCTGGGGGGTTTATCCAGTTTGTTGAAAAGATTAAGCAGAAACTTGGTATCGATTATGTTTATGCTAACAAGCTTGTGATTAAAGATGGAAAACTGACTGGTGAGGTTGTGGAACCAATAATTGATGCAGAGAGAAAGGCTGATTTAATGCGAGAAATTGCTGAAAAAGAAAATCTTTTGATGGAACAGGTTGTTGCGGTTGGTGATGGGGCAAACGACCGGTTTATGCTAGAAAATTCTGGTTTAGGGATTGCCCTCTACCCTAAAGCTGTTCTTCAGAAAGTTGCGTCTGGGGTAATAACAAAGGACAACCTTGCCGGGATCCTTTATTGTTTAGGAGCACCAGAAGAAAAATTAAAAAAATTAGTTCCTGATAAAAAAACTCATTCTTGAGTAATAATATTTTAATAATTAAAAATAGGCTATTTTCTGAATTCTCTGATTTTTAGGATATCATTATTCACGTCTTGAAATGTTTTATAAACATCTTCCACGTGTAATGTTGACTTTTTGATTCTATTTTGGATCAATCCAGCCACTAGAACTGCTGCACCTACAGTTTCACTTATGGGAGTTGGTTCCGGAAAAGTTATCAAAGTTAAAGCTAATTTGATTAGCTTGGATTTTTTTTCTCCTCGCCATAATTTTTGGGCACGATTAGCGTCTTTCGACATTTCATGTAAAACTTCAAGAGTCTCAGTATAACTTAGTCCTAACTCTTGTAATACAATACCCATCCTTTTCAGTTCTTCTTTTTCCACAGTGAACCACATTTTTCTTACAGATATTAAAATGAGTGTAAGTCCGTTCATACACAAAAGCTTTGGTGCCAAAAAACCTTCACAAATGCCATATTAGTGAAATTCTGACAAACAAAAGTTACATCTAACTATCTAAAATCAGTTCTATTTACCCTTATTTTTTAATGAAATGCTACAATTTAATACCTATGATTTTCCCAATCATAAACCTTTAATGACCAATTTTCACAGTTTCAAATACTATAAATGATAACCATCTTGTTAATCCTCTAAATCTTCTTGAAATATTTGCTTGATTATATTCTAAATTTTTTATTTGTTTGAAAATATTGATAAAAGAATTTTTTAAAACATTATCCTTTTTTCTTTGAAGATTTTTTGCCACTTATTTTGTAACGACTATCCATAGCGTTAATATTCATGAACAAATAAACATAGAACCAATCTTAGGAGATATATTATTTGGTCGGAAAGCCTATCGGTGAAGAGGTTCGTAACCGATTTCCTCGGCTAACTATGAGTCTAGTAATGGCTATTATATTCTATTTGATAAACACATTTGTCCCTGGTACTATGGATGGAATCAATCTTCCTGGCCTTAACAACATAAATGCTGGAACGCTAATCGGTACCATAGCGTTAATCTTCACGGCAATATTTCTAATCCGGGCACTGGCAGATGCATTGGTTCTAAGCGATATCCTCACCGACGTATTCGTGAAAAGATTAGGAATAAAAGAAGAGCGATCTCCAAAGAGAGCTGCAAGAGACCTCATCTTTATCATTGTCATTATCCTGGTAACAACCGCAATTTTTCCGCTCATAAACACATTAGATCTCAATATTAGAGAACCCTTGTCAATGGTTACCACATATGTTGCTCTTGGAATGATTCTTATCTTAATTTATGATATTGGGCGTATTCTCTATCGAATCGTCGAACGGAAAGCTGAATCCGTTGCAGACAGTTTCGCTAAAATGACTGATAAAATAAAGAATAGGGAATAAGATGGACGAAATTCAAATAATCTTTATTCTTGTTTACCTGTTAACTATTCTACTTTCAGCCACCAAAATCGTTCCAATGTCAGTCGGTGCAATGATTGGTGCTTTACTTACCGCATGGTTTGGTCTTCTTTACGGAGTGTTCGGGTATGATCAAGCAATGGGTTTCATTGATATTCGATTAATTTTTCTGCTTTTGGGTGTTATGATTGTTGTGGAAGTTGCTGAGCGTAGTGGCCTTTTTCGTTTTGGAGCCTTGTATGCTGTAAAACTTTCAGGAGGAAATCCTAGTTTACTTTTTATTTCTATCTGTCTAATCTCTGCTGCAGTTTCAGTTTTTCTAAGTGACCCAACAGCTATGTTGCTTATTGCTGCGGCTATGGCCACCATAACCAAACTACTACGGTATGATCCTGTCCCCTACTTTATTTCTGCTATTATAATGATCAATCTAGGTGGAACAAGTACATTAATCGGCTCGGTATCAAACATGATAATTGGTCTTCAAGCAGGGATAAGTTTCAATGCGTTCATCGGATACCTTGCTATTTGTGAACTTGCATTATGGGGGCTAACAATCTTTGCGTTGTATATGCTTTTCAGATCTAGACTTGGCGAGAAAAAAGAGTTGCCAGAATATAATCCATGGGAGAGCGTGGATAATAAAAAGCTCTTTTATCGTTCAATCTTAATACTCGTCCTTTTAGTAGGGCTTTTTTTGACGCTGGAAAACCTTGGAGTAGGCGCTGAAGCTGTAGCATTGGGGTGTGCGGTGTTAGCTTTAGCTCTAAGTGGTTCTGATCCGGCAGAGATTTTCAAAAAGTTAGATTGGGAGACAATATTCTTTATTGCTGGTTTCATGTTTGTAGTTGGTGGTTTAGAAAGTTCGGGAATTTTGGCAGACCTGTCACAGCAACTTTTTCAAACTGTTGGCCAAAGCCAATTGGGTGCAACATTGGCCACTCTGTGGTTTAGTGGTCTAGCCAGCAGCGCTGTGAGTAACATAGCAATTGCTTTAACTTTTTCACCTTTAATCGGCGGAGTTGCTGGGTTAGCATCAGCACCTGTGTGGTCCGCCCTGATCCTTGGAACTAATTTAGGGGGGGCCACTACGCCTTTGAGTGGTGCTGTAACTATGATGGGGGTGGGAGCGCTTAAACGTGAGGGGATCTCTTTAAGTTTTGGTGAGTTCACAAAGGTAGGTGTAATTACGTCACTTATTCAATTAGGTTTCGCGAGCATATATTTGATCATACGATTTAATTTATGAGTGTGAAAAATTTGGTTAAAAAATGGATTGAATCTAGAGAGAAAGCACCCGAATCAGACTACGAAGAAGCCAAAAGAAAATTTGAGATGGCTATGGGGCAACCCTATATAACTTTAAAAGTTGAAATGCCGGTCGGATTCGAAGGGTTAAATAGCGAATTTCTTAAACTTGAAAATGACTCTCAATTCCATGATGAAGTTCGAGATTTGGTGAAAAAGCGTCTACTTCTTGATTCGCACCATAAAAAGAGTTTATAGTCCAAGCAAGTTTTTATTTCAACTTCGTTTTTTCATTTATAGATTTAATGACTTCTGTTTAATTTGGCAGAACCTGATCCTTCCTGATTTTTGGTTTTTTATTCAAAATCTCCTAACATTTCCTTTAAATCTTCTAATTCTTCTCGCAGAGAGGTTACTTCATCTTCTAGATTGTTAGCTTTCTTTTCCCCAGATCTCTTGAGCTTCTCTATTTCGTCAAGGAGTTCAGTCCTTTCGCATTTAAGTTTTTCAATTTTTTCTCTTAAATCGTTCAATGATTGTGCAAGCTCCTTCTCAATTAACTTGATTTCTTTAGAAATGCCCTTAAGAGTTACTCTCTCTTTTCTTACAACCCCACGAAACCTTCTGTTGCATCTTGAGCAAGTGAATAGTCCTAATGTAAGTTTGAACCGTTCCCCTCTTTTGTTTGGTTTTCCAACCATTGACCAAATTTTGGTTGGGTTTATTACTTCGGTTCTGCAACCAGGGCATTCTGACAATTTTAAACCTCAGTGTTAATTCAAGCTAATCATTAATAGTTTTTTTTAACGATATGGCGTTTATTTCAGTTAACCTTATATTAATCTAACTTTTTTTCGGTTTTGACAGTGTATCTAACATACTATCAAAGGTGTCGAGGAATAATTTTGTTGTAATGTTTTTTTGCATTGTAACAAATTTTTCGTGACATGTTCAAAATCAAATTATATCTAAAGAACACATGTTCATTTTTACATAATTTTTATATGTAACTTTGCAATAATGTTGAATTAATTTGAATATGTGTCTAGGTGAATAAGCTTGAAAAATAATAGAAACAATCGAAGCCAACCAGAAATCAAATCAATTTATTATTTCTTAGACCTTGAGTGATCTAGTTATATTATACATATCTGAGGAAAATAATTTGGAACCAAATAACCTGAACCTCTCTAGACTATTGCCAGAAACTCGTGCTTTAGTTAACAAAGTTGTTCAAAAAAATATGGCTGAAGGCATCTTGTTTTCAGCTGGAACCGACACAAGTATAATTGCATATGAAGCTGTAAAATTTAATCCCGATCTGAAAGCTATCACTGTCTCATTCAAACAAGGAAAACCGAAAGACACAGAATACGTAAAAAAAATGGTGGATTTTCTTAAACTCGATCACGAATTCCATGTTTTTGACATAAAAGACGCAGTTAATGCTACAAAAGACGTCATAAGTGTGCTAAAGACTTTTGATCCAATGGACGTCAGAAACACGGTTCCAGCATATATTGCATTAACGATAGCGAAAAAGAGAGGCATCAAAAGTGTCCTGACTGGAGATGCTTTAGACGAGCTTTTTGGATATCCTTGGCAATTCCATCTATCCGAAACTGAATTTGCAACCGCTTTATCCGATATGTGGGATGAAATGACTTTTTCTTCTATACCCATGGGTAGATCTATTGGGGTAACTGTAAAGCCTCCATATCTTGATCCGTTGTTCATGGATTTTGCAAAGAAGCTTCCAGTTAATATGAAAGTAAGATTAGAAAACGGTATCAAATTTGGAAAATGGATTCTCCGAAAAGCATATGCTGAGCTGATTCCAACAGAAGTAATTTGGAGATCAAAGGCTCCATTAGAACAGGGAACTGGAACATGGGTTCTACCAGAATATTTTGACAAAGAAGTTACAACCGAATATTTCGAAGAGAAAAAGAAACTTTACCTTGAAAATGATGATGTAAAACTAACCTCCAAAGAACAACTCGTATACTATGAGATTTTCAGAGAACGGTTCGGAGTACCCTCAGAAATGTTCAATGATACTGCAGGAAAGCAATGCCCAAATTGTAAAGGCTTTGTTAAAACAAAAATTGGGTTCTGCAGAATCTGTGGGACATACCCCATCTAGGGGGCAACTTTCCCTTTTTTTAAAATGTAAAAATGCTAATTTTTTTAAATGAAAAAAATGCAGCGATTAAAGGTAAATTTCGAACTGAAGCCTTTCAACCAGTTCTTTGTAACGGTTTCTTATTGTTACTTCTGTGACTTGGGCAATCTCTGCTATCTCTCTTTGGGTTTTTCTTTCTCCGGTTAAAACCGATGCAATATAGCTCGCTGCTGCAGCTATTCCAGTAGGCCCTCTTCCTGAAGTTAATTTTAGCTCTTTTGCTGTAGCAAGTATCTTGTGAGCTATTTCCTCAACTTTTCCTTGCATTGTTAGCTGATTTGAAAACTTGGTTATGTATTGACTTGGTTTCAATGGCGGTATGAAATAATTCAATTCCTTTATAAGAAAACGATAACTTCTGCCGATCTCTTTCTTGTTTACAGTAGATGCTTGAGAGATCTCGTCCAATGTTCTTGCTAATCCACATTGTCTACAAGCCACGTAAATTGCGGCAGCAGTTACACCTTGAATTGACCTTCCCCTGATTAGTCGTTCCTTTACCGCTTTACGGTAGATGACCGAAGCGGTTTCAATAATGTTTTTGGGTAAATTGAGATTATTGGCTATCTTGGATATTTCAGAAAGGGCAAAAGCAAGGTTCCTTTCTGTAGCATCGGAAACTCTGATGCGCCTTTGCCACTTACGTAATCTGTAAATCTGTGCTTTCTGACCTGGTGCGAGTCTCTTGCCGTATACGTCCCGATCATGCCAGTCGATCATGGTTGAGAGGCCTTTATCATGAATTGTAAATGTAACTGGTGCACCGGCTCTTGCGCGTTTTGCTCGTTGTTCATCATCAAATGCTCGCCATTCTGGTCCTTGATCTGTAAGTTTTGCGGCCACTACAATACCACATCCCATACATACTATCTCAGCACATTCGTAATCTCGCATTAGTCGACTGCTTCCACATTCTGGGCATCTCCGAATCATTGGAGTTTGCGGGAGGTTTTCTTCTGTCATCTTTTTCTCCTCTTTTTTCCTTTATCTCTAGAGGGGACTGTGTACAGAATTTGATTAACAAGTTGTTCTGGTTCTGGAATATTGGGTTTTACAGCTATAAATGGGGAAGATGTGGGACCGAAGACGTCAAAAACTATTCCAACTGATTTTAGTTTTTCATTTAGGACCTGATCCCCGATTCGGGGGATATTTTCTGCTTTAAGAATCATATTTTTAGTATTGCTTACGTGAAGGACGTGACCAATTCTATTCAAAAGCTTATTTCCCCTCACAAAACCTAAGTTTCACACGGTCCGTTTTATTTAAACTTTTCTGAGTGATTTTGTTAGTTTGTTATATTGATACTTTTTTTTTAATTTTTTTTATAAAAGATAGACTTTTTGGTATATTTATTTATATATTACTGTAAAGTTAAACACATTATTTATTATATTGCGCTTTTGGTTTTTATTAATTTTTGAAGAAAGTACCAAAACTAATAAAACATTCAAAACTGATAGCAATTAAGATCGAGATGAGGAAACAAAATAAGATACTTCTTTGGTCAGTCTATTTTGACTCAAGCAAAACCCGAAATGAAGGGAGAAGGGTTCCCAAAAAACTTGCTGTATCTTCACCTAAATTAGAGGAACTACAAATAGCGGCAAAAAAGCTGGGTCTACAATTTGAAGCTGATTTTGATTCTGCTCATCCTAGTTCACCAATGCGAAAAACTGGTCTATTAATAATTCCCAAAACTGAGTCGAAAGGTAAAACTTTAAAGAATATTGCTAAAGTGCTTTCTAGTTTACGCTAGAAAAGGTTTTTAGTTTCCTTTTTTGGAAACAAGAATGGCGTTTACAATACCGTCTTGTCCCGGTCTCGATGTTACACGTGCAGTTCCCAAAGATGTTGCAATCATTGTTCCCTTTGTAATTACTCCTCGACGGTCATAATCTACGTTTGCTGGGTTTTCTATTACCCGCATTATGTCTACTTTCTCAGTTTTTCCCGAAGCGTCAGAGATATTTGCCTGATTAACTGCTAGCAATCGGACCTTTTCATTACCTCCATGCTTTCGAATACTTTTGCTCTTTTGCTTTCCCAATGCAGTTTCTGCTGGAAAGAAGCCTTTTTCGTATCTTCTTTTCTTTCGGTTTACTGTTTTTCTTCCACCCGAATCTTTACGTTTATGTTGATCTCCGTGCCAAACAGACAAGCTTACATCATCTCATAAGTCTCGATGAGACTAGCAAAACTTAACATATAAGCTTATCTTTATTGTTTATCCATTTGGTTTATCTTTACTTCTGCTTCCGATTTCGAGAAATCCTTGAACACTGTTTTTAGTTGGCGTTTCATAATTCTTAAGTCATGACTTAGACCAAAGAAATCAGCAAAAAAAGCGGTTGTTCTTAACATTCTATTTTTTCCAACACCTTCCCGAGCGATTAATTCCATTTCTTCCAATTGTTTAAGATGCCCATAGGAGTGGTTACCTCTAACGTCAATAACTTGGGTCTGAAGGATAGGTTGCCTAAAAGCAACATATGATAACGTTTTCAGTGGACCCACAGAAAGAAGTGGTCTAGTTGATAATTTTCTAACTTGACCTGTATATTCAGCTTTAAGTTGCATAACAAATCTGTCCTCTTCTAGTTCGAGGATTTCAAGGGCTGTTTTACGCTTCTTGTAATCTTCAACTAGCATTTTTGCGAGTTTTTTCACCTTTTTTTTAGATCGAGTACCAACTATTCCCGCTAATGTCTTTAGATCAAGAGGTCGGCCAGCCACATAAATCCCAGCTTCCATTAAAGCCAGTTGCTTAGTAATCTTTTCTTTCTTTTGTTCTTCAGATTTCTGTTCGGATTCCTTCAAATATAGGGTCTCCTGTGACTGTTATGTACAGTTCTTCTATCTCCTCTTCTTGCCACAAACCAATTTTTCCTCTTTGGGCAAGAAATAACAGAATTATGAATGTTTTTACTGCCTCAATTTTTTTTAGTCCAGCAACAAGTTTGGAGAATGCTATGAGTTCTCCTTTGGAAGCAAGTTGACAGAGTTGATCATAAAGTGTCTTCATTCGTTCATCTATTTCGAGTAGGTAAAGGTCAACTTGAGGAATAATCTCTGGAGTGGGCAAAATAATTGGAGCTTGTGGTGGGGGTTTTATATATTCATTTTTCAGAACTTCATCGAGCACATTTAATAGGTTATCTATTGTGGTTGAAGACAGTTCGTAACGTAACGGGAGAAAGAGGGGGGGCGGAATAAAATCTGGAGTACTTCTTGGCTCTGGAGGGGGCTCTTCAAGTTTTAATAACAGTCTTGTTTTCTTCAAGTATATTGTGCTGGATGATTCCAAGGCTACACCGGATGCTCTAAAGTCTATCTCTCCTCGTTGTTGCATCTCTTCTAGAAATGTTTTTAGTAAATATGCAATATTTACATCCCAAGGAATTATTTTTTCTAATCTGTGAATCTCAAATAGTATGCTCAATGGTGGTTGGAAGTAGAATGGTTTCTCCATAGTTTGAGGCATTTATGCAACCTCCTTTAATGGGGCTGATACTACACGAGAATATCCGCTTCGTTCATATATTCCCCAAACTTTCTTTGCTTTGCTAACCATTTCTGGTTTCAAAGTTATTACCACAAACTGTGATTTATTGGATTCTTCAGCGAATAGGTCTCCCAATCTTGATACATGGACTGGGTCAAGATGTGCATCGATTTCATCAAAAACATAAAATGCAGTGGGCATGAATTCCTGAAGAGCAAAAATGAAAGCCACTGCAGACACAGATCTTTCTCCGCTACTAGCTCCGCTTACAAGTATTGATGCTTTATTTCTAAATTGCACCAACATATCCATTCCTCCAGCGAATGGATCTTCAGGGTTTTCAAGTATCAATTCGGCCTCACCACCACCCGTTAGCCTTGAAAAATATCTTCTGAAGCTACTATCAATCTTTTCGAAAGCCTCCATGAAAACAGCACGTTTTTTCCTTTCAATTTCCTCCATAAATGCAAGGATAGATTGTTTCTCTTTCTCAAGTTCATTCATTCGAACTGAAAGTTCTTTATATCGTGAAGCTTGCTCAGCATAATGATCCAGAGAGAGTTGATTTACAGCGCCTAGGCGTGTCAACTCAAAACGTAATTGTTTAAGGGCTGTCTCAGCTGTTTCCAATTGTTCCTGAGAAATCATTAAAGGTTCATTATAATCCAATTCCTGTAGTCTTTGCATGTATTGTTTTTGCTGCATTTCATATGTTTGGAGATTAAATTGCAGCTCATTATATAGTTTATCAGAACGTTCATACACCGAATCTAATTGACGCAACTTCTTTTCAATATCGTCAATTTCAACCGTGAATTTTTTTGATTCTTCTTTGGCATTTAGAACCGTTCTAGACAACTCTTCTTTTGATTTTTCTAGTTCTTCAAGTTCGATTTCGAGAGACTCTTTTTCTTTGTGAGCTTCGTTAATTTCATTGTCTACAGTTATAATCTGTGTTTTCAACTTTCTTAACTGAATTCTAATGTTGTCAGCAGTTATTTTAAGAACGTTCCCAAACTTTGATTCCAATGTTGCTAGGTTAGTTTCTGTGGTACCCACTATTTTTCGTGATCCAATAAGTTCATTACCAAGCTCTTCTCGTTGAATCTCCATCTCCTGAATCCTGGCAGGATCCATTTTCGTTCGTAATTCTGCTAATTCCTCTCTAAGTTTATTGATTTCTTTTTTAAGTGAATCACGTTGTGATCTTAAGATCCCTAAACTATTCTTTTCCTCTTCTCTTTTTTCATTGATTTTAGACACTCGTTTCTCGATTCGTTTGATGTTTTGTCTTGTATGTTTAACATTTTCACGAACTCTTCCAATTTCACCATTAAGTATTGTTATCGTTTCAGTTAATTTGTCAAGTTCAATCTTGGTTCTTTCAATTTCTTCTTTGTAGTTTTGTATGTCTTTCTCTCTTTTCGTTAAATGTTTTTGAAGTGCATCCACTGCTTCACTAAGACTCTTTACTGCTGAATCACTCGGAATAATTGATGAATAGTCAACTGGTGCTCGATAGTAGCCGCTTTCTAAACCCCCTTGAGCCTCATAAAGATCTCCGTTTACTGTTACTGTTCTATGGCCTTCTCGAGAAGAAGCAAAAGCAGTTTTATCATCTTTGGTTATTAGTGTGTCTCCGAAAACAAAATTTACAGCAGGTTCAAACTTCTTATTGCATTTTACAAATTGGGAAGCAATTCCTTCAACTCCCCTAATCATCGGTGTATTAATAGATCTAATTGCATTCATTTCTTCTATCGGAATTATCTTGATTCTTCCTAATTTCATTCTTTTCAAAGTTTCCGCGCACATGAAAGCCGCATCATAATTCTGAACAACTATCGCATCAAGCCAGCCCGTTGCTGTTGCTTCTATAGCTCGTTTGTAACCTCTTTCAATTTTTATAAGATTTTTAAGACGACCGTGAATTCCCTTTATTGCACCCAAATCTGCTAATTCTTCAATGTTTCTTCGTGCGTTTTCTTCTGGTGCAACTTTTTCTGCTAGTTCCCTTTGAGTAACAAATTCAGCTACTGCATCTTGTGCTGATTCGGCAATCTTCTCAGCCTGTGCAATCTCTATTTTTACTGACTCTTTTTGTGTTAGTTTTCTTTCAACTGTTTTTTCAAGGTTTTTGGAGCTGTTTGCCTGTTCTCTTTGCACCTTCTTGAGTTCAGCATAGGATTTTTTTAGGATATTAAGGTTTGATTCGAAATTGTCTTTTCGCTTCACAAATTCTCTTAGTTGTTGAGTAAGGACTTTAAGGTTTGTTCGTTCCTGAATAAACTTGCTACGAAGATCCATTAATTCTTGCGTACGTTTTTCTAACTGCTCTTCAATCTCTTTGTTTTTTCTACTATTGTCTCCTAAACTGGCT
>Ga0209536_100009293_pt1 | contig 14621 bp, 11 predicted proteins | sample DeeMarSeWOR28_12_FD_187461 | JGI IMG/M metagenome (GOLD analysis project Ga0209536, IMG submission 187461) | Marine sediment microbial communities from White Oak River estuary, North Carolina - WOR-2-8_12 (SPAdes) (version 2) | ecosystem: Environmental > Aquatic > Marine > Intertidal zone >...
GGTGGCAGCCGCGAGCGGCACCGTTGTCTACAGCGGCAGTGGACTTAAAGGTTACGGAAACCTTATTATCGTCAAGCACAATAACGACTATTTGAGCGCCTACGGGTTCAATCGGCGTCTCCTCGTCGACGAGGGTGCCCGGGTCAAGCGCGGTCAGAAGCTGGCGGAGGTCGGGCAGGCGTCGAGTGGCGAGTATCTGCTGCATTTCGAGATTCGACGGAGCGGTACCGCCGAGGACCCATTGAGGTACCTTCCAGGGTCCTGATAACGTCGTCCCCGGCCGCGGAGCAATGTCTGCATGGTGAATGCCAAAGAGCGAGAGGATCAGGAATCAGTCGCCGACGTGGACTCGGAGGAACTCGTGCTCGCCGGCGAGGGCGGCGTCGAGGAATCCGTCGAACCGGCGGTGTCGGGATGCGGCGAGCCGTCGCTGAACGCCGTCGAAGATGCGCCGGTCGCGGCACCCAGCCGGTTCACCGCGGACGACGCGGATTTCGATGCGACCCGTCTCTACCTCAACGAGATCGGCGAATCCAAGCTGCTGTCGGCAGAGGAAGAAGTCTATTTCGCGCGTCTCGCGCAGGACGGGGACAACGCCGCGAGGCAGCGCATGATCGTCAGCAACCTCAGGCTGGTGGTCAAGATCGCGCGCCGCTATCTGAATCGGGGTCTGCCGCTCCTGGATCTGATCGAAGAGGGTAACCTCGGCCTGATCCGCGCGGTAGAGAAGTTTGACCCGGAAAGGGGGTTTCGCTTTTCCACCTACGCCACCTGGTGGATCCGGCAGACCATCGAACGTGCCATCATGAATCAGACGCGCACCATCCGCTTGCCGATACACGTCGTCAAGGAACTGAACAGCTATCTGCAGGCGGCGAGGCGACTGGCGCAGTCCCTGGATCACGAACCCAACGCCGAGGAGATTGCCGAGCTGCTCGACAAGCCGCTGCAGGACGTCAAGCGTCTGCTCAAGCTCAATGAGCGCGTGACTTCGGTGGACGTGCCTATCGGCAAGGACTCGGACAAGACACTGATCGATGCCATACCGGATGAGAACAATCCGGATCCGTCCGATCTGTTGCAGGATGAGGACGTGCTGACCAATCTGGAGGTCTGGATCGCGCGCTTGTCGGACAAGCAGCGTGAAGTGGTGGAACGCCGCTTCGGCCTGCACGGCTACAAGATCTCGACCCTGGAAGAGGTGGGCAATGAAATCGGCGTGACCCGCGAGCGTGTGCGCCAGATCCAGATGGATGCGCTCAAACGTCTGCGTGAAATACTGGAGAGCGAGGGCTTTTCGTCGGACGCGCTGTTCGGCTAGCGCCTTGTCAGTCGCTGTTGCCGGTTGCAGCCATATCCGGCCGAGCTGGTGCGGCCATCTCCAGAAATAAATAGATAAGTAAACATACTGGTACTGCACATTCTTGAGGCAGCTTCTTGATCACGGCAGCGCTGTGCGGCTCAGACAGGGGCCGGGTCGAGCAGCAGGGCAGCGATCACCTGCCGCTTCTCCGATAACAGGATGTTGAAGGTCCGGCAGGCCGCAGCAGTGTCCATCACCTCGAAACCGGTACCGCTGGCGAGTATGCTGGCCGTCAGTCTTGGCGCCGGGAAGCGCAGTCTCGAGCCGGTGCCCAGCAACAGGATTTCCGGCTGTAACGATAGCGCAAGCTCGAAGTCCTGTTCGCTCAGCTCGTCCCGGCGCGTGGGCCTCCAGTCGGGGATGACCTGTTGCGGGGTCAGAATGAGGCTGCCGCGATAGCTGTGCTGGCCGACGATGATCTGCTCGCCGTCAAAGGCGCGAACCATCAGCTCGCTGTCGCAGTCTTCTCTGGCGAAATGCATGGCTCCGAGTTTACTGACTCAGCTTGTTGCATTCCAATATTTTCAGTACCCTACAACGCGGACCTTGAGACCCTAACAATTGCAGAAAAAACCAACTCGTGGACGAATTTCCCAGAATCAAACGGCTGCCACCCTATGTCTTCAACATTGTCAATGAGTTGAAGGCTGCCGCTCGAGCGCGCGGTGAAGATATCATCGATTTTGGCATGGGGAATCCGGATCGACCCACTCCACAGCACATCGTCGATAAACTGACCGAGGCCGCACAGCGAAGCGATACCCACCGCTATTCACTGTCCAAGGGTATACCGCGACTGCGCAAGGCCATTTGTGACTGGTACAAGCACCGTTACGACGTGGATCTCGATCCGCAGACGCAGGCGATTGTCACCATAGGTTCCAAGGAAGGGCTGGCGCACCTCGCCCTGGCCACGGTGGGGCCGGGGGATGCCGTGCTGGTTCCCAATCCGGCCTATCCCATTCACCCCTACGGTTTTGTCATTGCCGGCGCCGATATTCGCCACGTGCCCGTTATCGGCGGCGAGGAAGCCTTCTTCGAGGAACTGGAGAAAGCCATCAAGGATTCCTGGCCGACGCCCAAAATGCTGGTGCTGAATTTCCCCGGTAACCCCACCACCCAGTGTGTCGAGCTGGAGTTCTTCAGGCGCGTGGTGGAGATTGCCCGCGAGCACAATATCTGGGTGGTGCACGATCTGGCCTATGCAGATCTCGTCTACGACGGTTATACGGCACCGTCCATCCTGCAGGTTCCCGGCGCGGAGGAGATCGCCGTCGAATTTTACTCCCTGTCGAAGAGCTACAATATGCCCGGCTGGCGGATCGGCTTCATGTGCGGTAACACCACGCTGGTAGCGGCGCTGACACGCATGAAGTCCTATCTCGACTACGGCATGTTTACACCCATTCAGATCGCCGCGATCACTGCGTTGGAAGGCCCGCAGGACTGCGTGCAGGATATTGTCAGAATCTACCGCAGTCGTCGTGACGTGTTGTGCGACGGCTTGAACAGCATTGGCTGGAAAGTGGACAAACCCAAGGCGACCATGTTTGTCTGGGCGCCGATCCCGCAACAGTACCAGTCGCTGGGGTCCCTCGAGTTCACCAAGAAGATGCTGCAGGAGGCCAAGGTGGCGGTGTCGCCTGGCATCGGTTTCGGCGAATACGGCGACGCTTTTGTGCGCTTCGGTTTGATTGAGAATGAACACCGAACGAGACAGGCTGTGCGCGGCATCCGCGACATGTTTCGTAACGACGAAAGACAACTCAAAGCAGCGGGCGAGGGGGTTCCTTGAAACCTGTAAAAGTAGGATTACTGGGGCTGGGTACGGTCGGTGGCGGTACCTTCAATGTACTCAAACGAAATGCCGTGGAGATCGCCCGGCGCGCTGGCCGCGGTATCGAAATCACGCGCGCGGCGGCGCGTGACTACGATCCGGCCGGTCTGCCCGGTATCGAGGCGATCGATGTCAGCGATGATGCCTTTGCGGTGGTCGAGGACCCCGACATTGAAATCATCGTCGAGCTGATCGGTGGCTACGAGCCGGCGCGGGAGCTGGTGTTGAAGGCCATCGCTGGCGGCAAGCACGTGGTGACCGCCAACAAGGCATTGATCGCCACGCACGGCAATGAGATTTTCGCCGCCGCCCAGAAACAGGGTGTGATGGTGGCGTTTGAAGCAGCGGTGGCGGGTGGAATTCCCATCATCAAGGCGGTTCGTGAGGGACTTAGCGCCAATCGCATCGAATGGATTGCCGGCATCATCAACGGCACCGGCAATTTCATTTTGACCGAGATGCGCGACAAAGGGCGTGATTTCGCCGACGTGCTGAGCGAAGCCCAGCAATTGGGCTACGCAGAGGCCGATCCGACCTTTGATATCGAGGGCATAGACGCGGCGCACAAGCTGGCGATACTGGCTTCGATCGCCTTCGGTATACCCCTGCAGTTTGACAAGGTCTATACCGAGGGGATCGCGCATATCACCCGCGATGATGTCGGTTACGCTGAACAGCTGGGCTATCGGATCAAACACCTCGGCGTGACCCGGCGCACCCAAACGGGCGTGGAGCTGCGCGTTCATCCCACCCTGATTCCGGCCCGGCGCCTGATTGCCAACGTCGATGGTGTCATGAATGCCGTGCTGGTGAAGGCCGATGCCGTCGGGCCCACGCTGTACTACGGCGCCGGCGCGGGTGCCGAACCGACCGCCTCTGCCGTTGTCGCCGACCTGGTGGATGTCGCGCGCACCCTGACGGTCGATCCCGGCAACCGCGTTCCGCACCTGGCGTTCCAGCCGGATGCCCTGTCAGATCTGCCCATCCTGCCCATGGACGAGGTGGAAACGGCGTACTATCTGCGCCTGTGTGCGCTGGATCAGCCCGGAGTCATGGCGGATATCACACGCATACTGGGCGATCGTGCCATCAGTATCGAAGCGCTGATTCAGAAAGAGCCGCCCGAGGGACAGACCGAGGTGCCGGTTATCCTGTTGACACGCGAGGTTCGCGAACAGCAGATGAACGCAGCCATTGAGGAGATAGAACTGCTTGACTCCGTTCAGGGCAAGGTCACCCGAATCCGTATGGAACATCTGAGCAGCAGCTGATCGTTCTCTTGTCTAGAAGGTAACTACCATGCCATTGCGTCCCCGTTATACCGGTCTCATCGATAAGTACCGGGACCGTCTTCCCGTCCACGACGATACCCGGGTGATAAGCCTGGGAGAGGGCAATACGCCACTGATACGCCTCAACAACATCCCGCGCGAAACGGGTAAGGAGGTGGATATCTATGTCAAGTACGAGGGTCTGAATCCAACCGGTTCTTTCAAGGACCGCGGTATGACCATGGCGGTTACCAAGGCCGTCGAGGAGGGGAGCCGGGCGGTCATCTGCGCGTCAACAGGTAATACTTCGGCTTCGGCGGCTGCCTATGCGGCGCGTGCCGGCATCACGGCCTTCGTGCTCATCCCGGAAGGCAAGATCGCCCTGGGCAAGCTGGCTCAGGCGATGATACACGGGGCGGTTGTGCTGCAGATTCGTGGCAACTTCGACGCCGGCATGAAGTTGGTGAAGGAGGTTGCCGAGCATGCGCCGGTGACCATCGTGAATTCCATCAATCCCTACCGCTTGCAGGGACAGAAGACGGCCGCCTTTGAGATCATTGAAGAGCTGGGACGTGCGCCGGACTATCACTGCCTGCCTGTCGGCAACGCCGGCAATATTACCGCTCACTGGATCGGCTATTGCGAGTATTCCTCGGCGTCCGGTGATCATGTCACCGCGGCCTGCGCCTTCTGTAAGGGCCACTGCATGTACGCCGGCGGTGCCATCGTCGGTAACCGACCGAAGATGGTCGGTTACCAGGCTGCCGGGGCGGCACCGTTCATGCGCGGCGAGATGGTTGATCACCCGGAGACGGTGGCCACGGCCATTCGCATCGGACACCCGCAATCCTGGGACTATGCCTGGAAGGCACAGGAGGAGTCGGGTGGCTGGTTTGACGAATGCAGCGACGAGGAAATACTGGCGGCGCAAAGGATGCTGACGGAAAAAGAGGGTATTTTCTGTGAGCCGGCCTCGGCGACTTCGCTGGCCGGCGCTCTGCGCGATATCGACAGCGGCAAGATACCGGAGGGCAGCTCCATCGTCTGCACGTTGACAGGCCACGGCCTGAAAGATCCCGACACGGCCATCAAGCAATGTACCGAGCCAGTGACTACGGTGGATGCGGAACTGGAACCGGTGCGTGAAGCGATTCTGGGAAATCTGAGCTAATTGTGTTGTGACCGTATCGGTCAGTGTGCTCGCGCCGGGGCTCGCTGAAGGCTTCAGCGGCTATGCGGCAGAGACCTTCGCCGAGGCGCCTGCGCTGTCGCGATTCCTGAGTCGCGCTCAACGCCGGGCGTTTGACGCCGACGGCGTGGAGGCGGCGGCTCTGTCGCTGTTCGGGCGTGGGATCGGCAAAGCCGAGCTGCCCGTTGCCCCATACAGTTACCTGGCAGAAACAGGCCGCGCACCCGAAGGTTATTGTCTGCGTGCCGATCCGGTCCATCTGCAGGTCGATGCCCGCGGCCTGATTCTCTTCGATGCCTCCACCTTTGCCTTCAGCGAGGAAGAGGCTCGGGCCTTATCAGACAGCGTGGCGAGCTTTGTAAGCCAGGATGGTTGGCAGCTCAGTGCCGCGCACAGGCAGCGCTGGTACCTTTACGGGGGCGATGATCAGCGGCTGAGCACCTTGCCGTTGTCGCAGGTGCGCGGAAAGTCGGTGGGTGAGTTGCTGCCTCACGGCAAGGATGCAGCCGACTGGTTGAGCCGCTGCAACGAGATTCAGATGCTGATGTATTCTCATCCGGTTAATCAGCAGCGCGCCGGTCGGTGTTTGCCGGTTGTCAACAGTCTGTGGATTTGGGGTGGAGGCGCTTTGGAAAACCAGACAGCCAACGAGTATTCGAAAGTGTTTGCCAACGACACACTGGTGCGCGGGCTGGCTATGGCCGACGGCGCGGTGTGCGAGCGTGAGCCGAAAAACGCACGGGCGTTTCTGCAACGCCTCGAAAGCGGCGATCGGGCGCTGCTCGTGTTGGATGACTGCGCGGCCCCGGCGGCCTATGCGGATTTCCAGCGATGGAATGAAACGCTGGCGCGCTACGATCAGCAGTGGTTTGCGCCGTTACTGAAAGCCCTGATGAAACGTCAGCTGCGCTCGCTCGAATTGATCCCACTGAATGGCTACCGCTACGGCATGGCCTTGCGTCAGCTCTGGCAAGTGTGGAAGCGCTCGCGTCGCTACCGGGACATTCTCACTCCGTGAAGCGACTGGTTGAAAGATCCGTCGTCGAATCCATCCGGCGGCGCCTCCCCGAGGATCTCCATCCGGTGTTACGGCGTGTCTATGCGGCGAGAAACATCGCTGGCGGGGATGAGCTGGACAACAGTCTGAACCGCCTGCATGCGCCGGCGGATCTGAAAGGAGTGCCGCAGGCCGTCGAATTGCTGCTGGCGGCCCTGATGCGGCAGGAACGGATCCTGGTGATTGGAGATTTTGACGCTGATGGCGCGACCAGCAGCGCCTTGATGGTTGCCGCTCTGCGCAAGCTGGGCGCCGAGCAGGTCGACTACCTGGTGCCCAACCGCTTCGCATTCGGCTATGGACTGACCCCGGAAATCGTCGAAGTGGCCAGCGCGAGGGCACCGAATCTCATCATTACCGTCGATAACGGCATTTCCAGTCTGAGCGGTGTCACTGCCGCGCGCCAACGAGGCATACGGGTGTTGATCACCGACCATCATTTGCCGGGTAATGAGTTGCCGGACGCCGACGCCATTGTCAATCCGAATCAGCCGGGTGACACCTTTCCCAGCAAGAATCTCGCCGGTGTCGGCGTAGCTTTTTACCTGCTGATGGCTCTGCGGGGACGGCTCAGGGAATGCGGCTGGTTCCAACAGGGCGAGCGAGAGGAACCGAACCTTGCCGATTTCCTGGATCTGGTGGCGCTGGGGACGGTGGCCGACCTGGTGCCGCTGGATCACAACAACCGTGTTCTCGTGCAGCAGGGCCTGCAGCGCATACGCTCGGGGCGTTGCAGGCCGGGTATCAGAGCGCTGCTGGAAGTTGCCGGGCGCAATGCCGAGCGTCTTGTGGCGGCGGACTTCGGGTTTGCCGTGGGTCCTCGTCTGAACGCGGCCGGTCGTCTGGATGATATGTCGCTCGGTATCGAATGCCTGTTGGCGGCAAACCTCACCGAGGCGAGACAATTTGCCGAGCGGCTCGACGCCCTCAATCGCGAGCGCCGCGAAATAGAGGCGGAGATGAAGACGCAGGCACTGGAACTCGTGCAGCGGCTGCATATCGACAGCGAGCAGTTACCCGTGGGGCTCTGTCTCTACAATCCCGACTGGCATCAGGGCGTAATCGGCATTCTGGCGTCGCGGATCAAGGAGCGCTTTCATCGGCCGGTTATTGTGTTTGCCCGTTCGGGACCTGACGAACTCAAGGGTTCGGCCCGGTCTATACCGGGTCTGCATATTCGTGACACCCTGGACGCCATCGCCGCGCATCATCCGGAGCTGTTGCAAAAGTTCGGTGGACACGCGATGGCCGCTGGACTGTCGCTGGCGGAGTCCGGACTGCCGGCGTTTGAGGCGGCCTTTCAGGAGGAATTGCACAATCGCCTGGAGGAGGAGGCCTTGACCGGTGTGCTCGAATCGGATGGCGCCCTGCAGGCCGGAGAATTCAAGCTGGAACTGGCGGAAATTCTGCGCTCGGCCGGACCCTGGGGGCAGGGTTTTCCGGAGCCGCTGTTTGACGGCTGGTTTACCGTCGTGAACTGCCGCGTGGTCGGGGAACATCACCTCAAGCTGGCGCTGCGGCCGCAGGACGGCAGGCAGGTGCTGGATGCCATCGCCTTCAATCAGGCGGCAGATCACCAGCTGCAAAAAGGCCAGCGTGTACGCCTGGCCTATCGGCTGGACAGCAATGAGTACCGGGGATTGCTAGGTTTGCAGCTGATCGTTGAGATGATCAACGATACGCAATAAGAGGTTGAAAAATTTATTATAACCAATTGAATAATAATATAATAGTCGGATTTACGGCGATCAGGGCCATAACGGCATCTCGACAGGTGAGAGACAACCGCGAAGGATGCGCAGGCGGAGCAATTGAGGGCGCTCCAGCCGGAGCAGCGTATCGGGCAGCACAGGCCTGAGTGTCATAACGCCGAGCTTTAACTCGCACCCTTCGCAGTTGGCAGGTATGGGCTTGCAGGACCGCTTCGACGTGGAAAACAGTTGCACGGGGAATGGAGCACAGGATGACCGACACAGAGTACATCGTGCCTTTGCGAATAACCGCCGATGCCTACCAGCGCCTGTACAGCGGTGACGCGCGAAACGTTGTCGCCCGCGACCGGGCAGGACGAACCATCCAGTTTCCGGCTGCTTCGCTACGTCCGTTCGTGACCCGCGACGGCATCAGTGGCACCTTTGTGATTCGCGTGGACAAAGACAACAGGCTGGCCAGTATCCGGAGGTTGGAGGCCTCGCCGTTATTTCGCAGCGAATAAAGGCAGCCCTGATTAATTCAACGAAGCTGGTCATTGCACCCGGAGGGCATAAACGAGCGAAGCGCGGCAATCTCAGAATTCATAGTCATGCTTGGAGATTGCGTCGTTACCGAAGGGTATCCTTTAGGGCACTGCGTTCCTCGTTTATGCCCTCCGGGTGCAATGACGAGTTTGATCCGAGCTTCCATAAATCCCTCGTGACCCTTGTCTGCTGCCGTCGGTAGCCTGATCCGGTGCGTTCGCAGAACTGGACTTTGGCAGCAACGGGGGAACCCGGTATCATCGCGGTTTTAGAGATTATGTGTCGAGTCCGCAGGGGGTTGTTTTGGAAGTCAATCCGGTTTTGAACCAGATCAAGGATCTGAAAGGGCGCTCCGAGGCCCTGAGGGGGTATCTTTGACTACGACAGCAGGGCTGAGAGACTGGTCGAGGTCTGTCGCGAGCTGGAAGATCCGGATGTCTGGAATGACCCCGAACGGGCTCAGGCGCTGGGTAAGGAGAGGGCTCGTCTGGAAGAAGTTGTCGACACGCTGAGCAGCATAGAGACAGGACTCAGGGACGCCGCCGATCTGTTGGAGCTGGCGACAGAAGAAGCTGATCAGGAAACGCTCGACGCTGTGGTCGCCGACATCCAGGGTATGGAAATCCGCGTGGCGGGCCTGGAGTTTCGCCGCATGTTCTCCGGAGAGATGGACGAGGCCAACGCCTTCCTGGATATCCAGGCCGGTTCCGGTGGTACCGAGGCTCAGGATTGGGCCAACATGTTGTTGCGCATGTATCTGCGCTGGGCCGAGCGGCATGAATTTTCCACCGACTTGATCGAGGTCTCGCCGGGGGAAGTCGCCGGCATCAAGAGTGCCACCATCAAGATCGACGGTGCCTATGCTTTCGGCTGGCTGCGTACTGAAATCGGTGTGCATCGCCTGGTTCGCAAGTCGCCCTTTGATTCGGGGAACCGGCGGCATACTTCGTTTGCGGCGGTGTTCGTGTCACCGGAGGTCGACGACGATTTCGAAATCGACATCAACCCGGCCGATCTGCGCATCGATGTCTACCGCGCCAGCGGCGCCGGCGGCCAGCACGTCAACCGCACCGAATCGGCGGTACGTATTACCCACAATCCCAGCGGTATCGTGGTTCAGTGTCAGAACGATCGTTCCCAGCACAAGAATCGCGCGACGGCCATGAAACAACTGAAGGCCAAGCTGTACGAACTGGAAATTCAGAAGCGAAACGTTGACCAGCAGCTGGTGGAAGACGGTAAATCGGATATCGGCTGGGGCAGCCAGATCCGCTCCTATGTGCTCGACCAGTCCAGAATCAAGGATTTGCGTACCAATATCGAGACGGGAAATACTCAGGCGGTACTGGACGGTGATCTGGATGCGTTTATCGAGGCCAGTCTGAAGAGCGGTTTGTAGAGGCTTGCCGGTGCGGAATGCTGACATGTTTCACCATAAAGGACATAGATATCCGAAGGGCATCAACGGAACGAAAGGTTAAGGAATCTGATTAAATCGTCATTGCACCCAAAGGGCATAAACGAGCGAAGCGCGGCAATCTGACAATTTATAAACGGGTTGGTGGAGATTGCTTCGTTACCGAAGGGTATCCTTTAGGGCGCTGCGCTCCTCGCAATGACGAATTAAACAGCGGTTCCTTCAATGATGTCCGCGAGAGAATTGTCAGCCACCGTGGATCAGTGGGGAACGGCGCGGACAAATGCAGCGCTCGGCTATACCCGGGATCCTTAGCATCCTCTGTGGTTAAGAACTGAAGTTGGAAACTGACAAGTATGACTGAACAGGACGAACATAAACTCATTGCCCAGCGGCGTAAGAAGCTGGCCGAGCTGCGCGAGCAGGGCGCCGCCTACCCGAACGATTTTCGCCGCGACTCGGTTGCCGCCGAAATCCATACCGAATACGGTGACAAGGATAAGGACTGGTTTGATGCCAATTCCATCAGGGTCAAAGTGGCGGGTCGCATGATGGGCAAGCGCGTCATGGGCAAGTCCAGCTTTGTCCATATTCAGGACATGTCCGGTCGCATTCAGCTGTTTCTGCAACGCGACGCCTTGCCGGAGGGGCGCTACCAGGAATTCAAGAGCTGGGACGTGGGCGATATCATCTGCGCGGAGGGTGTGCTGTTCAAGACCCACACGGGTGAGCTTTCCGTCAAGGCGGACTATCTGCGTATACTGACTAAATCATTGCGGCCGCTGCCGGAGAAATTCCACGGGCTTACCGACCAGGAGATCCGTTACCGGCAGCGGTACCTGGATCTCATCATGAACGAGGAATCGCGCAATGTGTTCATCGTGCGTTCGCGCATTGTGCAGTTCATGCGGGAATTTCTCAACGAGCGCGACTTCCTGGAAGTCGAGACCCCGATGATGCAGGATATCCCGGGCGGTGCGACAGCAAGACCGTTCATCACCCACCACAATGCCCTGGATATGCAGCTCTATCTGCGTATTGCCCCCGAGCTGTACCTGAAGCGACTGGTGGTAGGTGGTCTGGAGAAGGTCTATGAGATCAACCGCAGCTTCCGCAATGAAGGCCTGTCGACGCGCCACAATCCGGAATTCACCATGCTGGAATTCTACGAGGCTTATGCGGACTACATTGACCTCATGGATCTGACCGAGGAGTTGCTGCGCTCCATGGCGCAGTTTGTGGTGGGTGATACGGTGATTCCCTACCAGGGCGAGAGCTATGATTTCGGCAAGCCGTTCGCGCGCATGACAGTGAAAGAGTCGATCCTGCAATTCAACCCCGAAGTTGGTGCCGAACAGCTGGAAGATGTGGCCAGCGCGCGCAGGCTCGCCGAGTCGCTCGATATTCCGGTCAAGGACAGTTATGGGCTGGGCAAGCTGCAGATCGAAATCTTCGAGAAAACGGTGGAACATCGTCTCAAGGATCCCACCTTCATTACCGCCTATCCGACCGAGGTGTCACCGCTGGCGCGCTGCAACGATGACGATCCCTTCGTCACCGACCGTTTCGAATTCTTTGTCGGTGGCCGTGAAATTGCCAACGGTTTTTCCGAGTTGAATGATCCCGAGGATCAGGCCGAACGCTTCAGGCGGCAGGTGGAAGAGAAGGAAGCCGGCGACGAGGAGGCCATGCACTACGACGCCGATTATGTTCGCGCCCTGGAGCACGGTCTTCCGCCCACCGCGGGCGAGGGTATCGGTATCGACCGGCTGGTGATGCTGTTCACTGATTCGGCGTCGATCCGCGACGTGTTGCTGTTTCCGCACATGCGCCAGTAGTTCGCCGCCTCAGCCCAGGCACATGAGTGCACGTATGTGCTGAGCCGCCGCGCGCCCGAGGGCATCGAGGTGATAACCACCCTCGAGGGTGGACACCACGCGTCCCTGGGCATGGCGTTCGGCGACCGTCATTATCTCCCGCGTCACCCAATAGTAGTCGCTGTCCAGAAGGTTGATCTGGGCCATGTCGTCCTCGAAGTGGGCATCGAATCCGGCCGATATCAGGATCAATTGCGGTTCGAAGCGATGCAGAGCGGGCAGCCATTCATCCTCTACGGCCTGTTGAAAGGTCTCGCTGTAGGCACCGGCCTCGAGTGGCGCGTGGACGATGCGGCTGTGTCCGCGCTTCAGGGGAGCGTCGGGATAGAACGGGTGCTGGAAGGTGGAACAGAACATGACCCGTTCGTCATGTTGAAACACGCTTTCGGTACCATTGCCGTGGTGGACATCGAAATCGACAATCGCCACGCGCGTCAGCCCGGCGGCGAGGGCGTGGGCCACACCCACCGCGACATTGTTGAAGATGCAGAATCCCATTGCCCGGTCTGGTTCCGAGTGGTGTCCGGGCGGACGAACGCCACAGAATGCGGTGTCCGCCTGGCCACCCAGTACCAGATCGACCGCCTGCACCACCGCCCCGGCTGCGCGGTAGGCCGCTTCCAGGCTGTCCGGCCCCATCGCCGTGTCTGCATCCAGCATCACCAGGCCGGAATGCGGCGCACGGCGCTCGATCTCCTCGAGGTAGGCGGACGAGTGCACCCGACAGAGTTGCCTGCGGCTCGCCCGCGGCGCATCGTAGCGTTTCAGCAGCTCCATCAGACCGGCGGCGATCAGCCTGTCCTCGATGGCGTAGAGGCGCTGCGGCGATTCCGGATGATGCCCGCCGGTTTCGTGCTGCAGGCAGGCGGCGTGGCTGATGTAGGCGGTGGTCACGGCGGGCTCGGCGGCTGTTATGATTGTCCCGAGTTTAACAATCCGGACGACTTTTGACACAGGCCATCGGGGTGCAACGGGGCGTATCAAAGCATGGGCAAGCACTATCTCAACAAGCTGTTTGAACCCAGGTCGGTCGCCGTCTTCGGCGCCAGTGAGCGCAGTGGCTCGGTCGGCAGCCTGGTGTTCAAGAATATGATTGAAGGCGGGTTCCGCGGTGAGGTGTACCCCGTCAATCCGAAGCACCACAAGGTGCAGGGACACCGCGCCTACGCGGATCTTGACAGCATCGGCAGGCCCATCGATATGGCGGTGATTGCCACGCCGGCAGCAGCGGTACCGGCAATTGTCGAGTCCTGCGGCGAGCACGGCATACGTGCTGCGGTGATCCTATCGGCCGGCTTTCGCGAGGTTGGTGCGCCCGGCGTCAAACTTGAACAGGCGTTGGTGGAGAACGCGCGCCGCTACGGCTTGCGTTTCATTGGGCCCAACTGCCTTGGCATCATGCGTCCGGGCAGTGGGCTCAACTGTACCTTCAACAAGGGCGGGGCCATTCCCGGCAGGATTGCCCTGGTATCCCAGTCCGGGGCCCTGTGCACGGCCATTCTGGACTGGGCCGCCGCCAACAATATCGGTTTCTCCGCGGTGGTATCCACCGGGATTTCGGCGGATACCGATTTCGGCGATGTGCTCGACTATCTGGTCAGTGACCCGCAGACGCGCAGTATCCTGCTCTACATCGAGGGGGTGCACAACGCGCGTTCGTTCATGAGCGGATTGCGCGCCGCGGCCCGGGTCAAGCCGGTCATTGCGCTCAAGGTCGGACGACACGCCAGCGGCTCCAAGGCGGCGATGTCCCACACCGGTGCCATGGTCGGCTCAGACGATGTGTTCGAGAGTGCCTTGCGGCGCGCCGGCGTGGTCCGCGGTTTGCGCATCGGCGATTTATTTTCCGCCGCGACCACCCTGACCTCGGTGCTCAATGTGAAGGGGGAGCGTCTGGCCATCGTCACCAACGGCGGTGGACCCGGCGTGATGGCGACCGACCGTGCCACCGACCTCGGCGTGCCACTGGCCACCTTATCCGAGGATACGCTGGCCAGGCTGAGCTTGGTACTGCCGGCGACCTGGTCACGGGCCAATCCGGTCGACGTGATCGGCGACGCCACCGCAGAGCGTTATCGCCAGGCCGTCGAAAGCTGTGTCGGGGATGCCGGGGTCGACGGCGTGCTGGTCATACTCACGCCACAGGCGATGACCGAACCGACGGCCGTGGCCAGGGCGCTGGTCGAACTCGCGGCGAGCTGCCGCAAGCCGCTGCTCGGCTGCTGGATGGGGGACACACAGGTCGCAGAGGGCCGCCGCCTGTTGCGCGAAGCCGGTATACCCAACTTCAGTACGCCGGAAGCGGCCGTGGAGGCGTTCTCTTACCTGGTCAACTATTACCGCAACCAGAAACTGTTGCTGGAGACACCGGGG
>Ga0209536_100009294_pt1 | contig 14620 bp, 15 predicted proteins | sample DeeMarSeWOR28_12_FD_187461 | JGI IMG/M metagenome (GOLD analysis project Ga0209536, IMG submission 187461) | Marine sediment microbial communities from White Oak River estuary, North Carolina - WOR-2-8_12 (SPAdes) (version 2) | ecosystem: Environmental > Aquatic > Marine > Intertidal zone >...
ATCCTACCTCAAAATTAAGTTAATATTCTAAGTAGGCATAATACAATGTTTTTGTTTCTTCATACCAAATTAACCAAGGATCTGATTGACCTGTATTGGGAATAAAGTTTGGCATGTTAAATGGATCTGACCAAGTAATCCCATTATCATTTGATTTTGAAAAGCTAACTCGAATTCCTGCACCATTATGTGTATCAGCATCTTTCCAACCAGCAAAAACAGTTCCATTTGCACTAACTGCTATTGTTGGTTCCACGTGATGTGTATATAGATCATCATTTAAAGATAACAATTTATTTTCTGAAAAACCTATAATTAAGGGTGTTTCTTCAATGGCAGTAGTGGTTAAGACTTGAGAAATTATTAAGCTAAAGAACAGTAGGAATACCTTTTTATTCACAGATCTCACCTTTTTCAAAGAAATGAGTATGTAGTATTTTTAAAAGTATAAGGTAGAGGCAATTAATAAAAAAATTCATTAATTAAGAGATAGGAGTTAAGATTTAATCGGATATATTATTGATGATAATGAAGCATTTACTCCTCGAAAAGATTAGAATGCTTTAGTAAAAGGGATTAATCTTTAGGTTAAGTTATTCTTCTTTAAAGAAGTTTCAAGAATCCGAAACAGCGGCAATCTTATCTTCCATTTTTCTAGGTTTATCCTGACGATCATCAATACGAAGTTGAGTAATAATTCGCGAAGCACCAGCTTTGAGAATAGCTTTATGAGCGAGTTTCGTGACCTCTAATACTTGGTCAAGAGTGTCTGCTTCAATCACAGTTCCCATTGGATGATGGATTACTCTAATATTTGGATAATTATTAATTTCTTCTATTGCTCTTTTTACATATTTACTTAAACTAGTTCCTTCACCAACAGGAAAAGTGGTAAGTTCAGCTATAATTTTAGTTTTCATATCTAATCACATATCTCCAATGAACTATAATCCTATAAAGCATTAACTTTTCATAATCAAACTTATTAAATGACTTTTACATTCAATCCAATGATTTATTTCTGATCTGTCATAATTATGAGCTCTAACTCTTTATGATCGATCCAAAACTGCTTGGAACATGTTCAAGAGTTCTTCTAGATCCTCTCTACTGATATAGCGATCCTGTGATCTGTGAAGCATTGCATTTCGTCTTAAACGAACTTTCTTCAAAGTTCGATTTTCTTGAGCAGTTAACAACTTCTCCCGTAATAATGTATCAACAATTGACGGCCAAGATTGATCTTCTTTTGGGTAAACATTTCTTTTCCATAAAAGATTTCGAAATAAGCCCTCAATCGATCGCCAGGAGAACAGAAAGGTCGATATCTGTTCATCATTGGAAATTTCATCCCAGATTTCTAATTTCTTTCTTGCGTACAAAATATCAATTTTAATAGACTCGGTTTCTTCTTCGGAATCAACAATTTCTTCAATAGCATCTGTGACTCCTTGACCTAAATAAAACTGTAGTTCTAGTTCCTTTTTCTTCTTTGGAGGTAAGTCTAAACGATTGAGCATTGAAGAGTATTGTTCTAAAACTAAACTTCGAGCAATTTCCCTTCTGGAAAAATCATGTAACTCTTCTTTGATATGAGCTTCAATAAATTCTAAATATAATTTTGCGACTAAATCCCAATTTGAGGCTAATTTACTACCAATTTTATCGACTAAAGGAAACCTCCGAATTGAATCTAATTCTAAATTCCTAGTTTTCACTCTGAGATTTTCTATATTAGACGTTGAAGAAAGATTATAGCTTGTTAATTGAATTAAATGTCGGAGTTGTCTTCTAGCGTGTCGAAGTAAGACAAGGGAAAGAAACATAAGTGATAAAAAGAGTAGTGCAAAAGTGATAACGTTAATCGGAGTGGTAATTTGGTCCATGTAAAAAAAGTCAAAATCAATTGAGTTAAATGCTAAATACAGAATAATTAGAAGATTTAGGAAATTAATTAGACCAAAACTTAGTGATAGAAGAAATAGAACCTCCCTGAGAGAAAGCATTCGCTGATTAGCAACATTTTCATCACGAATAAAAAAAGAATCTATATAACCTCTTCGGAACAATTTTAGCAATTCTGGTATTAATTCATCTTGAATGCTTGAACGCAGTTGTTTAAGTAATGTTGGATCTAAATCAATGTCTTTTAATAGAAAGATTTCATCAATATTCTTGATAAGAGCTTCTGAATATTCCTGATTTACTCCTGAAAGCCTATAAATAAGATAAGGACTGTAGATATAAAGAAAATAAACAGGGAAAATAAAAATAATCCCTGGTAGAAATAAGAATAATTGAACTTCATTCTGAGTAAAAAATAAGTAGGACTGTATAAGAGCAATTTCGTAAAAAACTGGTAAAACAATTCCTAAGATAAATCTATTTTCACGAAGACTCATTTTTTTCCACGTTATTTGACCTATTTTAGTGACTATAAAAATATATTATTCCTAAGAATAAAAATTTAGCAATGATAAGAAATATATTGCTTCTTTGATATATTTAGGTGTAATGTAAATGAATGTTGATCATTGAGCTCCAGCTTCTAAACAGATTGTAACGCGATGGGCTGAGCTCGTATCTCCAGAAAATGTCCTCTCAGAATATCCACGACCGTAAATGTAATGATAAGAGTGGTTAAATATAAACGGACTCTGGGATTGTGCAAATTTTAATTGACGTTACCTTAGATTCATTACTAATAGAAATATTTCTGGGATTTAGTGATAAAATACTAAAAAAATTTAAAAAAAAGAAAAGAGGGAGAAAAACCTTGTAACAGGTTATCTGCCTTATTTAGAAGCGGCTAATTTAATGTCGCTTTCTTTAACAGTCTTTCGACCAGAGTGACGGGCAATTTCAACTGCGTATTTGGCAATTTCCATACCTTTGTTGGTCAAGACTTCATTAAGGCGGTCAATCGCGTCAGCGGAGACACGATGGGCCCCAGCATTACGAATTAGTTTTTCTACACGAGCACGTGCAAAACCAGACATATTTTTTTCACCTTTTCTCCGTAAAGTTGTTTGTGAGTAGTTTTTCTCTCACTGATGTAGCTTAGTTTTCTTCTCCTTTATAAAGTTTGCTCTACGGTGGGTGGGTGGTTACTCACTAGCTTCATAGCTTGGCTAGCACTTTTCAGTCATGTGGAGTTGGAGCTTTGTTAGAGTGACTCACTTTGTTTACATGGTTAGAAGTTTCAATATGTGTACTCTGTATGAGAGATCTTTTCAAGAAAAATTTTTTTGTAACCAGTCATTTATAACAGCATCGGATGATGTCTGTAGTTTTATTTCGCTTTATCTCCTTGAAATTTACTCCTAGTCTATCAATCTCCCGTAGGTGAAAATGATAGATAAAATCATACTCCATCCATCCTTCTTCATTTTTCCGGGTGAGGTCTTTTCTATGATGTACTAACCATTCTTCCAACTTGGAGCATCGGATAATCACTTGCCTCAATGAAGTCTCGGTCTATGTGTGAGAGGATGTACTAATTGAATGAACTTTATTTCATTCATTGTCATATCCCTATCACTAGAAATTGGTACTGAAGTGATTGTCTAGTGTTAAGGATTAGTCTTTCCATAGGACGAATTTTTCTTTTAATTTTTCTTTCGACATCAATCCTTCCCTCAACTCTCTTTATCGTGACTATTTTCATTTTTTTTAGAGTACTGAGTTATGTGCTCCATTTATAGAACGAACTTCTTTTTTTAGGAGTTCTAAATTACGATTATAATGGTAAAGATGAGGTGTTGTGAGTTCTAAATCGAATTTAATGATTTCTTCAGGTGTCATTTTTTCAAGATGCATTATTATAGCCCTAAGGCTATTTCCATGTCCTACCATCAAAACATTTTTTCCATCTCTCAGGTAATTCATTATTGAATTCTCTAAATAAGGAATGATTCGTTTTTGACAATCCTTTAAACTTTCTCCCTCAGGTGGTTTTTCATCATAACTTCTTCGCCATTTTCTTACTTGCTCCTCTCCATATAATTTAATGACTTCATCTTTATTTTTTCCTTGAAGCGTTCCATAATGGCGTTCATTAAGGAGATCGATCTTTATCACTGGTATATTCCAGTTATTGGTCTCCAATATGATTTCAAGAGATTTTCCTGCTCGTTTTAATATAGAAGTAAATGCAATATCAAATTTTAATTCAGAAATTTTTGTAGCTGCTTTTACTGTATCTTTTTTACCCTGTTTGGACAGTGGAACATCTGTGCAGCCTGTAAATATGTTTTGATGATTCCAAGTTGATTCTCCATGTCTTATCAGACATAATAAAACTCCTTTCACCATTTAATGCCTCAATTTCTTTTAAATCAGATACTTAATCTATTTCTTTTTCTTTTTTCTAGAGAAGATTGTATAGCTTATTCAGGAGAAGATTGTTAAGCTTAAACAGATGATTGGAGTATTTGCTCTAGGAGTGATATTATGGTATATAAGTTAGTGTTATTACGCCATGGGGAATCTACATGGAATAAGTTAAATAAATTCACTGGTTGGACTGATGTTGACCTTTCTGATAAAGGAATTGAAGAAACTTACCTTGCAGGGAAAGTTTTACTTGAAGAGGGGTACCAATTTGATATAGCTTTTACTTCTGTATTAAAACGTGCTATCCGTACATTATGGATAACGCTTGATGTAATGGATCTTATGTGGATCCCTGTTTATCGTTCATGGCGATTAAATGAGCGACATTATGGTGCTCTTCAGGGTTTAAATAAAGCAGAGACTGCAGTGAAACATGGCGAAGAACAAGTCTTAATTTGGAGACGCAGTTATGATATCCCACCTCCTCCACTTTCTGAGGATGATGAAAGATATCCTGGAAAAGATAGGAGATATAAGGAATTATCTAGATCAGAAGTTCCATTAACTGAATGTTTAAAAGATACAGTTGCTCGGGTTCTTCCTTATTGGCACGAGGCTATTGCTCCAACCATTCATTCAGGTAAAAGAGTGTTAATTGCTGCTCATGGTAATAGCTTACGCGCTCTAGTAAAATATTTCGATATAGTTTCTGATGAAGAAATTTTAAAGCTAAATATTCCCACTGGAATTCCTCTTGTATACGAATTAAATAAAGACTTAACACCAATCAAACACTATTATCTAGGAGATCCAAAAGCTGTTCAACAGGCAATGCAAAAGGTAGCTGACCAGGGAAAAGCGAAATAGAATGAATACTATTCATTTTAACATATAATAAATTTTTCCCTTTTTTTCTTTTCTATTAATAAAATTTAATTTGAAAAGTTGTTCTAGATATTTTTTTTCTGTTTCTTTCTTTCGATGTGTAATTTGTGCAATATTACCTGCTTGTACCGGCCCGTTTAATCGTTTTAAAATTGAGAATGTACGTAATAAACGTCTTGGAACTTCAACATGAGTAATAATTTCTTTTATTTCCGAGGCTATCTCTCGAGTTATGACATCTACTTTTCTTGATCTTAATAAAATGTTAATAGCTGTTTTTACTGTAATAAGGCGATCTTCAGTGGTCCAATTTTTTAAAATATCGTTTATTAAGTCATCTGTGGGAATGTGACTGTTTTTAAATATTTCAAGAGCACTGGGAGTTATTTCAAAATTAATCTTCTCCAATTGAGCTAAAAGATACTCATCAGACATGTTTAGCATTCCAGAATGATGTAATAATTGATTGATTAACTAAATTGATTATCATTCTCAAAAGGATTTCCAATACTTGATTTATATTTGGTATCATATAAAACCCTTAGATTGACCTTTCAAATTATCCACATACTTTTAATAGCTTTTAAGTTGTTATATAAACGATGAAAGATTTTCAGAAAATCAGCAAAAATTGTATTTATCGGAGTGGACCTTTTTGTTCTTATTGGAATAGGGAAAAATCAGACTCAATAGAACAAAAAACTCAATGTCATTTTTTACACTGTCCTATTTTTTCGGGGGAGCTTAGAATTACCCCTGAACCTATAATTAGTCATGAAAATCCCAATATAGTTAATTTTACGGTTGATGATTTTGATAAAAAACTTCAATCGGTCCAAAATATAATTGAAGAGTTTAAGAAAAATGACTTTGAATCTCTAGAATCATCAGATAAAGCTTTATCTGCAATGAGCTTCAAATCGCCTGTTAAAAGGATGGTTTGTGCAATATGTGGGGAAAATATTAATGATGACAAATTTATGATAATCACTGATCCTTCTAAAGTTCAAATTTATATTCACTCCAAAGGAAGATGTGCTATACGATTTGATAGAATGAAAGAAACAAGAGAAAAGTGGCTATCGACTCTCGATATGGAATGACTGGGATGGAAATTTACAAAAAGAAATCATGAATCCAAGCTTATTTCCTAGAATTTCTTTATATTTTGAATTAATTAAGCTCAATTTTCATGGATATTTTTTAATTCTAGAATTTCTAAGGATTTAGATAATATTTAAGTAGAAATAAGAGGTTGGAATCAATGAAAGTACAAAAATTGATTAGTTCAGAAGATTTTGTTAAATTAAAATTCGTAACAACTCCATCATTGTCAAGCGATGGACAGAAACTGATATTTGCCATTCGTCAAGTTGATGAGAAAAAAAACCAATATTCTTCAGCGCTTTATCTATTTGACGTTTTTCAAAACCATTTTATTAGGTTTACGAGCGGAAATTCTGTTGATACTAATCCCCAATTTTCTCCTGATGGGAAGAAAATTGCATTCTTGAGTTCAAGAGGAGAGAATGGTATGCAAATCTATTGTATAGATGTTAATGGAGGAGAAGCGATCCCTATTACTAAATTCCCTAGGGGAATTATCGGTTTTAATTGGAGTCATGATAGCCAAAAGATTCACTTAATAGCTCGTGTAAATGCAGAAGAATTAGAAGAAGTGATTTCTAAACAAGATATTCCTCCCTCATATGTTTTAGATCCATCCGAATTTGTAGCGTTCAAATCAAGGAAGGAGGAGATGTTAAAATTAAAAAACGATCCAAAAGTCGTTAAAGAGGGTTATTATCGTGAGGGTACAGCTTATTTAGAAGGGAGGTATTCACAACCATTTGTTGTCAGTGTGAATGGATTTAATGATGATCTTTCTTTCAAACCAAATCAAAATCTTTGCCATATTGGTGGAATTGGATTTCATTATACATTGGGAGTATTTACAAAGGATAATTCCTCAGTAATTCTTTCAAAATTTCAGGAGGATCCTACCCTTTCAATGAAGCATGATATTGAAAGAATTAATATTAATGAAGCTAAAAATAAAGAGCATATAGGAATAGCTTTTGGATGGCTTAACAACTTTCAGATTTCCCCAAATGGAGTTCTTGTTTCTTATGAGACTATTAGAGAAGATCATACTATTTACGATGATAACCAGATTTTCTTGATAAATTTGGAAAATATTAGTGCTCCTAATATTCGATGTTTGACTAAAAATTTTCCCAGATCAGCAATTCAATCCCAATGGATAAGTGAAAATTCACTTCTGTTCTTAAGTCCAAGTAATGGCAGAATTAATATTCATAAGATCGATATAGAGGATGAGAACGTAAAATTAGCAGTTTCAGGTGATCGAAACATTAATGCATTTTCAGCTTCATTAAATAATTGCATTGCGTTTGAAGCTTCTCATTTTTCAAACCCTAGTGACCTTTATTTCATAAATCTAGATAGTTCAGTAGAAACTTGTATTACTAATATAAATGAAGAATATTTGAGTGATTATATCCCACCTAAATTAATAGAAATTCAATTTGAGAACGGTGGATTTCAACAACAGGCTTGGCTCTTCTTACCTTACGATTACAATGAAAATGATAATTTACCTGTTATTCTTGAAATTCATGGCGGTCCTGCAGCAATGTGGTCTCCTCATGAACGAACTATGTGGCACGAATGGAATACATGTGTTGCTAACGGTTATGCGGTAATTTTTTGTAATCCTCGTGGGTCTGATGGATATGGTATTGAGTTTAGAGCTTCAAGTTTCAAAAATTGGGGGAATTTACCAGCTTCAGATATTTTTACATGTCTGGATTTTATTTTTGAAAGATATCCATTCCTTAATCATGACCAAATCTTCTTAACTGGAGGTTCCTATGGCGGGTATATGACCACATGGTTGATTACACAAACAAACAAGTTTAAAGCTGCAGTCAGTCAAAGAGGAGTTTATGACTATTTGGCGTTTAGTACGACGACTGATATTCCCATTTGGTTTGAGAAACAATATGATGGTGAAATTATTGATCGACTTAAAGAAATATGGACTGATCAACCGATAGCCAATGTTCGATCGATTTCAACTCCATTACTCATAATTCATTCTGAAAATGATTTTCGCGTTCCAATTGTAAGTGCAGAACAGCTTTTTTGGTTATGTAAGAGATATAACAAAGAAGTAGAGTTTATTCGTTATCCTCGAGATGGACATGAACTTTCACGTAGTGGAGAACCCAGACATATTATTGATCGAATAAATAGAATACTTAATTGGTTTGCGAAATATAGTCACTAAGGAGAGTAATAGATATAGCAGTAAATTTTTGGAGACGCCCTTTCTCTGGTAGATCAGCTATTCATGCTAAAAATGGGATTGTAGCTTCTTCTCAGCCACTAGCTTCTTCTGTGGGCCTAGAAATTCTAAAAAAAGGGGGAAGTGCAATAGATGCGGCAATTGCGATAGCTGCGATGTTGAATGTAGTTGAACCATTTTCGACAGGTATAGGGGGTGATGCTTTTGCACTGATATATATCCCAGGCGAGAAAAGACCTCTAGCAATTAATGGATCAGGTTTTTCCCCCAAGTTTCTTACTTATGAATATCTAACTGAAGAATTAGGTTTGAAATCAATGCCTTTGACTGGATTTCTTCCTATCACGGTTCCAGGGGCTTTAAGTTTGTGGGAGATGATTCATGAAAAATTAGGAAAATTATCTTGGGAGACTATTCTTACTCCTGCTATAAATTATGCTAGAAACGGTTTTCCAGTAAGTCCTGTTATAGCACAAGTATGGAAAGAATTAGAACCTAAGCTTTTTCTTAATGAAGGAGCTATTAAAACTTATTTGATTAATCAAGAGCGAGCTCCTATAACAGGGGAGATTTTTAAACAGCCTAAGTTAGCTGATACGTTAAAAAAAATTTCTAAAGAGGGTTCTCGGGTGTTCTATGATGGGGAGTTAGCTATAAAAACAGTAGAATTCTTTGAGGAGAAAGGAGGATATATATCTTCCTCTGATTTAGCTGATTTTAAAGCTGAATGGACAAAACCAATTTCAAAAGAATTCTATGATCATAATTTATGGGAACATGGTCCTAACGGACAAGGATTAGTTACTCTCCTGATTTTATCAATCGCTGAAGAGTATGATATTGGCCAGTATTCACATAATTCGATAGATTATTTACATTGCTTGATTGAGGCTAAAAAATTAGCTTTTACCGATACTTTTGCTACAATTACTGACCCAAAGTGGATGAAAATTTCAGTTGAAGATTTTTTAACTGAAAAATATGCTCAAACCAGATCTAGTCAGATCAATCCACTCCAAGCTATGCGTGATTTACCGATTGCACTGAATATGGGAGAAGATACTGTTTATCTAACTGCAGCTGATAATGATGGAGTAGTAATTTCTTTTATAAATTCTCTATTTTATGGATTTGGCTCTGGTATTGTGGATCTTGAAACTGGTATAGCTTTTCAAAACCGAGGAGCTGGATTTTCCTTAATGAAGGATCATCCGAATCGATATGAGTCTAGAAAACGTCCTTATCACACAATTATTCCAGCTCTAGTAACTAATTCGACAGATGATTTTCTTTATTCATTTGGAGTTATGGGTGGCCATCACCAACCTCAGGGACAAGCTCAGGTATTTTTAAACATGGTTTTATTTGATATGAATCCCCAATCTGCCATTGAGGCTCCTAGGTTTAACCACGATCAATTTTCTAATGTAGTTGGGTTTGAGGATCCTATCCCAATCTCTACTAGAATGAAACTAAGAGAAAAGGGGCATCGTGTGGTGGATTGTGTTGGTACAAACTTTGGTGGCGGTCAAATTATTAAAAAAGACCTTAGAACTACTATCTACGCTGCAGGTTCAGACCCACGTAAGGATGGACAAGCCCAAGGATACTAAGAATTTGAAATTAGGATTAAATTATTGATATAGAATAATCTTTAAGTTATAATCTATACTAGAATGAATAAAAATGATAAAAGGTTGGCTTAATGAACCATATTTCTAACAGTAAGGTGCTTCTTCATGAAGCAAAAAATGAGATTTATACTTGGGCTACTAATGATTTAACATGTTTGTTAGCTAAAGAAGTAATGAGTATTGGTTTAGCTAAAATTAAGTTTTTCTATAGATCACTAGGCGAGGATCCCTTCAATGTAATTACAATATTCGGACCTGATGGTGGTATTACACGTAATAAAGAGCGATTTAATGAAGGGGTCGGATATGGTTGTTTGGTAGCCACTAAGGATTTTATTTTTCCTAGTTTACTTCATCCTAATGGCTGTGGTTATGGTCTATATAAAATCCATAATCTCCCACCGTTAAAAGATATAATGCTCAAAATTGACAAAGTTAAGAAAAATGGAATCCCAATCGGAAGCCAGAAAGGAAATTGGGATGTTTGGAAATCTAATCATTTTATTGATCTCCTTTATCTGGATGATCTATATTCTAATGACCAAAAAATAAGAAGTTGGCTCACTCCAGGAAACTATGTATTAATTCACTCCTCTCAGCAAACTCAAAAAGAACGCTTGAGTAATTGGTCTCAGAATGATTTCATTTCTTTCGAATCTCCCTTTGGAACTGTTAAAGGTTTACCAAAAGAAAGAACATCAGAATATTTTAGTTTTTTTCAAGAAATGGAATATTTTAGCAAGAATAAACGTACTTCTATTGCAAGAGCACTATTTGGGGACGAAAATGTTGAAATAATCTCAAATCCTACGCATCAAGGTTATTTTAAAGAAAATGGATTTAATGTTATGCGATTAGGGCTCTCAAATTCATTGGATCAATCTGGAGATAAAAATTTTAGACTTTTTCCTTTAGGATTTAATGGGTATTCATTTATCTATTTATATGAAGGATTAGGGAATATAAAGAAGAATCATTGGACAATCAGACAATTAGAAAGGGCTCAAAACTGTGGTCACGAAAAATTTATACAAAATGCAAACATTCTTCCTCATGGTGGAGGTTATAAATTACTCTACCCATATATCGAGGTAGAAAAATTGTTTTTTAATAATAATATATTTTTTAAGTTAAGCAATGCTCCAATGAAGAGCTGTTTGATCATTCAGGATATAGAGGCCTTAGAATATGGTTATCGTGGTTCTGGCGAAATCCTACCTATGATTGAAAGATTGGAATTAGGGAAAAAAATTGCACGGTTCACCCCTGAGGTTGTTATCAAGCTTTAACTAGATTTTTAGAGAGAACTATATAGGGGTGTATTAGCTACTTTTTTAATCCACGAACATCATTCTTTATTAACATGGGAAAAAAAAGATCAAAACCACAGGATACTACAACATACCATGATCGAAGCGATCTTGCTTTTCCCGGTAAAAAATCCTTATTAGAGAATATTCAGAATCAATTATCAATTAAAGGTGATGTATGGATACATCATGCTTATAATGTCCCAATGGAGGATCCTCTCACCATTGATAATGATGATAGTCTTCAATATCAAGATACAGTCATTATTCCTTCTATTTTGCATACTTTAATGGATAAAACTGGTAGTCAGAAGACTACTAGCTTAGCAGCTATTTGTGGGATGAAAACACCAGAATTACTATTGATTCTTGATCCTGCCACATTAAATTTAAGTGCAGTTACGAAAGAACGTCTTTGGATAACTGAAATTTTGCTCAAAGAAGCTGGTACTATCTTTCCAGCTCCAAATGAACGTACTTTAGCTTTATGTAACCTTTATGATCCAAATGATATTGAGGTAATTCATGAGGACGTAACGCTTGAAATTACAGGTCATAGAACTGAAGGTGGGATAACACAAGACAGTGCTTTAGGTCCTCTTGATTCAAATTACACCCCAGTTATTGGAAAAAAGGATCCTGGAAAATCATTAAGAGATCCCTTAAAGCGATCTTCAGACATTGGAGAATTAGTATTAATGATCTCTGATGCAATCTCTTCTTCTGCTAAGATGTATCTTGGAACAGTAAATGTACGTCTTCATGAGGATCGGGTTTCATTGGAATACCCTAAGGAAGCTAACGTAGCGTGTATTAAACTTTTTAGTAATTATATTGATGTACTTGAAATTCGTTCTCCTTCTCAACCTCATAATCCTGATTTACAGCTACTTAATTTTCGAATTTATAGAACTAGGTATTCTCGTAATTTGAAAATACTTATCAAGTTATTACATCTACTCTGAAGTTCTCTTTGTAACATATTCTTCAACTACTTTTTTGGCTTCCTCTATCCATATTCGGGTTAATTGGAGTGACTCTAGCTCTTTACGTCTGATAAGTAATCGATTCTGTTTTGATTCATATTCCTTTCTCGCAATTAATCCTAATACAAAATCTCGCTCAATTTGTTCTAATTCTGACTCAACAATTCCTTCCAAAGATTGAAAATATTGTAAGCATGCAGTAGTAATAGAATCTATTAACATAACTCCAATATCAGTAATAAAATAAACATAATGAGGTGATGGAAAAGGTTCTACTGTTAACTCACAGAGATAATTTGATTTTAAAAGCTTTAAATGTTTTTCAACTGCGGGTCTGGATATTTCTAATTTTTCCGCTAGATCCTTAGGATTCATTGGAGTTTCACTTATTAATTTAATAATTTCTCTCCGTGTGGAATCAGCAAGCATCTTTAGAATACTCTCAACTCGCTGTTCAAAATTTTTATCCATTAAAAATCCTCAAAGTGATTGAAATAATGCGTAAACTTAGAGGTTTGATTAAAGAACTTACAGCATAGTTTCTAGATAGAGGATTTATGTCATCTAATAAACTCAATGGTTTACTGGATTAGCTCACAATTTTAGAACATTATAAACATAATCTCAATCAAGAGTAAATTAAGAGATTCTTTTTATGAATAATGAAAATTCTTAAAGATTTTATAAGTAAAAAGAAGGAAAAAGTGATTTCGTTGTCAAATAAAGAAATAGAAGATTTAAAAACCTTAATTAAATCATTAAATATTCGGTTGAAAAATGATGAGATTTCATCAGGTGAATATAAAGAATTAAAGCAAAAATACGAACATAAACTGGAAGAACAGATTAATCTTATAAAAGAGAAGAGTTTACTTCGTGGATTGAGTTACATTAGCATTTCAGGATCAGGAAAAGTAACTGACTCTCAAATTAATATTTCTGGATCTGGTCATGTTGAAGGATGGCGTGGTGGATCGATTTCAATTTCAGGATCAGGGAGTATTTCGGACGAAGAAATAAGAATCAGTGGTTCAGGTACGTTACCTGGTGATATGAAGACAGAAAAACTTGTAGTTTCTGGATCTTTTAAAGCAAATGGAGCTCTTGAGGCGAATTCTTTTACAGCATCTGGATCATTTAAAATAGATGGACCTTTAACTGTTCATGAAAAACTGAATCTATCTGGAGCAGGAAAAATAGAAGGTTCTGTTTCTGCTGAGAACGCTGCACTTAATTGTAGTGGAGCATTAAAAATTAATGGGAATTTAACTTGTTTTGATGCAGAAATCAACGGTACTTTTAAGATAAATGGAGATGTGAACTGTAGTAAATTTACTTGTGGTTTAGAAGATAAATCATCAATTGAAGGGAATTTAATTTGCCTTGGTGACATTTATATTGAACAAGAGAAGCGAAAAGGAACCTTGACAGTAAATCAGATTATTTCAGAAGGCAAGGTCTACCTTGAAGGAGTTAAAGCAGATTATGTGATAGGGACATCGGTTAAAATAGGACCAAATTGTGAGATAAAAAATTTTGAGGAAAAGACTGAAAATTAATTCTTAATTCACAAAAGATATGAATCATTTACCGAATTATGATCTGTCATTTAATCTTTTCATCTCTTTTATCCGTTCTAATGACCCCCTTATCTTATGGTGTTACACTGGAGGTGGTCATTATTTTGAAGAAAATTTCAAGACACTAATCTCAATCCTAGGTCATTCCATTAAGGTAATGATGGTATTTTCAAATTCAGGAGCCTTAGTAGCAAATCGTTATGGCTTTTTTTATGATATTCAAAAATATACACATTTTAAGGATAGAATTTTCTTTCTTTTTGAAAGCCAAGAGATTTTAAACTTCAATATAGAAAAAATTCTTATTAAAGCAGGTTTTCATTATTTTTTTAATCGTTATGATCCGAGTTTTTCTATTGCACAATCTTTAAGTCAATACTCTTTTCAATACATCATCGTTAGCCCATTAACATCCAATACGGCAGCAAAAAGGTATCTCCAGCGCTCAACTCACTGTGCCTATCCCCTGCATCGAGCTTGAAAAGATTGCGGTTATGCTTCAACTCAGGACGTTCATCCGGCGGCAGCACTTCAGTCGTCGTTTGTCCGCGAAAATTGG
>Ga0209536_100009295_pt1 | contig 14618 bp, 11 predicted proteins | sample DeeMarSeWOR28_12_FD_187461 | JGI IMG/M metagenome (GOLD analysis project Ga0209536, IMG submission 187461) | Marine sediment microbial communities from White Oak River estuary, North Carolina - WOR-2-8_12 (SPAdes) (version 2) | ecosystem: Environmental > Aquatic > Marine > Intertidal zone >...
CGATGTGTGGTGGTGGGATGATGCCAGCAGCCACTTGATGCTGTTGCTCGCCTATCTGACGACCCGCAATAAAGACTGGCAGGGGGCCAGCATCCGCGTCCTGGCACCCAGCTTTGATCACCCCACTGAAGACACGATGGCAGACTTTCGCCAGAAGCTTGAAAACGCCCGTATTAATGCCGAGCCTGAAATGGTTTTTAATGCCAAACCCAGCAACGTCATCGGATATGCAAAAGGGACATCCCTCGTATTTTTGCCGTTCCGCCTCAAAGGCAATCAGCCCGTGGATCCATTTGACCGGCCGGTCGAACAAATTCTGACCGCTCTGCCGCTGACGGCGCTGGTGCTGGCGGCCGAGGATATCGAGCTGGAGGCCGAGCCCGAAGACGGAAAAGCGGCTGAGATCGCCGCGGCGGCGGATGCATTGTCTGATGCCGAAAAGCGGTTGCGGGCCGCAGAAAAAGAGGCTGAAACAGCTGCCGCTGCCGCCGCAAACGCCAGAGAAAAATTGCAGCAAGAAATTGAAACTGAAGCCGGCGAAACACCAATCGATGGGTCCAAAATCGATGCACTCAAATCAGAATTAAACGTCGCTGAAAAACAGGCCGAAAAAGCTGCACGCCGGTCTGCGAAAGCCCAAGCAAAAGCAGCAGCGGCAGCCAAAGCCTTTGAAGCGTTGGGCGCGCCAACCGCAACAACCGAAAAAAACAGAAGCGAAGCCGACGATTCGAAATAACCATCACCGCTTGACACCTCTTGACACCTACTAATTCTGACACACCTTATCTAAAACAAAGTAAAACAAAACCCAAAATTTTACATAACTGCCATGAAAAGACCCAACAAAAGCATAGATACCGTACTCGTAAATTTGCTTCGAAAGCGTATTCTGTGGATACTCTTTGGCCTGGCACTATTGGGAACGTTGCTGCTCATTGCAATGCCTTTCGGCATCGAATACGGGTTCAAGCGCTACCTGCTCAGTCAAGGTGCGGATCAAGCCGATTTGGCAGATGTGGACTTCAATCCCTTCACCCGACGCCTGGTCGTAAAAAACCTGATCGTTAAAGCGGGCGCTGAACAGGTTCTCAACGTTTCTGAAGCGGGTCTTACGCTCTCCTGGTTTCCATTTTTCAGGAAACGTTTTGTTTTGGAAAAAGTCGACCTGAGCAATTCCACCATCACTGTGGAAGAAATGTCGGATGGGCGCTGGCGAATTGGAGGCCTTTTGCCCGCAACGTCTGAGAATAAATCAACCGCCCCATCATGGGGTTTTGGTCTTGCAGCGCTTCAGATTCAAAATAGCCGGGTGAAATTGCGCAGCGCACCACTCACTGCCGAACTAAAAATCGAGCAGGCCCGGCTGACACGTTTTAGAAGCTGGCTCCCCGATCAGAGGGCCCGCCTCGAGTTCAAGGGTCAAATCAATGAGGGCGCCCTGCAATTTCAGGGTGATTTTACAACCTTTGGCAGCGCAACGACAGTCGACGGCGCTTTAAAGCTGCAAGGGTTGTCCCTTGCCCCTTTTGCGCACCTGATCACCGCCGATCCGGGCACGCTGCAGGGTCGGCTGGTTAGCGATGTCCGCATTCAAACCCAATACAGTTCTGAGAAAGGATTCGATTTTGAACAAAGCGGGCGTCTGGCCATAACACAGGCTCACCTGCGCTTCGGTGATCTCCAGCTTGTCGATGAAAACTTCACCTGGGATGGGTTGGTCCAGGTGAAATTGCCGGCCGCTTCCGATATTCTCCAGATAGCCGTCGCCGGGAAATTGGAAGGCAAAGGTGGTTTTGTAAATCCGACACCGGATAAATTGGCGTTTCAGCACAAGGGGCTGGGCTGGAACGGCAAATTTGTTCTGGACCGCAAAACACAGACGGCTGACTATACCTTCGATGGCGCCCTGGCGCTTCAGGATTTTAAAATGGCCACCCCCGAAATGAATCTGGCCGAGGAAAACCTCCGTTGGGACGGAAACGTCCGGATCGCCGTACCGGAATCACCCGACGCGCTTAACGTCACAGCCGCGGGAAAGCTGGCGGGAAAAGGGGCATCCCTGGATTCACCTTCGGCGAATTTTAAGCTCCAGAGCAGTGGCCTGGATTGGAACGGGGAGTTTGCCTTTGACGCAAAAGGGGAAGCAGCCGACGTCAAACTGGATGGCGACTTGAAGTTCGCAGGACTTGAGGCCGCCACTTCTGATTCGCTTATGGTTGAAGAAGGCCTCAAATGGAACGGGGGCCTTCAACTCGTGCTGCCTGAAAACGCTGCTGCACAGCGGTTGACGGCCACTGGAAGTCTCGAATCCAGGCGCCAAACGATTGCTTTGCTCCCGGAAAAATTAAACCTGGTGAATGAAAATCTCTCATGGAAAGGTCGCTTTATCTGCGGGCTGCAAGATGTTACGGCCGGCCTTGCGGCTGAAGGTGATCTCAGCTTAACCGATCTGGCAATCACCGCCACGCCCAAAAAATTAACGTTATTGGCATCAAAGGCGGTCAACTTTAAATCGATCAAAGGAGACGCGGCCACGCAATTCAGCGTCGCCACAGCAAAAATCACCGGCCTGGATCTTGTCGGCCAAACGGGCTCGCCTGAAAAGGATTCGCTGTTTAGCGCCTCAGAGGTGCAGGTTGACAGCGTCAAACTCGAGCGGCGCAAAATACTTTCGATAGAATCAGCCCGCATCGTCGCCGCCAAGGGCGTGCTGCATCACAAAAATGATGGTCGCTGGCGCTACATCGAGGATTTAGCAGCCCTTATGGCCGATTCCGAATCGAGCGCTCAAAAAAATCCATCGCCAAACAGGGCGGCGGAAAAAGCCCAAGGGCCTGCAAAAGAGGACGATGTTGAATTTGGAATCCGCATCGGGAGCCTGGAAATTGTCGGAGACAGTGTGGTGCATTATGAAGATGAAACCGTCAGCCCGACCTTCAGCACCGAGGTACGTCTGAAAGAAGCCCGCGTGACGGATATCGACAGTCAGAAGCCTGATCAAGCCAGCCCTGTATCGTTGGTCGCTGAATCAAGAAAATACACGCGTTTAAAGCTGCAGGGTAATGTTCAGCCTTTCGGTGAACGCATCAGCATGGACTTAAAAGGTAAGATCAAGGCAGTTGAACTGCCGCCGCTGTCGTCCTATGCCGTCAAAACGCTGGGGTACAACCTGATCAGCGGGGAGATGGACGCCGACATCGACCTCAAAATTACTGTCGGCAAACTGCAGGGCGAAGGCGATCTGAAGTTTTACAACCCAATCGTCGAGGCCGTCGAGCCGGAAAAAATGAAAAGCGAAGCGGGCCGCACCATCCCCCTGCAGAGCGCCTTGAAAGTTCTGCGCGACAATGACAATGACGTCCGCTTGAAGATACCGATCTCCGGTGATGTGACCGATCCGGAATTCAGTATTTCGGATGCCATCAACCAGGCCCTCATGAAAGGCCTTACGATTGCTACGCTATCTTCTATAAAGTATATGCTGGGGCCATATGGTGTGGCTATCGGTATCGTCGAACTGGGTGCAAAGTTTGGCCCAAAAGCGCTGACCGGCATCCGCCTCAAGCCGGTTGACTTCCAGCCCGGCGCTTCCGACCTGGACCCTGCGGCCATGGAATACCTGGACAAATTGGCGGCCATTCTGAAGGAAAAAAAAGATTTGCGTCTCAGATTGTGCGGCTGGGCGACGGAAAGCGATCGAACGGGGCCGCGCGAGGCGGCGGCGGAGACTCCGGCAGCGCCGTCCGGGGCAAAAACATCAGGGCCCGACGGGCAGATCGTCGCTCCAAAAGACGATCATTTTCCATTAAGCAACGCGGCGATACTGGCGCTTGCTGAACAGCGCGCCAACCGAATCGAAGATATCCTCGTCAACCAGCATGGTATCGAAGACAAGCGCATTTTTATTTGCAGCCCTGAAATCGATGAACATCCCACGGCCAAACCTCGCGTTGAGATCGTTTTTTAGTTTCTATCGGTCTTTTAGCCACTCCGGCCGAACCTGCCTTCGCCCAAACGATTCGTTGCGTATTATTTTCGCTGAGCCGCCGGCTGGGAGTCGCCTAATACATTAATCTGCAGCGGACGACGGGCATCGTGAGCCAGATAGGTCGTCGTCGTCGGGAAGGCAAACTCGATCCCCTCTTCTTCAAAGCGCCGCATAATTTCCATATTGACGCGCTGGGTGAATTCAAGGTAAGCCCAATAATCAGGTGGAAAGTACCAGTACACCATCAGAATATTTAAAGAATCGGCATTAAATTCATTAAAATAGACCCGCGGCGGAAAATCCGGATCCATACCCTCGTGGTTGTTGAGGATCTCACGGATGATCTCAACTGCCTTTTGGACTTTAGCTAAATGTGTGTCATAGGTGATGGTGATGTTGGCCAGCCTGCGAATGGAAGGGCGGCGTGCAATGTTTTCGACGCTGTCGGTAGCGATCTTTTCATTGGGAATCGTCACCAAGTGGCCGGTGAGCGTTCGCAGCCGAGTCGAACGAAACCCGATTTCTTCCACCGTGCCGTCGTATCCGCCAAACGTGACGCGCTGACCCGGCGTAAAGGGCTTATCCAGCATGATCATAATACTGCCGAAAAAGTTCTTCAACGTATCCTGGGCGGCAAGCGCTACCGCCAATCCACCAATGCCCAGTCCCGCCAGAAGAGCACTCAGGGGTTTGCCCGAAATCGCACGGATCAGATAAATAGCGCCGAAAACGATAACAATGATCCGGGCGATCAGTCGCATCATCTGGACAAATGTCTGATCCAGAAGATTGTCTTCGCGCTGAGCGAAACTCGCCAGTTCATACACCAGCAACTCAATCAGACGATAAATGAATATGACCAGTGCCAGGGTGCTCAACACGCTGATGGACGTCTCAAAAATTGGGCTCCAAAATGGCGATAACGGCAGAAATTCGCTAATGGCTATAATTGCCAAAAGAACCAGCAAAAGGCGGATCGGCCATAGCGCTGCCTCCAATACCATTCGCAGACGGACACTTTCACTTGTTGATCTGAGCACCAGCGTCATTTGAGTCAGAAAAGTGCTGATTTGCCGCAGGGCCACAAAAAGAATAACGATGACGGCCAAAATTAATAAATACCGCCAGAAAGGGTATTGAACAACCTGCTCAGGAAAAACGTTTTTCAGGCTGTAAAGAAAGATAACAACCGCCGCGATCAATACAGAAACCCTTAAAAAACGTTTCAATTTGGCCAGGGCGTTTTCAGGAAATTGATTTTGAAGGTGTTCAGGCAACGCAAGACGAAGCCGATCGAGCCAGGCAATCACCAGATAAATGACAATAATCGCGGCCAGAACAATAAAAAACACTTCAACGCAGTGAAGAACGATGATGAACTGCGGTGAAACGGGCAGCAACGGTTCGATTAGACGTAACAAAAGCGCCGCCGCAGAGAGCCTTAAAGGCAACATGAAACCCTTAAGCCGCCATAGCCGTGGATCATGCCCTTTTTTTTCAATTGACGCCTGAACACGTCGTTTCGCCAGACGAAAAATGATTTCCAAAACGATCAGCCCGACGATAAAAATCGTTAAAGATGCAATCAGCAGTTTCGGCTGACCGTCATTTAAAGACTTACCGATAAAGCCCATCTGTTGTAAAAACTGTTGCCAGGTATCCATTGCTTTCCTCCCCTACTGTTAAGCCGGATCTTTGGCGGAGCCAATAAGTGCTGCTGAAAAACTACCCAACCCTTGAATTACTTAAACCCCAAATAAATTGCAATAGATGAAAGTCTTGACAAAATAGTGGCATAATTAATAAAGTCGGCTTGGAGAAACGCTCTTGCTTCGCAACGAATACCTTGAATAAAGCTTAAGGAGAATAAAATGGGGAGCTATATTAAAGCGTTATTTTTGCTCATTGTGCTTGTTGTGTTGGTTACGTTCGGGATTAAAAACAATGAAACCATGGTATTGCATTTTTATTTTCAATTTAAAAGCATACCAATTCCGGTATATGCTGTCGTATATGGTTCCCTTATCGTGGGGGTATTTATCGGGATGATCGTCGGTATCAACGCCCGATTTACCCAGCGCAAAAAAATCAGGCAATTGCAAAAAGAAAACCGTGATTTAAAAAATAAAGTTGTAGAACCTGAAGCAGAAAAGACGGCTGCTGAAGGAACAGCGGTTGTGGAAAGGGATGCTTCACTGGATGAGACTCAGCTAATTGAAAACGGGCCTGGAGATGAAGAAAAGATAAAATAAAGCGGGAAACATTTTTCCCCTATTGTATTTTAATCACCACCAGCGTCACATCATCTTCAAATTTTTTCCCTTTGGTAAAACGGTAAAGCATATCCATTAAAATACTTAAGATTCCCTTGGCGCTCAAAGCCGCATTGGCCGCAATCAGGTCATGGACCCGATCCTTTCCAAACATCTCTCCACTGACATTTTGGGCCTCAAAAACTCCATCGGTTGCCATGACAATGATCTGGCCTTCTGACAATCCGTTTTTCTTGTTTTCCTGATACTGCCATGATTCTTCCACCCCCAGTGGTATACCCTGACCGTCAAGCGCTTCATACGTTCTCGTCCCGGGGTCATAGAAGATGGCCGGATCATGGCCGGCGCGCACCCACTCCAGTGTTTTCTGCTCGTGGTCAATTCTCAGATAAAAGAGGGTCATGAAATTGTTATATTCGGCGACATCTTTGGCAAGTTGAGCGTTCACATCTGAAATGATCTGTCCGAGCGTTCCGGGCAATGCGATTCGCTGACGAAGAAACGCACGGGCAGACGCCATGAGCAGGGCCGAGGAAATTCCATGCCCGGATACATCACCGACGACGACGCTGATTTTTTTGTCATTTTCCCCGTCGAATTCCAGAAAGTCATAGTAATCGCCCCCGGTTTCATCGCAGTAAATACTTTTCCCGGCAATGTCCAACCCCGGTATTTGAGGGTTTTTGCCGGGCAAAAGCTTTTGCTGAACCTTCATCGCCAGATCCATGGATTGATGCAGCCGAAGATGATCCTCGAGTTTGGGCCCAATCTCGTTGAAGGCCTGAACCACCAGATCACGCTCATCTCCGGTACGCAAGCCCAGTTTAACAGAGAAATCGCCGCTGGATAGTTTCTTGGCGGCAGCGGTAATTCGTAACAGGGACCGCGTAATCATATAGGACCCGATCAGGGCGGCGGCGGCAAGAAAAACAATCGTTAAAAAGGTCGCCACACCGGCAAAAAGGATTTGGTCCTTTAGATATGCGAAAAACGTTTTGCGCGTTTCATCCGGCAATGCCATGATGACGGATTTGGGCACGATTGCCACAAATTGGATAAGTTCATCAATACCGGCATAGGCCCAAATTGATTCTACATTCTTAAACGGCAGCGCCGCATATCCGGCCTGTCCGACGGTAAGTTGTTTCATAACGATGTCAAATCCGGTGCTTTCTGAAGAAGAAAGCCATTTTTTCCCTGTCACCGGTGCCCACGATCCGCGATCGTGTTGATAGTCTTTATGGGCCAGGATTAAAAGACCCGCTTGATGCATCTCCGGATCGAGGACGGTCGTCACAATAAAAGCATGGGCATCGGATGCCCACAGCGGGGACAGCGCACTTTTTTGTAACGCCTCGGTAAAGCGAATATCGATGGCCGCAACTCCCAAAAAAGACCCATCGGGTCGGTATAAGCGTTGTGAAACCGTAAAGGTTAAAAACCCGGTGTCGGCATTGATGCGGGGCAGGGTCCAGGTCGGTGAATCTTTTGCTTGGGTGAACCATGGATACCGCCGGGGTTCAAAACTGTCCAGATAGCCGCCGTGACCCGGATAGGACATATAGATGCCGTTGTGCAAACAGATATGGGCCCAGTGCAATGTTTTGCCGAATTCACCGGAAAGTTTTCTGAAGGTGGGTATCATCAGGCGCAAGGAAGCGAGATCAGGGAGGGTCTTTTCTTTTTCAAGGCCTGGCGGTAGCAAAAAAACGGGCTGATTGAAGCTAACCGGATTATCCAAAAACTCGCCGTCATGGGTTTTTATCCGGAATCGCTGAATCGGTAAAAAATCTTCAGGAGCGGTCCGGGGGTCGTCAAAATCGGCAGCAACATAAATTTTAGAGGATTCAGTGATCGTTTTCGAAAAGGCGAGTTCGGCTTCACCGGCCAAAACCTGAAGATAAAACGCCATGGCATCTTTGGTTCGCTGTAAAACTTTGGCCGAATTTTCAGCGGTTTGCCGCAACTCCATCCCAACGATGTGGGTGAGCCGCACACGCGAATCCTCAGAAATCGTTTTTCCCAAAGTTAGGGTTCCGCGCTGACTGACGACGGTGACCACCATCAACGGCGTCAGACTAAACACCAGCAAAATGATAAAAAATTTCCAGCGCAGTTTCAGATTGAACCCAAAGCCAGGTATCATTATTTAAAGTCCTCAAAAAAAGAAATTAATATAATGATAAAACAGTGCCGATATAAATAAAAGTGTAAAGTTTGCAAATTCTTAAAGTAAAAACAACCAGATGAGCGATCCGGCGTCGCCACCGGAGGGGTCGTGGAATCAAAAAACAAACGGTTAAGATACTCATTTTTCATGCTAATCGGCATTGTGACCTTCGGCACATGCGGATATTATTTTGTAGAAGAAATGCCGCTTTTTGAAGCCTTTTATATGACCATGATCACCATCTCCACCGTCGGTTATGCTGAAATTTTACCCCTGTCACCTGCCGGGCGCGCCCTCACCATTATTATCATCATATTGGGTATTACGGTCGGTGCCTATACCATTGGCCTGCTGGTCAGAGCCTTCATAGAAGGCGAAATGCTAAAAATGCTCGGGAGAATAAAAGTGCAAAAGCAAATATCAGAATTAAAGGACCATTTTATTGTGTGCGGGTTCGGACGTATCGGACGCATCATCAGCAATGAGCTGGCTGCCGATGATATCGATTTTGTCGTGATTGAGCAGGATTCTGCCATTATCGAAAGAATTGAATCTAAAAATTATCTATTCCTTGAAATGGACGCCACTTCTGAAGAAGCCTTGCAAAAAGCCGGTATTATGGAGGCAAGGGGGATTGTGACTGCCTTGGCCTCGGATGCCAACAATGTTTTCATTACATTGACAGCCAAAGGCCTGCGGCCGGATATCTATATACTTGCCAGGGCCTCTCATGAAAAAAATGAAGATAAACTCTCCCGGGCCGGTGCCAGCCGTGTGGTTTCGCCTCATCTCATCGGTGGCAGGAGAATGGCCCAGGTTCTCAAAAGGCCGACGGTTGTTGATTTTATCGATATTGCCACCATGGGCAGTTCTCTGGGGTTGATGATGGAAGAGGCGATCGTCTGAGACGGTTCGGGCCTGACCGGCAAAAATCTGGTTGACAGCAATCTACGAAAAGACTTCGGAGTGATTATTGTAGCGATTAAAAAAATGGACGGTAACATGATCTATAACCCCATGCCGTCAGAAACACTCGAAGCCGGCGATGTGATCGTGGTCATCGGCAAACGCAAAGACCTGAAGCGCATGAATGCCGTTATGTGAGTTTGGTTGCCGATCCCGGTTCCTGCTTGATCCGATCACCGCAAAACCACTGTAAATTAGCGTCATCACCGGAAATGCTCGGGCCCGTTCCCGTTCTCCTGTTCTGATCCCGCGGCTTTTATTGACACACGGCCGACAACATGATAGCCGGTAACAGCAAAAAGATTGTGAAAGACCGCGCAAAACGCTTAATATGGGTTTAAGCGGATCCGTGATTCTTAATCTGTTATTTGCTGGGGAGGCCTATGCGTCTATATTTAAACCGCTTTTTAGGAGCGGCAATGCTTGATGTCAAGCTATACCAGGAAATTGCGGCGGAACCGCGGTTTCTGAATCAGGCCTGGATAACCGTGTTGATATACGCGATGCTGGCCTCCTGGGGAAGCTTTGGCCGGGCCGGTGCTGTCGGCTCCAATATTGGATTGATAACCGCTGTGATCGGATGGTATGTCTGGGCTTTTTCCACCTATTATTGCGCCACCAAATGGTTTCTTAAAACATCGGCCGAGGTCGAGCGCGGTGATCGCAAAACCGTTATGAGGGTAATGGGCTTTGCCTGTGCACCGGGGGCGATCCGTCTTCTGGGACTCTTACCGGGTCTGGGCATCTTGGCTTTAGTGGTGTCTTCCATCTGGATGATCGTTGCCGCCACAGTCGCTATAAAGGTGGCATTACATTTTGAAAGCACCGCACGGGCCGCCGGAGCCTGCATCATCGGCTGGATTATCGGCGCGATTGCGCAAGGGTTGCTGCTGGTTATGTTGTTTCAAGTTTTCGGCGTTTCTTGATAATCGCCGATATCCGCCGCATTCCGGTTTTGAGTATTAATTTTGCTGCGCCGACAGCGTTCATAGCAACCTGTAAAATGAGCATTATGCCGCCTGCCGATCCCTCAAAACTGACATTTGAAAGCCAATCGGTATCTGCCACTTTTATCGATCCATCCGGTAAAATCGCAAAACGAATAATTGAAATTCGCACCAATCCGATTACCGGGCGTACCTGCCGCATCTCATTTAGCCGGATTGATGAAAAAGAGCCCGGAACCGAATCACTGCCCCATCCACCGCCGGCCGCGGATAGAACTGACCAATGCCCGTTTTGCCGGCCCCAGGTAAACGAACGAACTCCCCGGCTGCATCCCGATCTTTCGTCCTCCGGGCGACTGACTCAGGGAAATTCGCTTCTGTTTCCCAACCTGTTTCCGTACGGGAGCTATTCCGCGGTCAGCCTTTTCGACAATAGACACTTTGTCGAAATCGGCAATGCCTCCGCTGAGTCATATGCAGACAGTTTTTTAAATTGCAGCCGGTATCTTGCAAAAGTCAAAAATCAGGATCCCGCAGCCGTTTATATGGCCATCACCCAGAATCATCTCCCTTCGGCCGGCGGGTCATTGGTGCATCCTCATCTGCAAATAAACGCCGACCGGCTGCCGGCCAACCACCAGCGCATTTTGCTGCAACGGGCCGACGGGTTTCATCAACAATGCGGCAACTATCTGTTTTCAAGCTATCTCGAACATGAAATAGCCGAAGGGTCCCGCTATATCGGGACAACCGGTTTGTGGCAATGGACGGCCGCATTTGCACCCGAAGGCTTCTTTGAAATATGGGGCATCCTGCCGCAAAAGACCTCATTTCAGCAGGTGACAGCCTCAGACTGGCAGGACCTTGCCCGGGGCATTCTGAACGTACAGCGGTTTTATCGCAACTTGTGCCGCAACGGCTACAATCTGGGCCTGTTGTCTGTTGAAACGCCTTCCAGCCGTCTCGAGCTGCGGACCGTCATCATGGTGCGGTCGAATTACGCTCCCTGGGTACGCAGTGATCATACCGGGTTTGAGGTCATGCTCGGTGATATGACCACATTTAGCGCCCCGGAACAAACGGCCAAAAGGGCCCGCCCTTTTTTCTCATCCGGATGTTAAAGGCATTTTTGCGATAGGCTCTTATAAGATTCCCGGCCTTGACCCGCCTTTCAGCGGTGCTTATCCTAGTATTTATCCATAGTTAAGCCGCTGCATTTTATGCCGCATTGCATAGGTGCATCGGCTTTAGCTTTAGGCGTACTTTTTTGATCCTTAATTCACAGGAGGCTGACGATGATATCCTCCGATAAATATGACGACCATCATGCCGCCAAAAAGCGCATGTCCGATTTGGTGAATACGCTATCATTGGAAGAACAACGCATTCTCGCCAGGCTTCTCAATAATTGGGAAAAGAGAGATCAACGCTCACATCCTCGAATTCCCTGCACGATTATTACTGAATATCGTGCCCTGAACCGGTCATACAAAGATACGATAAAAAACATTAGTCTGAGTGGCGCATTTATCGAAAGTTCAAATCGCTTCCCCGTTAACCTGGAAATCAGTCAGCGCTTCTTTTTCCCGAATTTTGAAATTCCGATCCGATCTCACAGCAAGATTGCCTGGGCCGCCTCATTTGGATTTGGCGTACAATTTGAAATCATCGAAGACATGGAATAAAGGCGAGAAATGGTTTCAGGTGGTAGGTCAATTTTTAGGTGGAAGAGACTTTTGGGTGCGTTTCAACTTCTGTTTGACGAACGATGTATTCGCGAATACGATTTCCGTCCATTTCCTTAACGGTAACAAGGAAATGGCCGAGTGGGATTTCTTCTTTCTCCTGTGGTATTCTGCCGATTTGATCCAATACGTATCCGGAGAAGGTGTCATATTCCCTGGAATCGGGAATATTCATTTCTATGGTTTTGTTGACTTCATCAATTTCTGATTTCCCCAGAACCCGCCATTCATTCGGTCTGGTTTTGACGATATGGGGCTCGACGGTATCGGTTTCATCAATGATCTCGCCGACAATCTCCTCAAGGGCATCTTCAAGGGTGATGAGGCCGGAAACACCCCCGTGCTCGTCGACAACAATGGCCATGTGTTGTTTTCGTTTTTTAAATTGCTGAAGCAAATTATCCAGCTTCTTATTTTCAGGCACAAAATAGGGTTCGCGCATGATTTTTCGGACATCAATCGCTTCATTGCACGTGGCCTGGTGCATGAGCAGATCTTTGATGTTTAGAATACCCACCACATGATCGATATCTCCCTCGATCACCGGAATTCGCGTAAAACCGGATTTAACGATCTCCTCCAGCTTTAATTCCGCATTCACATCAATGACAAACATGTCCGCTCGAGGTGCCATGATCTCTGATGCATTGGTATCGTCGAATTCAAATATATTTTCAATCAACGCCTTTTCTTTCTCTTCGATCCCGCCCTCTTCTTTAACGACTTCAACAAAGGTCATCAATTCTTCTTCGGTAACAGTCGGTTTCTTATGAATCATTCCGGTCAGCTTGGGGATAAAATTTAAAAATATAATCAGCGGTGTAAACAAAATCGAAAGCCAGTATAACGGAAAAATGACCAGGCGCGCGATTAAGATGTTGTTGCGCGTGGCAATGGATTTGGGAAAAATTTCACCAAAGATTAAGATGAGAAAGGTCATCACACCGGTGGCAATCCCGACCGCATTGCTCTCAAATAAATCGATGGTGATGGCGGTAGCGATCGCAGAAGCACCGACATTGACAAGGTTATTGCCAATGAGGATCGTTGAAAGCAGCCGGTGGGGGTCAGCCTTCATTTTCCTTATCAGCTTATTGGCGTGCCCTTTTTGTTTGGCAAGATGAATTGCTTTGGCTTTGCTGATAGAGAACAGGGCGGTTTCAGCAGAAGAGAAATATCCGGAAAGCAAAAGCAAGATGAACAAAACCACAAATTGATCAAGTTGCATATAGTTCCTTAATGGTGTTTCCTTAAAATGGTTTGCTGATGGTATCCATTTTTAAGCTTAATGGAAGGCATTTTCAATCATAGAAAAAGCGCTTGGATAGATCAGCGGCTTAAGCCTTTCTTTTCTTATATTAACGAACAGTTACGATAAAAAAAGATTTAATATGATGATGATTTATTAATATAATGATGTAGAATGCGGCTGTCAATTTATACCGCTATCCATAATATTGAATATCACACCAGCGCAGGGCGGCGGCGCTGACGCTTGGTGCTAAACCCAATTAAAAAGCCGACGATAAGTACCCCCGATCCGGCCAGAAACCATTTGATATAAGTGTTCATTTCCAGGCTTGAGAGCTCTTCTTCAAGCTGTTTGGCCTTGGCGGTCTGCTCGGCCAGCTGCGAAGCAGCAAGCGTATAATTGGTTTTAAGTGTTAAAAATTCGGCCACTTCAGTTTTCAGTGCCTCGAAATCGGCCTGCGTTTTAGCCAGCTGTTTTTGATTGGCGTCAAACTCGGTGCTCAACCGCTTATTTTCCGCTTTCAGCCTGTTATTTTCTTCCAATAATTCAGCGGCTTGAATCATCAAATTTTTGTGTTTGGCCTCCAAACGTTCAAGTATGATATTGTGGGTCTCATTGGTGGTTAGATATCGGCTGAGCACCCAGCCTTCCTTGCCATTGGGCAGTTGCACCTGAGACCATTCATCACCGAATTTAATAACTTCCATCATTTGCCCGGATTCGATTACAGAGATTATTTTGTTTTCAATACTCGGCCCAGTCCTCAGCGTTAACTTCAAAACATCAGAAACATACATGGTTTCTCCATAAACAGAAGCCGAAAATAGACATAACAGCAATACCAATCCCCATAACCCGAAACCCCTCAACAAAAAATTCATCTCAGAGACCCTTTCCGTCTGATTCTTATGATTATGCCCTAAATCCGAAATGTGGACAGTTGCAAGTTCTAACATTGACCGGATTTACAATCAATATAGACCGGTTTAAGATTTATTCTACAACATTCTGTTAAATTAGTAAATTCTGATTGCAGGGCTACACGACTTTAAAAATATTGACAGATGTGTTATTTTCTAGTTAGCTTGCATTTTTTCATTGAATATTATGGATCATTTTTAAACAGCAGTGGTGTCCCTTTATGATAGCATATGATTTACAATGTGTTAACGGCCATCCATTCGAAGGCTGGTTTGAAGACAGTGAGGCCTATCAAACCCAGAAAAAAAAGAAATTGATCGCCTGCCCGGCCTGCGATACGACCCAGGTGTCCAGAA
>Ga0209536_100009296_pt1 | contig 14618 bp, 14 predicted proteins | sample DeeMarSeWOR28_12_FD_187461 | JGI IMG/M metagenome (GOLD analysis project Ga0209536, IMG submission 187461) | Marine sediment microbial communities from White Oak River estuary, North Carolina - WOR-2-8_12 (SPAdes) (version 2) | ecosystem: Environmental > Aquatic > Marine > Intertidal zone >...
TACTGTTCAAGTACGCCTCGGGCTCGAGTCCCTGCGGTTGCCAGGTTGCACGCCCATCTTCACGGTCTCGTGACGACAATTCATGAAATGTCCGGGCTAGTGTTCCGTCACGCAAATATGCTTACGTAGTAGATGATTATTTTTACAAATATATTTGATAGTTACATTCAAGAATATGTTAAGCTATTTGAGGTACAAAACACTAGGCTAGACGATCATACCCTAAGGTGAGGACATGGCGTCAAAAAAAATGCAACCAGAAACAAACAGACTGGACCGGATAGTCGCCGAGGCCCGGCGTAATCGCGAACAGCGAGAGAGGGGCTATCGGGAACAGGCGCTCAAGATCTACCCCTGGATCTGCGCACTGTGCGGACGCGAATTTACCCGCAAGAGTCTTCATCAGCTCACAGTGCATCACAAGGACCACGACCATAACAACAATCCCCCGGACGGCAGCAACTGGGAGTTACTGTGTCTCTACTGTCACGACAACGAGCACTCAAGGTATCAGGATGCGGAATGGTATGGCGAGGAGGTTCCTGGCAGCGAGACACAGCCTGAAGCCACCCACAGGCCCTTCACTGACCTCGAGGCTTTATTGAAGGGCAAGAAGTAGCTGACCAAACTCTGGAGCGACAAAAGCGCATGAACCAAACCTGTGCTCGGGACTATCAACGGTACCAATCCCGGCTACCTAAACCTGCACTGCGCCCGACAGTGGTGCAGCTCCGCTGAGTCGCTGCGGGCGAGCTTTTCGTTAGGCTTCAAATTCATAGCTCGGCTGAAATGCTAATGCGCATAAGTAGTATGGAACTTGGTCAGGTGGTCGCATGTTGCGACCTCCTTGCTGGCTAGATTCAAGGAGTTGAGAAGTCATGGCGAAGACCAAAGCCGTCATTGCAGTGGGGAAGATTGAACAACGAATCCTGCTCATCCGAGGCGAGAAAGTGATAATTGATGCTGACTTGGCGGAATTCTACGGAGTCCCTACCAAGAGGTTAAACGAACAAGTGAAACGCAACAAAGACCGCTTTCCCAAAGACTTCATGCTCCAGCTGGACGCACCTGAAAAAGCGGAGGTGGTCGCAAATTGCGACCACCTTTCGAGAATCAAGTTTTCCAAGGCTTTACCTTATGCTTTTACCGAACACGGCGCCATCATGGCCGCCAGTGTACTGAACTCACCCCGCGCAATAGAAGTGAGCGTTTTCATCGTGCGGGCCTTTGTAAACCTGCGACGCACCATTGCCGAACACAAAGAACTTGCCAGAAAAATCGATCAACTTGAACGTCGATTGGCGGACCATGATGATCAGATTCTCTCACTGATTCAAGCCATCAGGCAGTTCTTGAATCCGGAGCTACCCCCCAGAATGAGACGTATCGGCTTTAGAACGGACGCACCTTAACCACTCGCAGCGGGACGGGGCACACAGTTTTTTCGTTTTCCTGTACTGAGTTCGAAAGGTCAATTTTCAACGGCCCTTCTGCCCTGCCGCTGAGCTCGGCCGTTAGGTGGAGTTAATTTCGCTATTATGAAAAATGTGGTAATATTTTGACATGACTGAGAAGATTGTGACCCAATGTAGCTTATGAGATTCTTCCCGCCTCACGAATGACTTGACCTATTGGCTAGCCAGACCGCCAGAAGATCGAGGGACAACCGTGGACTACTTGCGAAGGCAGTTTTATGGAAGTTCAACCAGACTTCAGGGATCTGCTCCAGTTGTTCAACGCACTCGCAGTTGAGTACGTCATCGTGGGCGGCTACGCCCTCGCCTTTCAAGGGGCACCACGTTTCACCGCTGGTCTTGCCATCCTCGTTAAAGGCAATCCTGAAAATCCTCAACGGATTCTATCGGCCTTTGCAGAGTCTGGGTTCAAATCCGTTGGCTTGAAAGCGGATGATATTCTTATTATGTGAAACCGTTGATGCTGCAATATGGTCATCCCACAACAACTTCCAGTGAAGGTATTTCGTCATGTCGAACGCAACCTTAAGAGAGATTCTCCAGACATGCCTCGCCCTTGAAAAGACCGCTGCAGACCTATACTCGGCGATCTCAGAGCAAACAGACATCGATGCACACAAAGCGTTTTGGCAGGATGTTTCCTCAGATGAAAAACATCATGTTGGCTACTGGGAGAACCTCCTCGCATTGGAAGAAAAAGGGACTGTTCCCAACCCGTTCGATCGTCCAACTCGAGTCAAAACTGAGCTTGAGACGATGAAGATCAGGATCGACGAGTTCCTTGCTGAGGAAAAAACGTTTTCCGATATCTCCAAAGCGATTCTCGCAGCATTCCGGTTGGAGTCGTCTATGCTCCATCCCGCCTTCTTCATTCTGTTTCGAAGTTTGAGAAAAGAGGCGGGAGATGTATCGCCCGAGGATGACTACGGGGAGCATATCGAGAAATTTTCCCAATTCGTCGGTCATTTCCTCAACAATAAACCAGAGATAGAACTGCTTGGCGATATTCTTTTAAGCATGTGGGAACATGGCAGGGAGATGGCAGATCAGTTTGACCAAATCAAGACCTTGCGAGGACTGCTTCCGATTTGCGCGAGTTGTAAAAAGATAAGGAATGATCAGGGTTATTGGAAGGAAATTGAATCCTATATAGGTGAGCGTAGCGAAGTGAGATTTACCCACAGCATCTGCCCGGCGTGCACTCAGGAACTCTATCCAGAGTTCTTCAGAAAACGTGAGTAGGATCTAATCAGTCAACCCGTCGCTGCAGCGGACGTGTGAAAAGCTTAGCTGTTGTTCTACACCCCGCTGAGTTCATACGTTACAATGTTGATTTCGAATACATGAAGATGTCAAAACAATAATGATAACAACTATGAGTAAAATAAACATTAGTTCGGTTAGATGTTCCTGAGGATTATTTCAGTAATACTTGCTTTCCTCCTGTTGGGGGCTCATTTTCTGAGAAGCGGTAATACTTTTCTTATGGGTGTTAGTGTTCTCACGCCATGCCTACTTCTGGTTAAGAAGCGTTGGATCTTATTGGTGGTGCAGTGGCTGGCCTACTCATGTGCGCTCGTTTGGATCCATACAACTTTCCTCTTGGTCCGACAACGCATTATGAGTGGCGCCCCATGGGGTAGAATGTTACTGATTCTCTTAGGAGTCACGGCTTTGACAGTTTATGCGGGTTGCCTCTTGAACTCCGATGCCGTGAAGCAACGCTATCAATAAACTGGAAACTGGATCAGCCTTCGAAGGCTTGTGGTCCAAATGGTATTTATCCTTTCCCATACAAACGGGTATACGTTCACCACGAGGTGCACAAAGATCACAAAGGAAATTTCCGCTATGGTATAGAACTCTTTGTGCTCTTTGTGTCCTGGTCATGTCGCCGCGAGACTGATCAAGCTGACTGTCCACATCCGATCACCCGGCAAAAGGAGAGGCCCAGTGAATAACCCCAACGATACCCACCTTAAGTCCATTGGCTACATCTTGTGGCTCTTTGGTTTTACCGGTTCTCATCGTTTCTATTTTGGCAAGCCGGTTTCGGGGACCGTCTATTTCTTCACCCTTGGGCTTCTCGGAATTGGCTGGCTAATTGATCTATTCCTCATTCCTTCCATGGATCGTCAAGCGGATTTGAGATTTCGGGCGGGTCGTGTCGACTACACGCTCGCATGGGTGCTGCTCACCTTTCTGGGCTTGTTCGGCATCCACCGGATGTACATGGGCAAGTGGTTCACTGGGTTTGTTTACTTGTTGACCGGCGGGCTGTTGGGCGCAGGATATCTTTATGATTTTTGGACGCTAAACGACCAGGTCACGCTGATTAACAGTTCCGAGTAAACACCTTCATCCGGGCTCCCTGGCGATTCAGCCCCGACCGCTCGCTCCGGAGCTATTTCTAGAGGGGTTGCTTCCGCGGCCGGGATCTATCTGTACATGGAGGTCTTCATATGAGCCTATTTCCCAGCAGCAAATCCAAGGAGTTTTGGGGCCTCATGGCGGCGGCTTTTGTCTTCTACGTCCTTTCGACAATTCTCGAGACAGAACACCTTAAGAACGTTCTTGTGGTAGTTTCCGGCATACTCTTTGTCGTCGCTCTATTTAGGCTCCGCGGATCCTCATAGCATTGGCACCGGGCAGTCCCAGCCTAATAGGCCGTGGCTAGAAACCATCTTGATGAGTTTTGCAGAGACCCGGGTAAATCACAAAGACCACTGAGAGCACAAACAGTTAAATATCCATGTCGCAATTTTCCTCGGTGATTCTTGTGCACGTTGTAGTGAAAGTATGGTCGCATCCTTTGAAAGGGATCAATCCCACATGGGCAACAAGCCGTTGCGACCTCGCACCTCAATCGCCTTTTCTTGAAAACCTGGATGACAATGACTATGTTAGCGTGTGTGGATAACGGCGATATTGCCGGCGGAGGGTTTCATGAAGCGGTTCAATGAGGAGTTCGAAAAGGAATTTGAAGCTATGCGTCAGCGCATGGAAAGAATGTTTGGATTGCCGTCACGGGCTGGTACCGCCACTGTTTGCAGCGACACCGGCTGGCGACCCTCACTCGATCTCTACGAGACTTCCGACGAGTTCATCGTCCTGGTGGATGTGGCGGGCATTCAGCCGAAAGATATTGAAGTGATTGCGGAAAGTAGGACTGTGCGTTTCTCCGGAAACAGATGCCGACCGGCGGACGAGAACGTGACCCGAGTCCATCACATGGAGATTGACTTTGGTCCTTTCAGCCACAAGCTCAGGCTACCTTCGGAGGTGGACCCGGATGGTGCCAACTCAACCTACCGTGATGGGTTCTTGGTAATCAAACTGCCGAAGAAAGCCACAATGTCGGCATCCATAGCCATCAAGACCGATGAATAGTCGGCGAGCGCCTACCATCGTCAACTTTCAAAGCGAAGCGAGGAAGGCCTCACCGACCGGGTCAGATCCAAAGTCACAAATCCTGGCCGACAATTTGAAAGAGGCCGCCGGCTGAGAGCGGTTGACCGATGGCTTCGGGTGAGCCTCAGCCGCACTCCTCGCTGAAGTCTGATCGCTGATGGCCAATGAAGAAGGAGCTTTGCCAATGCCAGACAATGCTGCCACCGCCCCAATTTCCGGAGATGAACCGGTCGAGGTGCCCAAGCAGTTACCCGTGTTGCCTCTGCACCATGGGGTGCTCTTTCCTGAGCTGACCGTGCCACTTTTGGTGAGCCGCCCGGAACATATCAAGCTGGTAGACGATGCCTTGGTCAAGGACCGGGTGCTTGCAGCAGTGGCCCAGAGGGACGAAAATATCGAAAAACCCTCACTGACAGATTTACACCGGGTAGGAGTAGCAGTCTTCATCGTCAAGATGATGCGCTCTCCGGAAGGGCACTACCATCTGCTGGTTCGTACCTCAAAAAAACTTCAACTGCTCGACACAGTGCAGGAGGAACCCTACCTGGTGGCCCGGGTGGTACCCATCCAAGAGTCCGCGCTATTAGACAAGCAGATCGAGGCCATGGTGGTTAACATCCGCAACCTCTTCCAAAGATTCGTGGAGTTAACCAACATGCCGCACGAAATGGCCTTGGTGGCTGCTAATGTGTCAGGGCCATACCCTCTGGTCTACCTGGTGGCCTCCAATCTGGATCTCAAGGTGGATGAAGCCCAGGAGATCCTGGAAATTGAAGACACTCAAAAAGTTCTGGAGCGCTTGACTGTCCACCTAAACCAGAGGCTGGAGACTCTTGAACTGAGCCAGGAAATCCAGCAGAGGATCAAAGAGGGCATGGATAAGACTCAGAGAGATTACATGCTCCGAGAGCAACTCAAGGCGATTCAACAGGAGTTGGGAGAGGGTGACGAACGAACCGTCGAGGTCGAAGAACTGAAGACGAGGTTGGCTGAGACTCCCATGCCCGATGAGGTGAGGGCTGTGGCCACTAAGGAACTCGACCGCTTGACTCGAATGCCTCCAGCGGCTGCCGAGTATACCGTATCACGAACCTACCTGGACTGGCTTCTCGAACTCCCCTGGGAAGTGGCAACGGATGACAACTTGGACATCAAGGCTGCCCAAGATACTCTTGACGATGATCATTATGACCTGGAAAAGGTCAAGAAGCGCATTGTCGAATACCTGGCGGTACGCAAGCTCAAACAAGACATGAAGGGCCCCATTCTCTGTTTTGTTGGCCCTCCCGGTGTGGGCAAAACCTCGTTGGGGCAATCCATAGCCCGCACTCTTGGACGTAAATTCATCCGCATCTCCCTCGGTGGGGTTCGGGATGAGGCCGAAATCCGCGGCCATCGGCGCACCTATGTGGGCGCTCTGCCCGGCCGCATAGTCCAGGGTCTCCGAAAGGCCGGAGCCAACAACCCGGTATTCATGCTCGATGAAATTGACAAGGTTGGCACCGACTTTCGCGGAGATCCCTCTTCAGCGCTTTTGGAGGTGCTTGATCCGGAACAGAACCACACCTTCTCTGATCACTATCTGGAAGTCCCCATCGACCTCTCCCAGGTGATGTTCATCACCACCGCCAACATTCTAGACACTATCCCACCAGCTCTGCGTGACCGCATGGAGGTGATGGAACTTCCCGGTTACACCGAAGAGGAAAAACTGATGATTGCCAAACGTTACCTTCTTCCGGAACAACTGGAGGCCCATGGTCTCAGCGATGATCTTCTGGAGTTGGACGACGATGCCATACGAACCATCATTCGTTCTCACACGCGTGAAGCGGGGGTGCGTAACCTGGAGCGGGAGATCGCGGCTGTCTGCCGAGGTGTAGCCAAAGAGGTTGCCGGCGGGCGCGCGGAGGTGACGCGGATTGAAGCAGATGACCTGGAAACATTTCTCGGTCCGGTCAAGTTCATTCCAGAACTCGCCGCCCGAGCCTGGGGACCCGGCCTGGCCACCGGCCTCGCCTGGACACCCACCGGAGGGGATATCATCTTCATCGAGGCTGCGCGCATGCCGGGCAAAGGCAGCCTCACTCTGACCGGCCAACTGGGTGAAGTCATGAAGGAGTCTGCCACCGCCGCCTTGACCTATGTGCGTGCCCATGCCGCAGAACTGAACATTGAGGAGAAGTTTTTTGATGGCCTCGACATTCACATCCACGTGCCGGCCGGGGCCATACCTAAAGACGGTCCCTCGGCAGGAATTGCTATGCTGGTTACTCTGGCATCTTTGGTTAGCGGAAGGCCGGTACGGAGAGATGTGGCCATGACCGGCGAGATCACTTTGCGAGGTGACGTCCTCCCTGTAGGAGGTATCAAAGAGAAGGTCCTTGCCGCCCACCGGGCAGGAATCCGCGAAATCATCCTGCCATCCGTAAATCAAAAGGATTTGCCGGATATTCCTGAGCCGGTCAGAGAGTCAATGGTTTTTCACCTAGTCCACGCCATGCCCGAAGCCCTTGAGAATGCTTTGGAGCCAGTCGCCCGATGAATTGACCTATGATCTCGAGTGCCTATTTCGGCAAGACGAAGTAGAAGTTGTTCCCCAGAGGGGTGGGCTCATAGCCCACCACGCCGTCGTGTATTTCAACCGCTCTCTTCACGAAACTTAGCCCGTGACCAGTGCCTGGCTCACCGCCCGCCTGACTTCCGCGAAATCCTTCTTTGAAAATGAGGTCACGGTCTTCTTGAGGGATGTGAGGCCCGGTGCTGAACACATTGAATTTTATGCCATCCCGCCCTGGGCCGAAAAAATCCTTGAGAACTTCCTGACCAAAAGCAATGAATCTCTGCGGACTTCCCTCTCCATCAATCGCTGTGAGGGTATACTTCAAGGCATTGGAAAACAAATTGGCATAGACCTGTGAGATAAGTCCAACATCCACTGCCGCAAGTACGTGCTCATCGGGCACCCCACCGAGTTGCTCGTCAATCGCGATGCCCTTGGAGTTGAAGCGCTCTTTGAACCGCTCCAGCTGTGGTTCAACAATTTCCTTCCTGAAGTTGCACAGACGCTTCTGGGGTATAAAACGGCCCTCTTCAAAGTGACTTCGGCGAAACAGGCTTTCTACGAACAGGCTGATGTTACGGTTGTGTTTGTCAATGTTGGCAAACTCATCCTCCAGACCGCGGTTCACTTCCTGAAGTTCTGCCATAACTCGCTCCTGCCATTGGTAGTCGAGGGTTCCACCCGCAGCGAGTTCGGCGCATTTTTCCCTCAGCAAACTCTCAATCTCACGATTCTTGCGAACCTTCGCCCCGAGACGCCTGAGAAAAAGGCGAAACGCCATATTAGGGATAATCACATTGTGCTCGATATCGGCAACCAGAGAACTTATGAACTTCAGGTGTTCGATATTTCTGTTATTCAGAATCCTGTTGTAGAGGGCATAGCCAATCCGGTTGGCGTACTTCCGAAAAAAGAATTGTTCACGCGCCGTTAGATCGCTTCCCGGGCTAATCTCCAGCATGCCAAGAAGCTCTTGACCTTTCACGGTAACATCCACCCCAGTAGGGACCGTCTTGCCAAAAACCGGGGTGAACAGCGATTCGTTCTCAACGAATGTTTCGTTTCGCTGTTTGACATCCGAAAGCGGCAGACCGGCAATCGCCCCCCGGTATCCGCCATTACCGGAGCACACCAGGACCAGGCCGTCTCTATTGCTGTCTCTCAGGTAAAGATTGGCATCCAGCCCGAAATTGATTTTGGGTACCGCTACGCAGATGCGATAGAGATCTTCCAACGCGTCAAATTCCTGGGCCAGATCAAAGAAGGTCTTTAGGGCGTTGTCTTGGTTGTTGGTGAAACTATACTGAGCATAGTCCCGCTGCTTTTCCTCCACCCTGGCAAGTATGCGATTAAGATTTTTCATGACTTGGGAAAGAATGCGGATTCTCAACGCTTTACAGAGATTGCTCTGAGCCGGATAATTCATGATTCTGTGCCGCGATACCGATCTAGCTAAACCGGACAAAAATCGAGTTTTGGCGGCTGGGCTCAGCCGTAATTCGCCTCATACTAACTTGCCTTATCTCCGTAGGTCCTATGATTCCGCCTTTACAACCGCTCTTGTGGCCTGCTCCACGCTCCACCCTGGATCCCTGGTCTCCGACTCTCTTGCCATCACCATTTTTTTTCCGCGGAGAAAAACTCCTATGCCTCACCGACTTTTCGGCCCCCGTAACAAAGAGTGCCATCTGCACATAGCTATTCATCACATGATCAACAGGAGGGCAGTGAGGAAATACAGGGTCACCCCGAGGACGTCTATGCTCGTCGTAACAAAGGGGCCGGATGCCACTGCGGGGTCAACGCGGAGCTTCACAGCGAGCAGGGGCAAAAATGTGCCCACCACCGCGGCAAGGGTCATGTTACCACACATGGCGATGCCGACCACTGCACCCATAGTGAGATTCTTGTTTAAGACCCACCCCACGAGGGCAAGGAGGAAGCCATATGCAATCCCCAGGAGCAACCCCACCCTGACCTCTTTAAAAACCACCCTCCACAATAGCTTGGGGTCGATCCTTCCAGTGGCCAGGCCGCGGACAGTAATAGACAGGCTTTGAGTACCAATATTGCCTCCCATCCCCATGATGACCGGGATGAAAGCTGCCAGGGAGGCGAATAGTGCGATCTGTTCTCCAAAGCGCCCTTCGAAGCCGCCGATGATCTTGATAGCGACAACGCCTCCAATCCAGGCTGCGAAAAGCCACGGTAGGCGAACCCTGACGCTGCGCCACACCGAGAAGGAACTGATCTCTTCTTCAGAGGTGCCGGCCATCTTCAGGATATCCTCGGTGGCTTCCTCGCGCAAGACATCGATGACGTCATCGACGGTTATGATCCCAACAATGATCCCGTTGGCATCCACAACCGGGATTGCAAGAAGGTTGTAACGTGAGACCAATCGCGCTGCCTCCTCCTGGTCTGTGGTGACATCGACCTTGACCACCTCTGATGTCATCATATTGAAAAGCTGGGTCTCATCCGCAGCGGTAACCAGCTGGCGCAGAGACAGCACACCCGAAAGGCGTTTTTCCTCATCGGTCACGTAAAGGTAGAAGACCATCTCGGTTTCAGACGCCTTGCGGACTTCGTGCACTGCTTCTTGAGCACTCATGGTCTCAGGAAGAGCCAGGAAATCAGTGGTCATTATGCGTCCGGCCGAATCCTCCGGGTAACTCAATAACTCAGCGACCTCTCCGGTATCTTCCTGCGACATGAGCCCAAGGATCTGCTCCCGCAACTCATCGGGCAGGTCGGCAAGCAGGTCCGCCGCATCGTCATCCGCCATGGCAGACAGAATCTCCACCAGACGGTGAATCTCCAAATGTTGCAGAAATTTGATACGGAGAGCAGGTTGCATCTCCGACAAGACCTCAGCCGCGGTCTCAGTATCAGGGAGATATTTGAAAACTAATCGGGCTGAATGTTCGTTAAGAAGTTTGAAAAGATAGGCTGTATCAGCAGGGTGGGTCTTTTTGAGAATCTTGGTCAGATGAACGGTGGCATTTCGGCGCAGAAGCCTCTCCACCGTCTCTTGAAGCAATTGGTATCCTCGCTCGGTCATTGCCTCTTCCTCGTCCCCCGAGCGGGGGAAAACCTAAACAACCGTGCAGCTGCCGACGGTTGTTACTATTTGGGTCTGGAGACAAACTTGAATCCATGAGTTGGAGTCGTCCACTCTCTGTTAGCTGTGTTCAAATGACCTAGCAGAATGCACAGTCGATGTCAAATACAATCGTGTACACATTATCCGGAGTTCACCCAAAAAGTTGACGACGAAATCGGCAAGGCGCGATCAAGCCAAGGCTTTCACAGATCGACAGAATTGCACGTCGTGGGGTCGCTTTCCCTGCACGGGGCAAAGACAGTCCATTCCCAAACAGGATTTTTGGTTGAACCCCTGTGTCCTTATTTCTTTACAAAAACCTTTGATATGGGTAAGTTATTCGACAACAGCCTCATCTTGGCAGATCCCTAGATTGAGGAATCTTCGAGGCGACGATCAAATCTTTCCCTGAAACTCTTGGTGGGGCTGTATGAGCAGCGATAAAGAAGGGACGTCCAGGTGCGAGCCTGCCTGCCTTGATATTGAACTTTGTCCCCGGTGGCCCAGTCGCCACCCTGGATTCACCGAAAGGAGACATTCCATCCCCGGATGATGTCCCTCAAACAAGATGTGATCACGGATATGAATGAAACGAACAACATTAAGAAGGCGACCCGGTCTGACAAGGACCTGGCACACATGGTGGTTCGTGTGGCCGAGGCGACTCAGGCTTCAGCCATAATCTGCGCTACTGAGACGGGAGAATTCGCACAGCACCTTCGTGGCTTGTCGGAGCAGATCAAGCTCATTGCCGCCACGACTAATGGAGAAACATACGATGTTCTAATGCAAGCAGGACTGGAAGCCATGCGGTTGCCTCTTCGTGCCATCGACAAGTACAGTCAGATTCGTCACATAATTTCCGTGGCGCTCAAAGCTACCACCGTTTCCATTGGGGACCTCGTCGTCTGCGCGATAGGCCGCAATGTCTACCCAGATGAGGGGACCCTTGTGGTCCTCACCGATGTGGAACCCGGCATCGAATACCTCGCCATCTCCGACCTTCTCAAGCTCACTGACGGTATCAGGCCCACAGTGCTGGAGGTCGCTGTCGAGTTGGCCTGTAAAATCGGGCGGGCGGCCCGCCGCGGAAAACGTCTCGGGGCCATCTTCATGCTGGGTGACTCCCTCAAGGTCCTCGAGGGTTCCAAACAGCTTATCCCCAACCCTTTCCAGGGCCACGACGATGCCAGCCGCAGGCTCACAAACCCTGAGATCCACACTGCCCTCGTCGAACTGGCTAAGCTCGATGGCGCCTTTGTCGTCCGCGGCGACGGGTTCATCCAAACAGCGGGGGCCTTTTTGGCGACCACCGACGCGGACATCAAATTGCCCCCCGGCCTTGGGGCTCGACACTTCGCCGCCGCTGCCGTCACCATGCGCACCGATGCAACAGCGGTTGTCGTCTCTGCCACCGATGGCAACGTCCGGGCGTTCTCACACGGCACGATGGTCCTTCAAATTGATCCTGATGTGCCGTATGGCCCCATGACCTCAGTGACCTGAACCCATTCCCGTAATCAAACCCAAGGATCACACTTTCAGTATTTCATATCTCTTTACTGCAATCATCTTATTGCCATGTTCGTCTTCTCTTACGAGTCCACTGGCTTTGACCCTCTGACGGACAAATGTCAACAACTCTTCGTTCTTTGAATCTTGGTCTATGAGGTACTCCTCCTCAGAGTAAGTCGAGATAACAGCTGCAATGATGTTGCCTTTCTCATCCCAATCGGCAGGTATAAGTAGACCTGTGATGGTGGCAAGAGTCTCCGCATCGGTGCGTTTTGCACGCCACATAAGAACCGGTCTCCTTATATTAGAAGCCTTCGTGAGGTAAAGGCCGCCATACAATTCCCGGTCAGCTTTAAAGCTTTGAGAGCTTGCGGCGTCCCGATCCTTGCAGCCTATCTCGCTTATGTTGCACAAGATACCATGGGATAGCAATTACACATCGCAAGACTCGTACCATCTTGGTAATCATTGAAATTATAGGAATTAATTGGAAATGAATGTAGAGAAAACGGAACTGAAGATTCCGCTATCTGAGCGAAAAGGAGAAGTATGGCGCTTGCAGGGCATAAATGGTGTCTGCAGTATGTTGAGTTCTCTGGAGAATCTTAGAGACGGAACTTTCGGGACCGATTTTGTGACGGTCGGAACTCATGATTCCGGTCTGGGCTATGGGTGGCTAGCACGGGACTTATAGTCCTCCTTCTAAGGTTATTCCGGAATTTGCGTGGATGGCAGAGAAGACCACGGGTCTGGCCAGGGCAAACTGCTCCACAAAGGAGCATATTCGCCAGGTGTTTGGCAGCCAAACCACCCATAATCGGACCTAGAGCCGCACCAACTCCCGCTACCATATTAAGGAAGAAAGCTTGGTTTTCTTGGGGAGAAATCCGAAACATGAGTTTGTTCATGCAAAAACAGGCAATCCCCTCCAAATCAATCAAGCCAGCGACTTGAATTCCTCCTTCCTGATGCCATACTTGGCGAGCAACTTGTGTAATTGACGTGTGGTTACGCCTGCGGCCTCTGCCGACTCCTTTATTTTACCCCTGTTGTGGGCAAGAAGCGCTTTGAGATAGCGGTTTTCGATATCCTCCACGCCCTTGCGTCTGACCTCTGCCAGGGTAAGTGTAGAATCCACCGGTACAATTGCGGATGAAGACGCGGACGCAAAAAGCTCGCCCGGGAAACTTTGCTGAGTTAACCTTGAGGAGTTTTCGATGATGTAGGCCCGTTCGATAAGGTTCTCCAGTTCACGAATATTTCCTGGCCATGAGTAGCCTTTAAACGCTTCCAATACGTCGGGCTGAATCTGGTGGATGTGTTTGAGGTGCAATCGGTTGAGCCTTTCGAGAATCACTTCAACCAGATGCGGGATGTCTTCAATTCTATCCCTCAGGGGTGGGATTTCAACGGGAAACACATGGAGTCGATAGAAGAGGTCTCTTCGAAAGTGACCCTCTTCGCACATTGCTCTCAGATCCATGTTCGTAGCCGCAATAACCCGGACATCGGCTTCAATGGTGTCTTCTCCCCCGACTCTTTGAAAAGTGCCGTCTTGCAGAACCTGCAGGAGTTTGATTTGAGCGGATGGCGTAATGGTGGCGATCTCGTCCAGGAAAATCGAACCACCCTTGGCAATTTCGAACTTGCCCAATTTCCGCCGAACCGCGCCCGTGAAGGCCCCCTTCTCGTGCCCAAACAGTTCGCTTTCCAAAAGGGTATCGGGGATTGCGCCGCAATGAACGCTAATAAACTGCGCATCCTTTCGGTTGCTGTGCTGATGGATAACCCTTGCCACCACACCCTTGCCCGTCCCGGTTTCACCGGTGAGCAGGACGGTACTTCTGGTTGGCGCCACAGACCGGACCTTGCTGAAGACTTCCCTCATCGCCGCATTGTGAGTTTGAATGATTTCCAAGCTGTCAGATCGCCAAAAGCGATCCCGCAGATAGTCCAGTTCGGACTGGAAGATGATCGATTCGTAGATACTTTCCGTTACATACTTCACTTCCTCAGGACTGATCGGATAACTCAGGTAGTTGCTGGCCCCAGCCTTGACGGCCATCACAGCCTCTCTGATCATTTCTTGAGGACACATGACTATCACTTCAACCGTGGGGTGCAAGTGCCAAAATGGATGCAACGCGGCTGTATAGCCGTTGTCCGGCATAGATTCTCTGAGGATCGCCAAATCCATAAAGATCAGATCGTAGCGCTGTTTCATCAGACGATCCAGAGCGGCATCTTTATCCCGTGCCGCATCAACTCTGCACTTGGTATCAAAACAGGAATGAAGCGCCTCGTAAACCTCTTGTTCTTTGGAAACAACGAGAAAGTACTTCATTTGCATCTCCAGATATATACTTCTTTAGCCCCAGTATGGTTCATTCAATGATGCTGATCTTATTCAAATCCCCTCAGCCCCCCCTGCAAAACTAATCATGTCCCCCTCTTCTTGGTGGACACCGTGGGGCGCTCACCCGCTCGCTCAATGAGGGCAATGAGGCCTCTTCTGCAGTGACTGGCGGGAGGCCCGAGCCACTTCCGC
>Ga0209536_100009297_pt1 | contig 14617 bp, 17 predicted proteins | sample DeeMarSeWOR28_12_FD_187461 | JGI IMG/M metagenome (GOLD analysis project Ga0209536, IMG submission 187461) | Marine sediment microbial communities from White Oak River estuary, North Carolina - WOR-2-8_12 (SPAdes) (version 2) | ecosystem: Environmental > Aquatic > Marine > Intertidal zone >...
CACCTCATGGTCTTTTTACTACTAGATCTCCTAAAAGACCTAATCCAATCGGTCATTAGGTTATAAAGTTAGTTAAAAGAGAAAAAAATAAATTATATGTAAAAGGTTTAGATGCTATTCATGGTACACCTGTACTTGATATTGAAAAACATTTTTTGGATGCTGATATCTATTTTATTATTAGAGTATAAACTATAGTAAATTGAGTTGGTTAATTATGAAGAGACTTCAAGATGATACCAAAGTCGAATATAAAGATGGTATGTCTTTACTGAAGATTATTAATCTAAATCCTATTCGTTCTTCGGTTGTTTTTTTATTAATTATGTATCCCGAATTAAGCTTTACTGAATTAAGTAAGAAATTGGGGAGATCAAAATCAACGATTCACCCCCATTTGAAAGCACTCGAAGAGGCAGGGATTATAACGGTTAGTAGAGAAGAACGTCGTGGTGGTAATCCATCTAAGTACTACAAGTATAATCCTATGTCTGCCAAAGCAACAGTTGCTGGAAAGATAGACAAATCCCAAAAAATTAATATAGAAGTTGCCAAGAAGATAATTGCCACCGAAAAGAATAAAATGGTTGATCTTAAAGGAATAATTCAGATGTACATAAAATTTTGGGAGCTTTTGGAAGAAAATTTGGACCATGCACCTGAAGTTATTGAAAAAATGCCGACCATTTTAGCAGATTATGCTGATACACGATTTTTTTTGACAAAAGAAGAATACGAGTTATGGTGGAAGAAATATTTCACTTTATCAATTGAATTTGGGGAATACCTAGCAGAACAGAGCATCAAAAATCCAAATGCAGAGAAACCATATTACTTTTTTGCTACCTTTCTTCCCCTAAAACAGATTTTCGAGAAAACACGTGTTAAAGATTAAGGAAATTAACGATTTTTTATCTAAAGATCGGACCCCATTTTATTTTTATTTCTATTTAGTTGTAGTTTATTTAGTTAAAGATATAATAGAGTTAAAGTAAAATAATCTGTGAGATAAAATGGCAGCTAAAGTTAAATTAGATATTTCGTATTACGATTTCCTTAGTATGGTTCAAGAAATCTCAAACAATTCAAATTCAATTCAGAAGACTCTTATTAAGAAAGTCTATGAAAATTATGATATATCTCATGTAAAGAGTGCTTTGGATAAAGAAATTGAAACTCTTAACAGGTTGATAATGAATTAACGAAAGAAGTGATAAATATTATACCTGAAAAAGCAAATAGTACAAAATTGATAATTATTAGAAATGAATCTTTTAGAAATGGTTCATAAAACCACGCTCATTCTTTTCCATTTCTTTTTTTTTAATTTTTAAATTAGTTTAAATTAATAAAAAATATCTCTAATTACTTCAATTTTTCAAAAATTAATTCTAGATATGACCTCTTAATGGACTGGTCTTTAGAAATCCCAATTAAACTTAAAAACTCAAATAGAACCTTCCTGGATTCCTCAATCCCCTCTTCTGTAGCCGATACCATTTCTACTTCCAAGAAAAACTGCTTTAAAATCGGTAGATAATCAATCAAAGCTTCAATCTCATAATTTTTAAATTCAATTTTGTACAGATCTCTGTCCTTCTCCACTGTTAAAACTTCTTGAAATCCTAGAAGGTTAAGTAGTTCCTTTGCTCTATCGATATTATCAATTTTGATGTCAAGTTCTTTCCGTGTTTTTGTTATTTTATCAAGTTTTTTACCCTTATACGTAAAAAAATATTCGATTTCTTGCTTTTTCCTAGGATTTTGTTTATTAAATTTAATTGATTTTCTAAGTCTCAAAGCTTCATCCGTTTTCTTAAAATTTCTTAATCCTTTGGGCATATTATAATATGTGTCTTCATGGATTAACGAAAATTTATATACTCCTTGATTTTCCTTGAATTGTTCCTTTATTCTAACTGGATTAGGGATTTGAACTTTAATTTCTACTTCAAACATTAATAGCTTCCAATTTTGACTAATAAAAAATATAATTTATTACTTTATATTAAGTATTAATAGTTGTATTATGAGTTGACCCTTTATCTCCTTAAATGAAAACCAAGCTCTGGAACTTGCAAGAGAATTCGGATATCTTCCATATATGATTGAACGATATATTCAATTTATCGGTGTAGATCAGACTATAAATTTACTAAAAGCAAATGAACTTCCTTTAACTCCCGCGATTCGCGTTAATTCTCTTAAAATCTCTTCTGAGGAACTAAGTAATAGAATGCTCCAAAAGGGCTTTAACCTAGAAACAATAGAGAATATTCCATATGGTTTTCGAGTTATTAAGAGAACATCTAACTTGGGCTCAACTCATGAATTCCTACAAGGTTATTATTATTTACAAAACATTGCTTCAATACTATCAACGATCATTTTAGATCCAAAGCCTAATGATACTGTTGTTGACATGTGTGCTGCCCCTGGAAGTAAAGCAACACATATCGCTCAACTAATGAACAACGAGGGTAACCTTATTTTAATTGAGAGGAATAGAAACCGAATTCCCGCATTGGAAACTAATTTGCGAAGAATGGGAATTCTAAATTCCATAATCTTCAATATGGATGCAATTGAATTACCTAAGCTAAATATTAAACCAGATAAAGTTCTATTGGATGCCCCATGTACTGGTGAAGGATTGATAAGACAAGACCCTAGCCGAAAGACGAGTAAAAAAATGAGAGATATTGAAAAAATGTCTGAAATTCAAAAAAAACTTCTAAGAACTGGTTTAAATGTATTAAAATCTGGGGGAAGATTATTATATTGTACTTGTTCAATCGCTCCTGAAGAAAATGAATTTGTGGTTGATGAAGTCTTAAAAAACCAGGAGACTTTTGCTATAATCAAAATTTCAAGAGAATATGGTGTACCTGGATTAATAAAGGCATTTGGAATTAATTTAATCGAAAGTTTGCAGCACTCTCAACGCATATATCCTCATATTCATGATACTATAGGATTTTACTATTGCCTAATAGAAAAATTATGATGAAACGTTCTACTGTTTCCTTCTGAGATATATACCTTTATCAATAAGATTAATTGCTATAACTTCCTTAGGCTTAAGAGCATCTATTTCATCCCTATTAACTTTTGATCGGCAGAATGCAATGATTTCATTAGATTGATTAAGTATGAGAACAAAATCTTCTCTTTCTAGGCCTTCTGGTATCTTATCAACCATTTCTTTTCTTATGTTGTTTCCATATAAAACTGATTTTTCTCCCCTGATACTAGTCCAAAGCTGCTTCAAATCTGAGATTTTATGAATCTTATTTAAATATTCTAAAAACTCTAAGCTAATATGAAAATTTCCCTTTTTTATGAAACCAATGTATAAACCTGCTTCATAAATAAGATCTTTATTCTCTATTTCTTCAACCAAAATTTTATGTTTTTGATTAAGTAAAAAGATTTTTAGACTCAGGTTTCCATTTGATTTTTGATAGAACGAGATATAAAGAAAATCCTTAAGAGAATCTAAAAATGAAACCACATCAGAAGATATTTTAGAAACTGAATTTCTAATAATTGTGTTTTCTGTTTGATTAATCATACGAAAACTTGCTGAATCCTTCATTTTCACAAAAAACCCATGATTAGATTTATTGTTATTAATCAATAATTATTAATTACTTATCGGTTTTGCCAATGGATTATAAGAAAAAAATCTCACAATTTTTATTTAAGCATCTACTCATTTAATAATGAATCAAAATGGAGAAATAAAAATGGGCAATGAAGAGCAAGGATCAGAGGTAAAACAACGTTTATATTATCTTGATTGGTTGAGAATGCTTGCTATTTTTATGGTATTCGTTTATCATGTTATTCGGGTTTTTGGACAAAGAAATGAAGTTGTTAACGATCCGAATTACGTTCAGTCAGCTAGAGTTTTTGAATGGATAATACTTCCATTTGGAATGCCCCTTTTCTTTATTATATCTGGTATGAGTGTATTTTTTGGTATTCAATACATGAAGAAGAAGGGAATACCGAAAAGTGTGTTTATTAAGGAAAGAGCAATCCGGTTATTAGTCCCTTATATTATTGCTACTTTAACATATCTTTCAATACTCGTTGCTATCTTACGTACAGTTGAAGGTTCATATATCTTAAAGTATTCAATTTATGATCCACGTAATTATATCGATTTCTATATCACCTCATATTTTAGTCTTGAAAATCTACAGTTTATATTTTCAGGGTGGCATCTCTGGTTTCTTCTTATTCTTTTCATTTTTAATCTTATACTATACAAGTACTTCACCTCAAAAGCATATAACAACCCAGTTAACAATAAAAACCAAGAGACCAAAGGAAGAATAAGACTACAAAGTATTTTCTTCCTTCTTATTCCATTTTATCTCATTGAAATTATAAATCCCTTTGGCATAACGACTCTTCCAAGGGTGGGTGGTTGGGACACTGTAAACTTTTTCTTGTTTTTTTATTTGGGTTTTAGGTTTGCGTCCAAAGGAAATTTACAGAAAAAGTTAGAAAAGAGCATAAAGCCAGCCCTAATTATTGGCATAACTACACTAGTTCTACGCACAATTGAATTTTTCTTATATGAATATGATATTTTAAATTATGTTCCATTAATCGAACAAACTGAGTTTAATGGAGCCTATTTCCTATATTGGGCATTATTTGTAGTAAATGGGTGGAGTATCATGATTGTTATTCTCTACTATTTTAGTAAATACCTAAATAAAGACCATAAATACCGTAAAAAGCTAAATGAAATAGTTATGCCCTTTTATATTCTTCATTACGTTGTTTTCAATGTAATTGCGCTATATGCCATAGTCTTTTTCAACTCCTATCCAATGTTAGCGATTGTTAGGATAATTACCATTTTAGGATTATCCTTCATCATCATTCTTGGATTATCCCTATTAATTGCTAAAATTAAATATTTAAGACCAATCTTTGGGATGAGATATAAAAAGTAAAATTATTAATTATAAAAGAATGCTGTATTCACTAAATCCATAAAATAGTTTAAATAGCTTTAAAATATATAAATTTTAAGAGTTTAACAAAATCTCCTGATGGGGAAATATTTCATGTTCATGAAATTTTGTCGATAAATATACTATAAAATTAGGTAGTCGAAAAATGGGAATCCGCAAAATTGAAGACGAGATTGATTTAAAAGAAGCAATGAAAAAAAAAGCTGCTGAATTGAAAATGAAAGATATGGAAGCAAAAGCTTCTGTCGAGAAGTTTACAAAGGATCAATTACGGGAGCTCGCAAAGAAGCATGGGGTTTTACTAGCTTTAACTCCAGAGTTACGAGAAGAAGTCAAAGAATTACAGAAGAAATATAATATTCCCTCATCCAAGATTATTACTGAACAAATCACTGAGCATGATGTATTACGCAAATTCACAAAAATTGACCATGAAAAGCTCGGGATGCTTGCATATCAGAGAGTTCTAATGAGAAAAGAAGAAACTGGAGGCATTATCCCCTTGTCTGAAGTGTTTGAATTGGTACACACAGGGATTCTTAAGGGGAACCTTGAAATTAAAGATGTGGAAAAAGCATTAAAAATTTTAAAAAAGACGGGAGTAATAGAAGATTTAAAAACACTAGATTCAGGAGGTATCATCGTTCAATTTTTTCCAATTCAATATACTGGTGATGAAACTAAGGTTGTTGATTTAGCTAAAGAAAAAGGTATCCTTACTTTAGAGGATGTTTGTCTTAAGTTGGACTGGTCTCAGGATCGTGCTCTTAGAGCTCTAAATTCTCTTGAACAAAGTGGAATTGCCAAATTTCGAGAAAATATTTTAACAGGAAAACAATGGTATTTTCCATCCTTATAGAAAAAGAATAAGGTTATTCTAACTTAATTTTAAAAGCTTTTTGACCGTTTTCTAACTTAAGAATGATGGCTCTCCGATTTTTCGCAAGAATCTTGAATATTTCTTCTAAATCCTCTAAGGGGAGATTGCTAAAATCCTCCTGCGTTGCTTCTCTTAGTTCAAAAACCATAATCGGCTCAATTTTTCCATTATCATAAGCCCACTTATATATTTCATCAGAATAGACTTCTAGTGTCTTCCAATAAATTCTTAATTTATCTTTTTTTTTATTCAACCACTTTGCTTGGTTTTGGCTGATTAATTCTTCCGCAATTTCTAAGATATATTGTTCTCGATGTGTAAAATCAGAAAACGGTTTTTGAGAATTCATTTCTCTAATATAAATAATATGAAGAACAGCAAATCGAGCATAATCGAAAAGTACCTTAGCCCATTCGGTTTTCCAAGATAAATAATCACTTTTCCGTTTACTCTTATCAGGCATAGAATACATGAATTTTTTACGTTCTTCTTCTAACCATGGATAAGCATCTATTAATTTATCATATGCCGTTAATCTTTTTTCTATCTGACTCTTCTCAGCTACAATTTCCTCCTCAAGATCTTGAAGTTCGGCTTCTATATGCTCAGCATGCCGTTGATAGATTTTATTATCTATGTCTCCAGCTTGGGAATTCAAAATGGTCTCAAGTTTATCGAATTCTGCTTCAATATAGGTTAAATCAGCAATTTTAAAATCTTCTTCTTTTATAATTTGTCGTTGAACAGCTTCTTTCTCAAGTTCCTCTTTTTCTTTTTTTAATGCTTGTAATCGTGAGAGCTCCTGTCTTAACTCTTCTAATTCCTTTTCAGCTTTTTCTTTGACTTCTTTGGGAATTTCTTCTGATTTTTCTCTCTGTCTTTCCATTTTTAACCTTTCCTTTATTATGATTCTCCGAACTCTAAAGCCCATGCATTGTATTGTTTCATTAATTTCTCATTTGTCATAGGTTTAACTTTTTTTAGAGTATTTTTGAAATCTTTTAAGTCAATGTCTCTAACCTGTACTTCTTGCTCGGAACTCTCTAATAATCCCCCCATATCTAACTCACGGATGGGCAACATTATCACCTCACGACAAACATTTGCGATGTCTCTACCAGAATAGCCCTCTGATCTTACTGCCAATTCAATAAAATCTTCCTCCGTTAAGGCGGTGTTTACGCCTTCTGTGTGGATTTTATAAATTCCTGCTCTTGCCTTAAGATCTGGTAAGGGAACGTGTACTCTTTTTTCGAATCTGCTCAACATTGCATTGTCAATATCCCATGGACGGTTTGTAGCACCTAAAACTAGTAAGGGTTTGTCATGAGTAGATTTTAATCCCTGAATTTCACTTAGAAGTTGGGTTTTAACCCTCCTTTCGCCTCCACTTTCGGCCCCTTCGCCTCGTTTGGTTGCTATTGAATCTATCTCATCCATAAATATTAAACTAGGTGCTTTTAGTCGCGCAACTTTGAAAAGGGAACTGATTAATTTCTCACTTTCACCTAACCATTTACTCAATAAGTCTGCCGAGGAAGCACTAAAAAATGTAGCATGGCATTCAGTTGCGGCTGCTTTAGCCAATAAAGTTTTACCGCACCCAGGAGGACCAAATAATAATATTCCTGACCAAGGTCTTCTAGCACCAGTAAATAATTCTGGTTTTGCAATTGGTAAAACGATTGCTTCTCTTAATGCTTGTTTTACATTATCTAATCCTGCAATATCTTCCCAATTAACTTTTGGTGATTCTGTAACGATTGTTCCTGAGATTGTGTCAATAAGTTCTTGTTCCTCAGAAGAAACTGTACCCTCTTCTGAAGAAGCAACATCAACACCAGCGGACTTATCAATAGGTCGTACTGACCTTGCTCTCGGTCCCCCTAAGTGAGACTTTAAAATCTTCGCTCGATCAACATATTCCTCTATGTTTTTCTGGCACAACATTCTCATTTGAGGATTCTTATTATATTTCATAAATTGCATTAACGTCTCTGCTGCACGCTGATACATATTTATGGCTTGTCTGTATTTACCTTGGTTGTCTAAAGCAACTGCCTCTTTTGCAGTTTTTACGGCATATTGATAAAGCTTTGAATCTACAGATGACATGTTAAATAGATCAAGACATTTTTACTATTTATAGCTAATGTAATTTAGCAAGTAGTATATTTAATAATTTTAGCAGTATATATCAAATTTATCCTTTAAACAAACCAAATTAAATATTGGTCTCCAAAAAATTATATATACGATATAGCTATTTTTATATTATATAATTACTAACAAATTTTGATGAATATGGGTTTTCTAAAGGATATCTCAAAATGGCTTTCCGGTGGAAAGAAGACTGACTCGGTTCGTTCTGCGTCGGTTAAATTGAAAGTATTTAATAAGAGATTAGTACGACAAGTAAAAAAAATGGAAATGACTGCCAAAATTGCAAGAGATAAGGCAGTAAATCTACGTAAACAAGGAGATTTAGATGGATCGAAGTTTCACGCAAGAAATTACCTTCAAACAAAAAAACAAGCGCGAAACATAGAAATCTTCAGAACAAATATAGAAGGACTGCAATTTAAATTAGATCAAGCTAACGCAGTTAAAGATATATCACAGATTATGACAGGTATTGCCCAATCTCTCGCAGTATTAAAAACACAGCTCTCAGTTCCTCAAATGCAAGAAATTATGAGCCAAATCGATATAGATATGGAAGAATTTGCTGTAACTGCTGACATAGCTACAGAAGGCATGGATAGTATATCACTTGATACTGCTGTAACTGACGCTGATGTTAGTGAAGTTCTAGGAGAAATTGATGCAGAAATCCAAGTTGAAATGGGTGCGGCTTTGCCTAGTGCTGCTTCAGATGAAAAAATCGCTGAATTAGAAAAAGAATTAAACAGAATTAAGTCAGACGAGTAAATATCTTATTTATTTTACTCTAAATCTGTCAGTTAGCAAAATTATTAAAACCCAAATTTCTATTCAAATCATATTCAATATTACAAAATTCTATTTTTGAAAAGTGAAATCAAGTGACAATGCCAGAACTTGTAACGATTGGGAGTAATACCTTAGATATTTTAATAAAAATTGATGATGTATTAAGGTTCGAATTATTCGATAAAGAAATCATAAAAAAATATACAGCTATAGAATACTCACGAAAATTAAATATAAAAGATGTGAGGTTTGTTCCGGGGGGGTCAGGTGCAAATATCGCAGCAAATTGCTCGATGTTAGGATTAAAAAGCGCATTTATCGGTGTTATGGGTAATGATTTTTCAGCAAATATATGTTTGACTGATTTAAAAAAACGTGGAGTAGATTTATCTCAAGTTGTTCAAACCGATGAGGATTGTACAGCAGTTTCGATAATTTTAAGGACACCCTGGGGAAAAGATCGAAGTATTCTTGCCTATAAAGGAGCGAATAATCTACTAACACCATCAGATGTTAAGGAAGAGTTTTTCAACAATGTGAAAGCCTTTGCTTGGACTTCTCTTACAACGGATGAGAGTTGTAAAGCTATTGCGAAAGCTATTACTTTAACCAAAGATCGTGGTGGAATGGTATTTGCAGCCCCAAGTATGTCAATAATAAAAAATGCTCAAAAGTGGGCAAAGATTCTAATTTCCAACTCCGATGTTGTCTCCCTTAATTTGGAAGAAGCTCAGGAATTTACAGGTGAAAAGAAAAAGACTCTAATGATCAATACTTTCTTGGATATGGGTATAAAACTTATTTCTATTACATATGGTCCAGATGGCTCAATAATTTCAGATGGTAAAACTATCATAAATACTGGGGTTTATTCGATAAGCAATGTCGAAGATACAACAGGTGCTGGAGACGCTTTTCTAAGCGGGATTCTTATTTCACAGCTTAACGGATTTACACTTGAAAAAACCTCTAAATTTGCAACTGCGATGTCCTTTTTGGAATCAAAGGAAGTCGGGGTTCGAGAGGGATTACCAAACAGTATTCAAGAACTTGAAGATTTCATTAATGCTAATTCATTAAGACAAGTGATATCTGAAATCATTTAAAATTACCCCACTTTATTTTCGACATCGAATTAATAAGAAAAACGGAATTATACGAGTATCATACTCCTCAGGATATTCTTCTAATATCTCATCGCTTGCATAAGGTTCGCAAAATTCCTCTAATTTGAATCCTGTCTTGATGAGTAAATTAAGCCAATCAGATAAAGTATGATCAAATCGTGGAATTTTAAAATGATTCATATTTTTAGTCATTTCCTCGGGAGCTGCTCCAAATATCCATTCTTCTATTTCCCCTTTACCCCTTTCAAAATAACCAGAAACGACAAAACCTGTCTTTCTAGTATCAATAGTACCGTTAGATCTACGTACTCTATCATTATCATCACGTATCCAACTCCAAGGGATTTGGGAAGTTAAAAAGGGATGACTTATAGAAAATTGAAAGAATCCATCGGGTTTAAGAACTCGAAATATTTCTGTTAAAGCTTTTTTGTGATCAGCCATATCCATTAAGCTCATTGTAGCCATTACAAATTGAAAATGACTATCTGGGAAGGGAAGGTCTACAGCGTTTGCTGTCTGATAATCTATCCCCAAAGGTTCACTCTTTTCGGTTTCTTTCGCAAACTTTATAAATGTTTTAGAAATATCGACAGCTGTCATTTTCGCTCCCCTTTTCGCTGCTATTCTCGTGTTATATCCTTCCCCGCAACCTACATCTAAACCTATTAATCCTGAAACTTCAGGAAGCATATTAAAAAAAGCTGGCGTATTTATTAAATTTCTACATCTATCATATCCTAATCTTGCAAGTTTAGTCCAATTTTCGGCATTTTCGTCCCAATATTTACCTACTTCCTTATCATCCATGACAAATCCCAATTCAGATTTTTTCTTCCCTAAAAGATTTCGTGAAGTTTTAAATCTAAGTTAGAAAATATAAAAAAGATAAATTTTAATTTTTCCTTTAATATGATATAATAATTTATAAATCTAGCGCTCTTAGTATAGAGATTTCTTTTAAAAGAAATCGTACAATGGTCATTATGCCAGGTTGCCATAACTTAAATAAGCTTTTAACTGCAAACACTTGGCGGCCCGGGTTCAATTCCCGGAGGGCGCATATTACTTTTTAATCACATCTAATTTACTAAGGTAGGAATCTTAAAATGAAAAAAATTAATAATACAAACTATTTTAGCATATCAGAGATCTCTAAGATTTTTCTTACTAATAATTCCGAAGAGGAAATTAATTCAATCTTCGAGGAAGGCAAAATCGAAGGTAGGAAGATCGAAAATGAGTGGTATGCTGAGAAGAAGGAAATCGAGGGATTTATTAATATTTTCCAAAATGAGAAATACTATACAGTTGGACCTTTTGAAATCGATTTAACAAATAGTATTATGAATGGGAGAATTTTAGATATAGGAGGTGGGGGTGAGGCAGTAATAGGACAATTTAAAGGAGAACAAGTTGTAATAATTGATCCAATTAAAAAAGAACTTGAAGAAGCGCCAGATAATGAAGCCTTATGTATTTTAATGGATGCTAAAGATTTGAAATTTCTAGAAAAAACATTTGACACTGTCTCAGCCTTTTTCACAATGATGTATATTCCTTTGTCTGATCATAAGAAAGTGTTTGAAGAAATTTATAGGGTTTTAAAAAAAAATGGAGAATTCTTTCTTTGGGATGCAATTATTCCCAAACGGAATGAAAACAAAAAGCAAGTTTTCGTAATTGTACTCAAAATAAAAATAAATGGAAAGAAAATCGGAACAGGCTACGGTACCAAGTGGAATAAAGAACAAAGTCCTAAATATTTCACAGAATTAGCGAAAAAGGTGGGATTTGAACTTATAGAGCAGAGTTTGGAATCAGATCTCTTTCTTTTAAAATTTAAAAAAGTCTGAGAAGTCAATATCATAATATGGTTATATGCATAAATAGACGTGAAAGAGGTGTTTCACGAACTCATTATTATTTCAATTCCTGATTTTTATGTAATATTGTATTGGTAAGCATAAACACTCTCTTCAAAGATTTTCTATAATGTTTTAAATAAATTCTATTATTAATTACAAAGATCCCCTATGAAAAATGTCTTAATGGTTGAAAGAATACCAAGCGTACAAGAATATCTTAATTTAAGGAGAGCAATCAATTGGAAAATCGTTGATCAAGAAGCAAGTAAGAAAGGATTACAAGGTTCACTATATTGTGTCTGTGCAGAACTAAATCGGGATATAATCGGGATGGCTAGGGTCATCGGAGATTCTGGATTATATTTCTACATACAAGATGTTATAGTTTTACCTAAATATCAAAAAATGGGAATTGGTATAATGTTGATGAAGAAAGTTATGAATTATTTAGAAACAAACATAACCCCTTATACTGTGGTAGGATTAATGGCATCAAAAGGTAAGGAACCATTCTATGAAAAATTTGGATTTATCAAGAGACCCTCTAAAAGGCGAGGACATGGAATGTTTAGAATTTGGGAATGAAATTTACTGTTAAATCTATTAAGATCCAATAAAAAAATTAATAATGTTATTATATCTTGTTTGAATAATAACGCTTGATTGCTGTTAAAAATAATTAAAAAGTAAAAGATGTTGAGAAATGAAAGCACTTATTGTTTATGACACAAAATATGGAAATACACAAAAGGTAGCAGAACTAATCGGTGAGGGGTATAAATCCATCGCAGATAATGAAACTGTAATTGAAAATGTGAGCGAAATTGACCTTCACCAAAAAGAAAATTACGATTTAATCATAATCGGTTCCCCTAATCATGTCGGGAGTTATACAGGTAAAATTAAGAAGTTTATAAAGGGACTTCGCGATTCTAATATACAAGGATCTTCCTATGCTGTGTTTGACACATATTTAGGAAAGGATTTTGAAAAAGCAACAAAAAAAATGGAGAAGTTGGTTGAAAAAATATTACCTAATTTGAAAAGGTTAAGTTCAGGGTTATCTATTAAAGTAGGGGGAATGAAGGGACCAATTGTAGACGAGGATCTACCAAAATGTAAAGAATTTGGTGAGAAATTAGCCCGATAAGTTTCACTTATTTTTTCTTATTATATCCTCTTATGAAAGAGACTTACAGAAACCTAAGAAGCCTTGAAATTCTGGCAAATTCAACCTTGAAATAATGCTCTACAATCATAAGTAGAAAAGACAAATACGAACTGTTAATTTTCTCATGATAAGTGTTATTAATATGATCTGTAAGCATTTTAGAATTCATATCATTAAACCCGGAGCTTGTTAGAAAATTTACAATGCTATTCGAAAATTCATATGCTTTTTTTACTTCATTCCTAAAAATGATTAACGCTGGGACCATATCATCTTCTCGGAGAAACTTCTTAACGATTTTTTTTTCAATCCCAACTTTTTTTGGATCAATATGATCAAGATCATTATGAATGATAGTAGCTTTTTCTAAGACTAGATGATTGAAATAATGTTTTCTATTATCCTTATAATCAGATTTTGGCATTGTTATTATATTTTGTTCAAACAAATCTTTCTTAAGGTAATTAAAGAAATTGATAATGTGTTCAGCTAGGAATGGATCATCATAGATCAAAACAATATTCTTCCCCAAAAAAATCGCTCTGAGTATTAGAGCCATCATTAATTCAGAAATATTCATTTTGATCAAATCAAATCTTAAGGCTTCAATATCACTAGTTTCTTCCTTATCAGTTGAGTCTAGAACTTCGATCTTAAAATCCGCAACTAAACTGTCTCTTACAGATAGATTTTTGTCAACGTAGCAAATAAAGGAATGTTCACAAATCATCCCTGCGGTGATATTTATGGCTAAAAGACCTTTTTTTACATTCTTGGTCATATCCTCAGATACATCTATTTTTTGCCAACTAGAACAGACTGGGCACCGAACATCAATTTTCGCCATAATAAGTCCAAGCTTTGTAAATGAAGATAAATTTTTCGCTACTATTATTACTAGTTTTCAATCTTGTACAGTACTATAATAATTGTTGTAATATCAATATATAAATGCGGTGTATTGTAATAGTAAAAATTAAGTTGTGTTAATATCTTTGCAACCTTCCATAATTCTTTTCAATTAGATTTGCGATAAGCAAACTTACAATCGCACTAAGATTTTCAGCAATCAGAAAAGAGAGTAACTTATTTAGAAAAATTATCGAAATATAAAAACCGATAAAAAATATTATGAGAAAGATAGTAAAAACAATTAATAATGGCTTGGTAATTGGAAAGTCTAATATTTGTTTTACGATGGAATAATCCCTCTTACTCTTACGAAATTGGCTTCTCAATTTCTCTCTTCTTTCAACTTGAGCATAACTTTCGAAAATTATTATTGATGCAAAGAACATTGCCAAAGTCGCCCCAATTGGTATCAAGATAACAACAAAGTAATTTCCAATACCTAATATGTACTGTCCAATAAGGATAAAAAACAATTGGAACATCCCGCACATTCCTAGTAATAATAAGCCGATTCCAATATATTCTTTTGACGTCCAACGAACTCTAATTGGCATGATGATTCTTTCTTTTGTGGTAAATAATGGGCCCGGCGCGGTTTGAACGCGCGACCTTCCGCACGTCAAGCGGACGTCATACCAGGTTATCCCCTAAGCTACTGCTTAGGTCTAGACCACGGGCCCTTATTTTTCAATAATAAATTAAATTAATAT
>Ga0209536_100009298_pt1 | contig 14616 bp, 9 predicted proteins | sample DeeMarSeWOR28_12_FD_187461 | JGI IMG/M metagenome (GOLD analysis project Ga0209536, IMG submission 187461) | Marine sediment microbial communities from White Oak River estuary, North Carolina - WOR-2-8_12 (SPAdes) (version 2) | ecosystem: Environmental > Aquatic > Marine > Intertidal zone >...
GGACGGCAGAAAGGATTTCTTTCCGGTGTCGCTACAGCGACCCATAAACCATTAACAGGAACTCCACAAATTTGGACGGTTCCAACCACCGGGTGACCAGCACAAGATCGTTCTCCTGGTCCACCACAATGTAATTGCCCCCAAAGCCGGTTGCATAGAAAGCGGATTGAGGAGCTTCTGTAACGGAGCGCGGTCCCTTGTTGAGCCACCACATGTAGCCATAACCTTCAAAGGCAGGGGAGGACTGCGTGGACATATTGATCCATTCTTCAGAGATGATCTGCCTGTCCTCCCATTTTCCGTTCCTTTCAAAGAGCAGTCCAAAACGGGCATGGTCGGCCGTACTGATGAACAGGCCGCCGCCCGAATGACCCCCGCCGCTCACCGACTGGACCTTTATGCCGTCGATGTCCACCCAGGAGGTCGAATATCCATACCATCTCCAGGTGGTGGATGCCCCTATGGGATCCATGATGTATTCATTCAAAACCCGGGGAAGGGGCTGCCTCCATACCTGCAGGAGGGAATAGGCCAGCAGGTTGACCCTCACATCATTGTATTTGAAGTAGCTGCCCGGCTCATGCAATTCCCTGTATTTCCAGTCGTCCAGTCCTCCATCCCGGGAGGGACGGTCACCCCAATCCGGCATTCCGAATAAGGTACCCGACCAGTCGGAGGACTGGTTCAGCAAGTGTTCCCAGGTGATCTTGTGATTGTGATCGCCTGCGAAGGTTCCGTCCCAGACATAGTTATGAACAGGATCTGTAAGCTCCCGGATCAGGTTGTGATCCCAGGCCAATCCAACCACCGTGGACAGGTAGCTCTTGGTGACACTGAAGGTCATATCCACCCGGTGTATATCGCCCCACTTTGCAACGATATATCCATTCTTTAGAATCATGCCTGCCGGTCCGCCCCTCTCCCTGGTGGGACCCACGATCTCATCGAAGGGTTCAAACCCGAAGGAATTGTGAATGGCCACCCGAAGGTCACGCGCACCGCTGTATTCATTTGCCATGGCAAAATCCACCGCCGATTGCAATTTGGCAGAGTCCATGCCGGCCTCCGCAGGAGTAATCTCTTGCCACTGGCCCTTTTCGGGGTAATATTGTGCGCTGAGCGATTTGGTAAGCAAGCCAAGACTTAAGGTGATTGCGGTCGTTACTATGATTAGATTTAGGTGTTTCATGATTCCTAATTTTTTGAGATTAACATGTTAACAATCCCAAGATACAGGCAGGAATACCTGATGTCAATCGTACCAAAGTAGGATATTTAAGAGTCCTACTTTAGTAGGTACATTAACTCTCAGCTGCTGTTTCAGTGTGCCAGCTTCAGTGTCCGTCTGTTAAAGAGATTTAGATACAAAAAATTCATTTGGTGAAAAAAAATATGGCACGGAATGAAATCCTGTAATGTTATTTTTTTACATTTCAGTGTTTCATTTTAACAACTTTTATCATGCAAACAGACACATCAATCATGCAGCATCCAGAGGATGTACTGGATCCCTTATTCAAATACAAGGGCAATCGGGATGATGATTATGAGGATGATTATTTGGATGATGATAGTCCTGAACAGGACTATGATTATGATCGGGATGATGATGACACGTATGATGACGACTCGTATGATGACGACTCGTATGATGACGACGATGATTATAACAGGTAAAGAACCTTAGATATTCCCTGGATAGTATTCTGTTCTCCGGCCTGAACTGAAGCCCTTTCAGGAGAAAGGATTGAAGGGACCAACGGACAGGCCAGTTAGATGTTATTGCCCGGTGCCAAGTGGCGTCAATGTTCCGCGAAAGTTCCGTTTACCTTATCCCATCTGAGGTATTTCCGCCGGCGCAGGGACTCAACCCCCATCATGCATGCAACCACGCCATAAAGACCCAGTTCGGAGTCACATTTCAGGGCTTCGTTTTCCCGGATGGCATTCAGCAAATTCCGGTGGTGCAGGGTGACATCCTCTGCTCCGGTCTTTTTATGGGTGTAAGAGTCCGGTCCTTTTATATCCTCTCCTGTGCCGCTGATCACGGCTTCGTTGGTGGCCCTTTGCGGTGTGATGGTAAATCCTTCCCTGGTAAATTCCAGGGTGGCCCTGTGCCCCCGGATCACGTGCCGGATGGGGGTGTCATTGGCCAAGGAGGAAACAAGCATTACGGTGATCTTTTCCGGATAATCCAGCATAATGTTGTGGGTATCCGGAATTTCGGCCGCGCTGTCCACAAAATTCCATTTGCCGCCGGTGGCCACCACGTACTCGGGATAATGCAGGTCCAGGGATTTAATGATCCTGGTGACCCTATGGATAAACAGGTCCGTGGCTATTCCCCCGGAGTAATCCCAATAACGTCTCCATGAAAAATACCTTTCCGGGTCCCAGGGCCTTTTGGGTGCTGGACCCAGCCAGGCTTCCCAGTCAAGGTTCACTCCCGGTCTGGCATCGGGATCGGGTTCATTGACCCAGAAATCATCCACGTAGTTCCTGGAATAGTCGATGTGGGCCATGACCACTTTTCCGAGCGCCCCTTCCCGGATCATCCTGTGTGCGGTTTCATAGGAGTCATCGGACATGCCCTGCACTCCCACCTGTAACTTCAGCCTTGAGCCAGCCATTTTCCCTGCGATGTCCTGTGCCTGTTCAATGGTATGGGTCATGGGTTTCTCCAAGTATATGTGCTTCCCCGCATCCAGGGCGTCCAGGGTCATCTGGTAATGCCAGTGTTCCGGTGTGGCAATAAGCACGTGATCGATACTGCTGTCCTCCAGGATATCCCCGTAGTTTTTAAAGCCCCGGGCCCCGGTCAGTGCTTTGGCCTGGTCCAGACGTTTGGTGTAAATATCGCAGACAGATGCGATCTCCACATTATCCGAATCTTTCATCTCCAGCAGTGCCCGCATGTGATGATTGGCCATTCCCCCGCATCCGATAACGCCTAACTGAATCCGCTCGTTTGACCCCAGGATCCGGGAGTAGCTTTTCGCCGACATTCCCATGGTGCTTCCGAATGCGGCCATTCCGGCTGCGGATGCAGCTAATCGCGCAGCGAACTTTCTTCTGGTAATATTTTTATTTTCCATCGAATAAGATATAATTATTAATCATCCTGTAAGGTTTCCTCCTCCTGAGAGTCAGGTTCCCAGCATGAGATACAGAGGATTCCATTAAAGGTAAGGGATTTGATCCTGACATCAAATGCTGCAAAGGAAATCCTGCGTTATTCCCCCGAATATGGTTCTTGAAAAATAAGTGATCAATAATGGCAAAGATGTTGTAAATTTCACTTTATTAAACAGAACAACAATCTTTTAGCAAAAAATGACAAACCCTATAATTGAAAAACGTGACCTGTATAAAGGTATTCTGCAATCAGCATTGGACGGATTCTGGATAGTAGATCGTGAAGGTAATATCCTTGAAGTAAATGATGCCTATTGTAAGATGAGCGGATATACCAGGGAAGAACTTACAAATATGAAGGTCTTCCAGGTGGAGGCACTGGAAGAGCCCGACGAGATGGAAACCAGAATACAAAGTATAATACGTGAAGGATCTGTAAAGTTCGAATCGAAACATATGCGGAAAGATGGAACGGTTTTCGAAATTGAGACCAGTATTCAGTATTTACCGAAAGATGAAGGGATTTTTGTCGGTTTTATTAGTGATATCACCCAAAGGAATGTAATGCTCAGACAGCTTAAGGAGAATGAGTTGTTTCTGGAAGAGACACAAACTATCGGCAGGCTTGGCACCTTCAAGATTGATGTTTCATCAGGTAACTGGGAGTCATCAGGGATCCTTGATTCCATTCTGGGTATAGATGAAAGCTATGAGCGTAACGCAGAAGGTCTGGTAAAATTGGTTCATCCGGATTTCGTCAAGGATCTGCAGGATTATTACGCCACAGAAGTGGTTGAAACAAGAGTCTTTGAAAAGGAACATAAGATAATTTGTCCTTTTGATAATTCAGAGAAGTGGGTGTACACCAGGGCGGTGCTCAATTTGAGTAGTGATGACAGTTCAAATGAAATGATCGGTATCGTAAGAGATATTTCAGAGATGAAAAGTAGGGAAGATGAACTTCAAGCGGCCAGGCTAAAAGCCGAAGAAAGTGACAGAATGAAATCTTCATTCCTGGCTAACATCAGTCACGAGATCAGAACACCCATTAACGGGATCATCGGATTTATCGACCTGATAAAAGAAACAACGCTGCATGAAGAGGATATAGCAAAGTATCTGACTATTATAAGAAACAGCAGCGACCGGGTTGTGAATCTTATGTCAAAGATCGTTGCGTTTGCCAGGATCGACTCCGAAGTTCCTGATTTGAAAATATCAAACATACGACTTGACGAGGAGATTAAACGGATATCCGAATCATTCATTGCTGAGGCAGAGGAAAAAGGGCTACGGTTGATTATCAATAAGGAAGCAGTATCCAGGAATGATATCACTATTTCAAGCGACAGAGAGCTGCTGCGCAGCATATTGGATAACCTGGTCGACAATGCGATTAAATTCTCTCACAAAGGGAAGGTGGAGATTGATTATGAGCTCAGGGACCAATCGGTGCGTATATATGTAAGGGACCAGGGAATTGGTATTCCTGCCAATCAGTTGGATAGGATATTTGAAAGATTCTATCAGGTTGATTCCAGTCTAAGCAGGATATACGAGGGTTCCGGATTGGGATTGTCCTTATCCAAGGCTTACGCTGAATTGCTTGGCGGTAACATTACCGTAGACTCACAGCCGGGAAAGGGATCCACATTTGTTCTAATATTGCCGCAGAATCCCTGATACCTTCTCATTAATTTAGCGATCAAGTATTTTCTTGTCATACCTGCGGGGTTTTTACATCTTCCCATTTCTGACTGGAAATGGATTTCTCCAGAGCTTCAAGGACCCTCACACAATTCAATATGCTTTCATGGGAGCGGGGTTCCCGGCCGGTCCGGAACATGTCCACCATATCCGTATAGCAGATGGCCGGATCGCTCTCTTCAACAAAGGATTCCAGTTCAAAGAATCCGTCTTCGGTCTCCACATATGTTTCCCAGCCGTAGGCAATGTTCTTCAGGATCAGGGTGACAAACAGGCCGTTCCTGTATACCAGGCTGGCGGAGCCGTTTTGCCCGTTTCGTGTTATCCTCACGCGCTCTATATCCTCGCCGAAAATATACATCAGGGGCTGTACAATGTGCACGCCGTAAAAGAATATTCCTCCGTATTCCGAATCCATTTCCACGGTGCCTGTCCTGACCACCTGGTTGATTTTCCCCATGGATTCCACCTGCTTTTTCATATCAAAGGTGGAAGCGCTGTGGGCAATGGTGCTGTAGGAGGTGACAGGTGTTCCATGTTTGCGGGCCAGGGCAAGGAATTCTTCCCCCTCTGCGGCCCGGTAGCAAAAGGGCTTGTCAATAAAAGTCGGGATCCCCTCTGTAATAAATGGGGTGGCAGCCTCCAGGTGATATTTGGCATGCCGGTGATCCACAATCAGTGCATCAATCTTGCCCAGCATCTCTTGAGGGTCTTTCACGATGTGGGGGATGTTCCCTTTTTCAGCGGCATTATGTGCAAATTCGTCGGTTTCTCCCCAGACGTATCTGACTTCGGCTGCCGGGAATTTTTTATCGATGTTAAACATCCTGCCAAAGCCGATGGTATGCGAATTCTCAGCGCCTATGATCCCGATCCGCAAAGGCTTTGGATCCTGGATGGGAGCGCCCAGCAGAGGCGAAGCAAGAACAGAAAATGCAGCTCCTTTGCCCATGGTTCTTATAAATGATCTTCTGGTTTCCATGCCCTTTGATTTATCTTTTCCTTTCGATTTTTTCATTCAAATTATACTTTCAACTCCCAGCCCGGTTCATAGCTTCTCGACCAGTACTTGTTGGCCTCTTGGTCACCAAGGATATGACCGGTTCCGGGATCGATTTCCAGGGAATGTCCCACACGCTGGGCGATGTTTCCCAGCTGTACCAGCAGGGTGCTCTTGTGCCCCGATTCAATTTCGGCATTGAGACTGCCACTTCCGCTGCGGATCCCTTCAAAGAAATTCCGTATGTGCAGGGCATCGAGCTGATCAAAGGGACTGACCAGGTTCCCGGTATCCATCTGCTGCTCGGCTTTCACCTCTTTTACGATATTGTTCTGAAGGTCGAATATGGTGTAGTTGTTGCCTCCCGGGAACAGCATGCTCCCCTTTTCCCCATAAAAGATCACGCCAGCCCAGCTTCCTTCAACGGGCTTCCCGTTACAGCTTCTTCCTTCCCATGTCATGGTCACCCCCTCCCTGAAATCCAGGTTGATGACCTGGGTATCGGGCGTTTCCCAGTCATCCTGGTAACGGTACCTGCCCCCGTTGGAACTCACTTTAACCGGATAATCCACCTCCAGTCCCCATCGCAGCATGTCTATCATATGGGTGCCGTTATTCAGGGCCTCGCCCGTGCCCCAGTGCCAGAACCAGTGCCAGTTGTAGTGCACCACGTTGTCCTTGTATGCTCTTCGGGGAGCAGGCCCCTGCCAGAGCTCCCAGTCGAGCCATTCCGGCACCTCCGTTTCTTTTCCGGTTCCGATGGGGCCGCGGTTGTTTGCATACCAGCCCTTTCCGAAATATGCACGCCCGATAGCACCATCTTTCAGTTCCTGCATGCCCTGCATCACCATGGGAAAGGAGCGGCGCTGATTGCCCAGCTGAACGGCTTTGCCATACTGTCTGGCGGCCTTGATCAGTAGTTCTCCTTCGTGGGGATTGTGGCTGCTGGGTTTCTCCAGGTAGACATGTTTCCCTGCCTGCATGGCCAGCAGGGCGGCCGGGGCATGCCAGTGATCGGGTGCGGCAATGACCAGGGCATCGATATCTTTATCCTGCAGAGATTGGCGGATATCCCGGTATCCCTTTGTCTTGATCTCCTGGGAGGATTCCAGTCTTTCCTGACAGGCCAGGATGGCCCTGCTGTCCACATCACAAATATGCAGGACATCACAGTCGGTCTGCCTGGCAAAATTGGATGCAAGGGCTTTCCCTCTTGAATTGACCCCCATTACGGAAACGGCAATCCTGTCGTTGGCACCAAGGATGCGGCCATAGCTTCTGGCACTCATGGCGGGGAGCACGCCTCCAATTGAAAGTACTGCTGAGGCCACAGTGCTTTTTTTAAGAAAGTCTCTTCTGGAATTGGGTGAATCCATTTTCGGTGGTTTTAGGTTTTTAGCAGATACAAGTTAGATCATAATCCAAAGAAAAAGAAACAACATCCTCGGATATGCTGGCAGTACACCGGCGAAATCCATGTATTGCGGGGGCTTGTATCTTGTTTTACTACTGATGACCAGGGTTGTACTTTACCTATTCCTAAGCAAAGCCCATGAAGATCTCAATTCGTTGTGTCCGTTTAAATCTCGGCCTGGAACTGGCATTTACTCCATTCTCCTTCGTTGGCAGTAATGCCTGTAACAAATACTCCACTAAATAGTCCTTTGTTTTCTTAAGGGATAAGGCTGCCCCAGCCATGCTGATCTAATATTTGCAAATCAAGCTGGTTGAAACGGTATTATTGGATTGTATAGTGATCAGATACAAGCCCTGGCTGAAATGTGAAAGGTCTATTTGATGGATGGATTTCTCAATTAATTTCTCAAACAGCACCTGCCCATTCAATGTGGTAATGTTGATTTGACAGGAGCCCTCGCCCCCGGTTTCGATGGTGACCGGACCTCTGGTGGGATTGGGATATATCGCGCATTTTCCGGGTTCCCTGATGGCAGGTCGTATAGTGGTTGTAAATTCAGTTTCCGGAAGTTCGCTGGCCAGCAAACTACGGATCAGCTCCAGATTTTTATATCCATAACCCTCGTAGGTATACCCCCATGTGTGAAAATCTCCCTCAGCACTTCTATCCAGATTGGTTGGTATTGTAACTACCGTAGGCTCCATCTGGGTATCTTCGTGCCACTCGTTCCAACTGGTGATCATAAGCATTTTATGTTCCGGTTCTACAAATTGCAGCATCGCTCTGATGTAATCTTCCAGCATGGATGTACTGGCAGCCCCTTCAACCGTCTGCCTGGGTACCGCAAATGCCTTTGGGGAACCTGTACGGTTATTGAACCCGGGATTGACATTGGGGATCACAAACTGACCCAGCTTAGATGCGGCCTTTTCCCATTCTCCAACCTGCACCGACAGATTGGCAAAGAAATCCCCCTGTCCGGGATATTTACCGGGATGAACCTGCCGGGGTAGCATAATATACGGAGAAACAGCGTCCAGAAAATCCATATGTGATAGCGATGTTTCGCCCCAACTCACCTCATCTCCAATCAGTAATACCTCATAGCCCTTTGCCGAAAGCTCATTACGTACCCTGGTGAATGCCTCTTTGAAATTTCCGGAATAGATTCGGGATAGATAGAGGAAAACAACCGGTTTTCCATTTATCTTCAGATAATTTGGATGATCAAAATAGGTATCTGCAATATAATTGAGATCATTCACCAGGATCTCCTCCTTCGATTCATCAAAAATGATCATCCCCTGCTCGAAACCCAGCATGGCGCTTTCATAATAGATGGTGAATTTGGCAGTAGTATCTGCCAGTTCCGGGAGAATATAATCGCGTAGTGTGATGTCCTCTCGGGATGATCTGCCCCACCAGCTCATCACCATAAAATCGATGCCACAGGCTTTCATCCATTTCAGATGCTGCCAGATGACAGTTTTGTCGCGATTCGAATAATGCCCCAGCATGGGAGCTTGTTGGGGAAGAAACTCATAGCGGGCATATTGCCCCACCCATTCATGCATGTCATCCGCAGGTCCGTACCAGGGATAATAATACACACCGGTTTCATACCCCTCCGAAAGGGCAAGGGTGCGGCCCAGCACCACACTGCTCTGAACGCTTAAATGGCTGTCATCGGATGATCGAATGCAATAATAATAATTCTGACCGGGAACAACGGTATGATCTGTATAGATAGAATCTGAGGCTGTTACTTCGCCCAGGAAACTGGATCCATCGCTTAAGAAAAACAGGGAATCGCCCCTGTAGATGCGGTAGGAATCGATTGCTCCCTCTGCCTGCGTCCATGCAAGCTGGACATGGTTTTCACCTCCGAATGCCCTCAGACCAACGGGTGAATCAGGGGGAACGAATCCCACCGGCGCTTCAGAATCCACCAGGCTTGCTCCCCCGTAAAGGATCCCATCGTTCCCGTTTGCTGTTAGGTCTGCTATGGTGTTTCCCGCCGATGTGTCGAAATCCCAGTAGGCGGCAAGACCATTTTCCGTTCCCGATAGCTTCTCGTGCATATGGGACAGGATCTGGTTCTGATCCCGGGAATAATCCCAGATCCTCAGCTCATCAATGTCCCCCCTCAGACCAAGGTATGCTCCGGGATACCCTAAAAATTCCCCCACGCGCAGGGGTGATTCGGTATCCCAGGCATAGGTGTTCTGGCTGACGGCTTTTAAATCGCCATCCAGATAGATTTTTAAAGAATCGGTATTCTGGGTCACTGCAACATGATGCCAGGTGTTCCACCGAACGGCGTCATAGGCCGAAACACCACCCGGAAGAACAAATGCAAAAACAGGAAGGGGGAATGCAGTTCCGGCCAGGCGAAGGTTATAACCTGCTTCCATATGGCGTTTGTCCAGAATGGTCTGCTCTCCGTCGGCAGCATCCGGATCACCGGTATCTTCCAGCTTCAGCCAGAGCTCAATGGTAAATTGGGAGGGAGTTAGCGTTGTATGGTGTGGGACTTGAAAGTAGTCGCCCGGCCCGTCAAAGCTGATGGCTTTTTGCGAATATCCCGTTGCGGCCATAAACAGCAGGCAAAGGGTTTGAATAAAATGCACCTTGTAGTTTATACGGCCCATTGAATAAAGCTAAAAACTTTTGACAAGTTAATCAAGGGAAAAGCCCATGCACGATAAGGCTTGTATAGACTTCCTCCAGGCAGTTACCTGATCATCGGAAACCATGAATCCCTCCCCCCGGGCCAGGAGGATCTGGTACAGGTACAGAAAAGGCAATTCAGTTATTATAATTCCACAACGGACGAAATAGAAACACTTACCCAGTTGGGATTCATTCCGGGTATCCTCTACCGGGTTGAACTCTGAAGAACCGGTGGCAGATTTTGTTAAAAATATGTTAGCAGGGGTGCTGTTTTGTATAATTCCTGCCCTTGATCTATCTTTATTCGGTCCAGGATCTAGCCACTATGAAGTTGAGAATGCAATTGGGATACCGTACCGGGAGCAAATGCCTGATCCCTACCGTGAAAGGGATTTGGGGATTCCTGCTTCTGCTTTGGCCGGTTCTGCTGCTCGGTCAAACAGAAATGATTGTATATGATGGCTTTACGGGGATACACAATGTAAGTTATCGAAATGATACAGCCGTGATCAGCACATTGATCCCCAGGAGTCCTGCGGACAGAGCAGGCATAAGGCTCGGGGACCAGATTATTGCCATCGATGACTCGATTGTTTCCGGGACAGGCATGAATAGGAGAACCATCAAGCAGTTGTTGCACGACCGTTCAGCTACTCCAATCGAGCTGAAAATAAGGCGCGAAGGAGAAGAGGAATTGCTCTTCTTTGACTTTCTCAGGGATCCCTACCTCTACCAGATTGATTCCTATGACTATATGTACCTGGTGGATTCCCTCGGCCGGTGGGATATCCGGGATATTATGTCCCCATCACTGGATTCACTTTTCAGGGATCCCCTGCAGGCGAAGATAACGGTTGCTGCGGTGGAACAAGGAAGCCCTGCCGAAAAGAACGGCATATTGCCGGGCGATCAGATCATCAGCCTGAGCGATGAAGTGGATATGGATTATTCGTATCATATAAGCTACGAAAGCCTGGATAAGATTTCTCCGGATACTTCCATCGCAGTCCTGCGGGAAAATTCCCTGATCTACTTTTTTCTCCTGGAGCCTTCTCTTCAGGGTGATTTGATGGGGATAACCAGTCAGTTCGAAAAGGATTTCTCTTCTCCCTGCGTCTGGTTGAAGATCAGCACGGATAACAGGCTGGAAAGTGACCGGACCTATCTGATCAACGTGCCTGAACTATCGGGTAAAGATTCGCTGAGTTTCTTCTACAATCTGCCTTCAGGCGAGCTGGTTGAGAAAAAAGCAGGAATGCTAATTGCTCCTGAGGACCGCGATTTTGTATATAAGGATTGGCATGCCGTAAAAGTGCCCCTGTATGCAGGAGCGAAGCAGACCTTTTATCTTCGACTGAAAGCTGAAGGGCATGTCGGGGGGCCACACCTGCAGGTATATGCCCATGAAACCATCGTCACATTTGACCGCTTCGAGCGTATGGTTTTGATCGGTTTCCTCTTCACCATGCTGGTCATATCAGCATTCTTCCTTTTGCTTTTCGCGGTTATACAGGGAAGGCAGTATCTGTACTTTGCGCTTTATGTGGGGAGCCTGGTGGTATTCCTGTTCATTACCGACGGATACCTGGAGGAGTATTTCTGGAAAGAGAATAATTTCTTCCTGATGTTCCTCGAGAAGTTCCAGCCCTATATCATGTCATGGATATCCATATTCTTCCTCCTGTTTGGGATTGCCTACCTGGAGCTCAGGAAGACCCTGAAGATCTGGCACAAAACTGTTGTTATCGTGCTTACTTTTACCGGCATCAGGATACTGTTGGTCGCCATGGAGGCCATTTTTAATTTCAGTTACCCCGTCTTTATCGAAAATGTTTTTACGGTCATCTGGATCTTTACGGTTGGTATACTGCCGCTCTTCATCCTTGTCCCGCCTGCCATATTACGGATCAGAAAGGGATTCCGGCCGGCCTGGTACTTCCTGGCTGCCAATCTGGTGCTGATACCCCTGATCTATGTTACCCTATATTCTTCCTTGTATTCCGGTACGGTGATCTCCATCTATGAATCCATCATAAGCCGGCTATTTATTACCTCCGGTATGCACCTGGCGGCCATCCTTCAGGTCCTGGTCTTCTCCTTCGGAATTGCACGGAAAATCAGGCTTGATGAAATAGAAAAGACACATATGCAGGCACAGGTCATCGAGCAGCTTAAGGAAAATGAGAGGCTGAAGGATCAGGCCAACCTGGAACTGGAGCAAAAGGTAGAGGAACGGACCAGGGAGATCACTGCACAGAAGAGAGAGATTACCGACAGCATCGATTATGCCCAGCGGATCCAGTTTACAGTACTTCCCGGGGAAGATGAATTGGACATGATCATGCCCGAGCACTTTGTAATCTTCCGGCCCAAGGATGTGGTCAGCGGCGATTTCTACTGGATAAAGCAAATAAGAGATTCACTTATTATAGTCGCAGCGGACTGCACGGGGCACGGGGTGCCGGGAGCATTTATGAGCATGCTGGGCATTACCCTGCTGGATGAACAACTGGGGAAAGCCAGGCTGGATTCACCAGGCCAGATCCTGGACAACCTAAGAAAGAAGGTAAAACAGATGCTTGTCCAAAAAGGACGTGCAGAGGAGCAGAAAGACGGGATGGATATGGCCATAGTAATCCTGAATAAAGAAAAGAACGAACTCCTGTACGCCGGTGCCCACAATCCACTTTACCTGGTCAGAAACAACGGGCAGATAGCAGGAATGGGATCCGGAAAAGAGGCATCCCTGATTCATAATGGTTCTCACCTGTATGAATTCAAAGGCGACAGACAACCCATAGGGTTCCATCCGGAGGAAACAAAGTTCACCAACCATCGGCTTACGCTTATGGATAAGGATACCATCTATATTTTTACCGATGGCTTCATTGATCAGTACGGGGGTGAACAACGTAAAAAATTTAAGAGCCGCAGGTTCAAAGAGCTGCTTTTATCCGTTCAAAAGGAATCCATGGATAAACAGAAGGAGCTGCTCGCCCAAACTTTTGAAGACTGGCGCGGAGAGAATGAGCAGATCGATGATGTCTGTGTCATCGGCTTTCGGATTTGATCCAAATGCCCTGAGGCCAAAGTCTCAGGGCAGTCAGCGGATCCCCCAGGCGGTATTGGCCCTGGGCCCCATTTCCAGCACCAGCCTGCCACCGCTGAGTTCTTCGTGAGGGAACCATGGACCGTTCAAGGGCTCGCCGTTCAGCGTGACGGACTGGATGTACTTGTTTTCCGGGGATGCATTCCTTGCTTCAATCTCAAAGGTTTCCCCATTTTCCAGGTCCACGCTCACCCTCTCGAACATGGGGCTTCCGAGGGTATACACCGGATCGCCCGGGGTGAGGGGATAGAACCCCATGGATGAAAACACCACGAAGGAACTGAGGCCCCCGCCGTCCTCATCACCGGGTACCCCCATGAGGTCGTTCCGGAACCACTCATTCAACAGCTTGCGGATGACTTTCTGGGTTTTCCAGGGCCGGTCCGCATAGTTATACAGGTAAGGGATATGCAGGGAGGTTTCATTCCCCATGGAAAACTGTCCCACGTTCCCCGTATGGTCAGGAAGTTGTGCATAAAAGGCATACTTGCTTCGGCCCAGGGGCTCAGAGAACATTTCATCGAGGCCCTGGGCAAAAGCCTGTTTCCCTCCCATCAGTTCCACCAAATCGGGGATGTTGTGCGGAACGTCCCAGCGAAAGACCCATCCGTTGTTCTCGTCATAGTATCGCCTGGCCCCCATACCCCCCGAAAACCGGTAATCGAAGGGTTCGATAAAATTTCCCTCCGCATCCCTGGGGTGGAAGAACTTCGTTTCCTTGTTGAAAAGCTTCCGGTAATTGAAAGAGGCCTCCCTGAAGTAGGCAGCGTCTTCCTCTTTGCCCAGGATGGTGGCCAGCTCTGCCAGGCACCACTGGTCATATGCGGTTCCCAGTGTCACCGCCACTGCCTGCCTTTGTTCGAAGCCATGCACTTCAGGGATGGTCTCTTCTTCCCCTTCATGCAGGGCCGGGATATAGCCGTGATCCTTATAGAACTGGTCCAGTTCCCCCGCAGGCATGTCCGACCACGGGGCCAGGGTTTTTTCCATTACCGCTCCCCGGGAGGCCTCATAGGCTTCTTCCAGGTCGAAATTACCGAGCCCTTTCCTGTATGCATCCAGCACAGAAGCCACCCCGTGATTTCCGTTCATGGCACGGCGGTCCCCTGTGATCCCGGGAAAGGTAGGCATCCAGAAATGCTCCATCTGCCGGGCAGACAGGATCAGGGAGTGTATGATATCCTCCTCCACCTCCGCATCGATGAGGATCCGCAGGGGGTGCTGGGCCCGGTAGGTATCCCAGATCCAGTCGTCGGTATAGAAGGGGCGTCCCTGATCCTCGTGCACCTGTTTGTCAAAGGGGCTGTAATACCGACCGTCTTCGGATAAACATACAGGCCGTTCGTAGCACCGGTATAGGGAGGTGTAAAAGACAGTTCGCTGATCATGGGTACCTCCCTGGATCTGTATCTTACCCAGGGCATCGTTCCACAGCTTCCTGCCGCTTTCCTGAATTTCAGGCATAACTCACCTGTGGCCCTGGGCAATGTGATCGCAACAGGGCCCTCCTGGCCAACAGCACATTGGTCAACGCGCAGCAGACCAGCAGGAAGTTCGTGTTCTTCTGCAGACCTT
>Ga0209536_100009299_pt1 | contig 14616 bp, 11 predicted proteins | sample DeeMarSeWOR28_12_FD_187461 | JGI IMG/M metagenome (GOLD analysis project Ga0209536, IMG submission 187461) | Marine sediment microbial communities from White Oak River estuary, North Carolina - WOR-2-8_12 (SPAdes) (version 2) | ecosystem: Environmental > Aquatic > Marine > Intertidal zone >...
CTAGCGTTTTTTGCGAGTGAGTTCTATCGTTAGTCAAATTTTAGGTGCACAGGATGTCATTTATAACCGCTTATTTAAACGATCGTTTAAGTGCAAGAGCCGAGAAGGCATTTCTGAAAAGCTGGAGACAGGAACTACTTGAACATGTTTATGGCGAGGTACTGGAAATTGGGGCCGGAACCGGTGCAAATATTGAGCATTATTCTGATCAGGTCACAAGGCTTGTCCTGACAGAGCCTGATAAACACAAGCGCCGAATCATGGAAAAGAAGATATCAGGTAAGGGCCTAAACAACGTTCAGATCTGCGATGGCACGGCAGAACAAATTTCTGCCAAGGATGAATCTTTCGATTGTGTCGTGGCATTTATAGTATTTTGTTGCGTATCCAATCCTGGAACCGCTCTGGAAGAGATAAAACGAGTTTTAAAACCCGGGGGTTATTTCGTTTTTTTGGAACACGTTGCTGCCGCTGAAGGTACTTCTATAAGACGCTGGCAAAACAGGCTCAATCCAATCTGGAGGATTGTGGGAGATAACTTAAATCGAGAAACCGAAGAGGCAATTATTTCGGCCGGCTTCGAGATGAGAGAAATCACCAGAGAAAGCATCCCTAAAGCTTTACCAATATATCGACCATCAATCCGTGGTATTGCAGAAAAACCTAACAAGCACATTGAACCGGACAAACCAAAGGCTACGCCTGTGGTTTGCGGCTGATGCGGGACATTAGCAAGAACCGAAAGGATTTTAAGTTGTGAAAAATGAAAGTTGTAATATCTGGAAAAAGTGTACTGCACAATTAATCGTTGTTTTTGCTATTTTGTTGGTTTTGTTTGGCTCGGGTGGTTGTGTGAGTCCCCCGAGGCTGACGGTCGAAGACCGGCGAAGCGATGTAGAGTACCTGGCCCGGTGGGCGAAGGATTATCACGCCTGTGTCGAAGTCAATACGAAGGTGGCAGGGCTGCCTGATTATGAGAAGCTGCTTCCCAAGTACATGGATCTGGCCGAGCAGGCCAAGAGTAATGAAGAATTTCTTCAGGTATTATGGGGTTATTACACCTTGATTGGAGCTTCGGGGCATGCTTATCTGCTTGATGAAGACCAACTGCTGGGGTACATGCTGGATTCATGGCAACATGATGCAAAGAGTTTGAGCGATATTCCGTGGCGGCAATTCTGGAAAGCAAGGTATTGGCCCAAGCTTCAGAAGAAAGACTTTTCCCACGCGCCGTTTCAAATCATCCGTCAAGGAGACGACTATTTCACCGGTGAAGATTGGTCATTCTGGTGGAAAAAGGTCCCGGCGGATTCCCAGATTGTCCGCGTCAATGGGATGTCCTGTTCGGAATATAAGGATTATCTGAAACGCCAGACGGCCTTGCGGTATGTGGCCGGTGATGGCGATATGTTTGCTGAGCAATGGCTCGTCATGAACGAGAGATCAGGCTTCAAGGGCTGGGAGGTATCCTTCCGTCTGCCGGATGGCAAAACTTGCGACAGTTTCGTACCTCGACGAAAAGGTCCTCCCCGTAACATCAAAAAGTCGAAATTCACAGATTGGAACAAGGGCAATTGCGAGTGTAGGGAACTGAGCGATGAGGTCGGATACGTGCGTATCAAAGCTATGATGCCGCCAGGTCGATGGCAGAAATCCGATGAGAAGAAGATCCGCCGCTTTCTTGAGAAATCACAGGGATGGTATAAGAGACTGATTATTGATCTCCGACACAATCGTGGCGGTGATGCGCGCTATACGTATGACATTTTGATTCGCCCATTTCTGGATGAGCCGCTGGTCTATAAACAGATCTCGGGTGTCAAAAGCAAGATCCTGACGGACCTGTTAGTCGTACGTGGTACTTGTTCATTCGAGGCCTGGGAAACGGCCGTTGAGGGAGTACCGCCGCCTGAAGGCTTCGATCCCAATGTCTGGCAGTTCTTCGAGATCCACCGGGAAGTGAAGCCCTCGGATCGATATGCCTTCGATGGTGATATATATGTTCTGATGGATCGAAGGAGCGGATCTGCAACGGAGACATATCTGGATGCTGTCAAACGGACGGGAGTAGCCACGCTGGTCGGCCAAAGGTCAGTTGGAGCCGGGGGAGGTTATATAATCGCCCCGGTCATGAGACTGCCCGCCAGCGGTATGATTTTTCGCATGGAAGGGGACTTGGATATCAATCCGGATGGGACTTTCCTTGAACTGACCGGCGTGCAGCCGGATGTGGAATTACCTTCTTGTCCACTACCGGACAGAGCTGACAAAAAGACGCTACTGAAAGATCCCTGGATACAGGCAGTCATCAACGGTCTCAATTTGCCATAAATAGATACATCTTCCTGACAATTAAAAAGATATAAAGGATGTGCTTCGAATAATCATCAATGGTTTGAACTATGATGGTCAGGTACTCCATTTTATCATCAATTATATTTCAGCATCGAGAAAGACGAATTATTCGATCTTCTTGGATCCAACAAGCCAGCAAGACAATCATAACACACCTTAGATATGGATTTGATGATGAAAATCCGTGTTTTTAGGCAGCTACCAAAAAAACTGTAGAAAAGCTCTTTTTTTATAGACAAAAACAGGTCGCTTATTCGTAATAAGTGCAAGTAACGAACGATCGTTTTGTTAACCGGTTTTAGATCTGAACTAAATGGAAGATAAACTGCTGATTTGGAAACTTAAGAAAGGCAGCAACGAAGCCCTGTGCCGTATCTACGAGAAGTACGAGGAGCATTTGTTAGCATCAGCGATCAGCCTTTTATACGATGTTGGGTCCGCTGAAGATGTTGTGCATGATGTTTTCGTGACGTTTGCTCAATCGGCTGACAAACTTAAGCTGAACGGTAACCTAAAAGGTTACCTGACAAGATGCGTTGTGAACCTTGCTCGTGACAAAATTAGAGCTATACAACGGCGTCGCATCCGACTGAACGAGGAAAATCCGGCCGGGCCGGATATACAACAGCCGTCTCATGCTGTCATACGGGACGAAGAGCTGGATCGGCTGAGTCAGGCAATGGGCAGTCTTCCATACGAGCAACGAGAAACAATAGTGCTGCATCTACGAGGTGAAATGACATTTAAGGCAATTGCCAAATCACATGGTGTTTCAATTAATACAGTCTGCAGCCGGTACCGCTACGGATTGACTAAACTGCGATCACTATTAAATGGCGAGGTAGTAAAATGAGATCTGCAGAGAATATAGAGAGATTAATTAAAAACGTACGCTATAAAACCAGTGCTGAAATGCGTAAAAGGACGCTCAACGATGCATCGGAGGCACAATCAAAATCGAGAAAGAGTAAATGGGCAGCAGCTCATTCCAATATCTGGAGAATAATTATGACAAGCAAAATTACAAAATTAAGTTCCGCCGCCTTGATAATAATAGCAGTCACGGCGGGTATAATTCACTTTAGTAGTTCAATTGACGGAGGCAGCATCGTGTTTGCTGATGTGCTCAAGAGTATTCAGGAAGCAAACACGGCTGTGTGGCACGAGCAGCGAGTCATTACATGCAATGGTGAAGAGCTTCCTTTTCTGACGTCTGATGTAGTAAGGTACTACTCTGTGGAGTACGGAGCTAAGGAGGAAATGTATGCTCTGAAGAATATCCTGCTACAGGAGGTTTACTGGAGTATCGAAAAGGGTGCGCGCATCGAAGTTGCGCCTCTGTGGAAGCAGTACAAGCGTACTGAATTTACCGAAGCCGAGCGTACTGTCGGCGGACGGAGTATCGAGGCCATTGTAGAGCTGGTCAAGTCGGAGCAAACCACTAAATTGGGAAGTAAAACAATTAACGGCAGGAAAGCCGAGGGTTTTGAGATTGAAGATTCAAAGATTGCCGGAGCACTCGTTCCTGTTGAGTTTGACAGTCTGGTTGCGCGCTTCTGGATTGATGTCGAGACTTCTCTTCCCATTCAGTATGAGGCCGAGTTAGTCATCAGTGATAGACATATTACTACCTTTACAGGCGGAAAAGCCGTAGAGGTTAAGGTAATAGGAGACGAATTTCAGTGGGATGTCGAGCTTGGTAAGGATATTTTCGAACTAAATATTCCGCCCGATTATACAGAAATGGAATATTAATTCACCATCAGGATTTCCGGCCAGCATGCCTTGTAGCCATCATGTGGTGGCTATAAGGGTAACTATTTGTCATATGAAACAGCCGTTACTGGTGATTTAGGATATAGATTATGATTATGTGCTCCTTTTTTCGTTTAAGAACCGATGGTTTTGCAGTTCGAGTCTTGAATCTGACAGTAGCAGTATTCTTTTTTCTCTTGTCGACCGGCAGTATTTTCGCTGGTCAACAAAACCAGGATAACCCGGTCATTTCTTCATCGGTAGAAATCGCATCAGTTCGAGACCTTGGGCCTCTGAAGTTTCATAAATCTATCAGAGGACGGGATGGGGGCTTTAGTGCGAATTTCAAAGGCTGTGCCGTAATGGTTTTCGGCGACACGGCACTTAATGCTACTGGCGACGATGGAATGAACTGGCTTTCGAACAGCTTTTGCCGAACTCGTGATTTCGATGCACGAGATAATCTAAGCGATCTCACAGATCCGCTGAACTCTGATGGTGTGGCAAAACATTTTCTGCCGTTTACGGAGAACGAGTTGGCTTACAATATGGAACACTTTCAGCCCGATGTTCACGGCGATAAACGATCTCGATATGCATTGTGGCCCGGGCCGATTCTTGTCGGCCCCAAAGGTGATAAGGCTATGGTTTTTTATTCGAAGCTTATCGCTGGAAGCAAAGGCCCGTTTGATTTCAAGCTGCTTGGAATGTCTCTGGCAGTGTGGGAGAGGCCCGATGCCTTACCCATCAGACCGGAAGTGCGAACGAGAACAGAAGATCCTACAATTCTGTTTCCGGAAGGGGATGTTAAAATCGGTCATGGAGCTATGGTTGTCGGTGACTGGATTTACGCTTATGGAAGTGAGACGCAAAAAGATGCTAACGGCGTATCCTGGCCTTGCATCGTAGGGAGAGTTAAATTTGACATGGCACTGGAGCGGGAATCTTGGTGGTTTTATACCGGTGACGGCCGCTGGAGTAAGGATTTTAATGACGCTGTAACTATAATGGATACCGCGCCGGCTTTGAGTGTTCACTGGAATGAATATCTTGGTAAATATATTGCAGTTTACAGCAGTCAATTTATAAACAAAATCACTATTCGAACTGCGGTCAAACCTGAAGGTCCCTGGTCGTTGCCAATGGTTGCGGTCGATTGTCTCGCTCCGACAACTAAGCAGGCCTGGTCCTATTGCGGAATGACACACCCAGCGTTCACACAGGAAAAGGGCCGAATTGAATATTTTACATATTGCCGCGAGGTAGACATATTAAAAGGGGAAGTTCGTTTAGTGCAGGTGACATTCAAATAAAACACATTATCTTGTCATTCGTGCACCTACAAACATGAAGTGTACCTAAATACATCGGGTAAAACGTTTTCTGCTGGACAGACATTAGAAAGTCGATGAAAATGTGGTTGCTAACGCAATGAAAGGATTTCAGTGAAAGCTATTGAGGTCGAGACACTGACAAAACGCTACGGCTCGGCGCGAGGCGTCGAGGATTTGTCTTTCTGCATTGAAAAAGGCGAAATATTCGGATATCTTGGTCCGAACGGCTCAGGCAAGACCACAACGATACGCTGTCTTATGGGCCTGCTAAGACCGACAAGCGGCCAATGCCGCATATTGGGTCAGCATATTGTACACGGTGGGGCCACACAGCATAAGCACATTGGCTATTTACCTGGCGAGTTTCGTGCCTGGCCGGGGCTAACACCCCGAAAGCTGCTCAGACTTCTGGCCAGAATGGGGCATGGCGACGAAGTAGATAAACGGCAAGAAGAATTGGCCGAAAGGCTTGATCTCGATCTGGATCGACGAATGCGCGCTTTGTCGAAGGGCAATCGCCAAAAGGTGGGGATAGTTTATGCGTTCCAGCATCAGCCCGACGTGTTCATTCTGGATGAGCCAACCATTGGCCTTGATCCGCTAATACGCCAGATCGTGCTCGATCTGATTCGCGAAACCGCCCGGGCCGGGGCGACAATACTGCTGTCCAGTCACGACCTGAGTGAGGTGGCGGCGGTTTGTGGCCGTGCCGCCATCTTGCGAGAGGGACGCCTCGTCGAGCTGGCACCCATATCTAAAATCGTACAGCAAGGCCAGCGACGCATAAAGGTCTGGTTCGTTGAAGGAACGCCGATCCCGGAGCTGCTTCCGGGTGAACTGCCGGGTGTTCGCATCATCCAGCAAAATTCTAATACATTACATATTGCCTATCAAGGCACTATCGATGCCTTATTAAAGTGGCTTGCTCAGTATCAGGTCGACCGTATTGCTACAACAGAGACGTCACTGGAAGATGCGTTCATTCACTATTATCGAAAGGAGGCCGGCCATGAAAGCTAATCATCGTCCTCCTTTTCCGTGGTCGTTACTGCGATTCTGGACGCTCCGGATTCTGCCGGCATGGTTTTTGATTGCATTGATGATATTCCTTTTTCAATTAGCTGTCTGTGGGATTGTGCATGATAACGAACGAGTCAAAGCAATGCTTCAGTATATTGACATGCTCCCGTCTTTTATCAAAGCGTTCATCGGAGGCGATGCTTTGCAATATGGAAATATTGCGGGCCTGATTGCCATCGGTTATCAAGAGCCCTTCGTTTTACTCTTATATATGCTTTTTGCCGTAGGCGTCCCTACCGCCCTGCTTGCCGGCGAGGTCCAGAGAGGGACAATGGAGCTGATACTTAGCCGGCAAACCACAAAAACTCAAGTCTATATCTGCGCAGGGCTTATCACTGTTGTCGGTATGTACGCCCTTGTCATTGTGATGTTTCTTGGAACCGTGGTCTCTACGAATCTGTACGACTTCGAGCAGGAAGTCCCCCTCTATTCATTCTTTAAGCTGGCGATTAACGGTGGAATCCTCGCCAGCGCGGTCGGCGGAATCGCCCTGCTGGCGGCGGCTTGTTTTCGACGCGGCATGGCTGTCTCGCTGACTGTGGCCTTTTTGGTAGTTAACTATTTTATAATGATTATCACCCAATGGTGGCCTCGAATGAAATGGCTCGATCCGGTCACTATCTTTAACTATGTCGATGGCGGGAAGATTTTCAGTGAGCCCGGATGGCCCATGGGTGATATGTGTGTGCTGATATCGCTTCTGGTTGTTTCCACCGTGCTGGGTGGTGTCGTATGGTGGCGACGCGACCTTCCGCTGTAATACAGAGTGTATGGAAAAGCAAAATAAAGCTTATTTGTGTGCTTCTGCTGCTGTTTTGTTCTGGGCCACTTCTGCCTCCGCTTTCAAAATCACGTTACGCCATATTGATGTTTTCTCGCTGTTGTTTTACGCGTCAATCGCATCGACTGGTGCTTTGTTTATATATATTACGTTTTCAAACAAGCTGAACTTACTCAGGAGCCTCACAGGAAAAGACTATCTGTATTCGGCCCTGCTGGGTTTTCTGAATCCATTCCTTTATTATGCCATCCTGTTCAAGGCGTATTCGATACTGCCGGCACAGGAAGCCCAGCCATTGAATTTTGTCTGGCCGATAACGCTCGTATTATTGTCGATACCTTTGCTTAAACAGAAAATCAAATCCAGAGACATTATTGCGACTTTTATCAGTTTTGCCGGCGTATTTGTAATCTCGACGAGAGGGGACATTTTCGGATTCAGGTTTACTAATACACTCGGCGTATCCTTGGCAACGGGCAGTTCGATAATCTGGGCGCTGTTCTGGATTTATAATGTGCGCGACAAACGCGATGAAGTAGTTAGATTGTTCCTGAACTTTGCATTTGGATCGGTTACAACGCTTCTGCTGATGCTGCTTTTCTCGAATTCAAGAATCCCAAATCTTTACGGCATTCTCGGAGCCGTTTATGTGGGATTGTTCGAAATGGGGATCACGTTTTTACTGTGGCTTAAAGCGTTGAAGATGTCAAAGACAACGGCACATGTTACAAACCTTATATACTTTGTGCCTTTCCTTTCACTTATTTTTATCTCGCTCGCAGTCGGAGAAGCGATTATTCCTTCTACTGTCATAGGCCTTGTTTTCATCGTAGGCGGCATCATTTTGCAGAGACTCTGACCACCGGCCGAATTTTTCTCAAAACTAAAACTATTGGAGTTGAATAGCTTTCCCGGTATCATATAGAGTCGATATACATCATAATTGTATTTAAGGCATATATTGATAACTGCAGGTTGAAGGAGATTGTCATGTATAACCATCAAGTAAAAAGCCCTCGGGTTTTTGCAATCATAATTATAACGTTTGCTTTATTTTCTGTTCCCAGCCGGGCGGGCATACAACAAGCCAGACAAATCCTCGATTCAACCGGTGTTAAGGGAGGTCTGATAGTCCATATCGGTTGTGGTGACGGCAAACTGACCTCCTCGCTGCTAACCAATGACAGCTATGTTGTCCATGGCCTTGACAGTGAGCGGGGAAACGTCACCGCGGCACGCAGGTATATCAAATCGCTCGGTCAGTACGGCACAGTTTCAGTAGATATTCACTCAGGCGACCGGTTGCCCTACATTGACAACTCGGTCAATCTTGTTGTTTCAGAAGATCTCGGCGATGTTTCGAAATCCGAGGTAATGCGTGTCCTCGTACCCAACGGCGTAGCTTATCTTAAATCGAATGGCCATTGGGAAAAAAGTATAAAGCCTCGTCCAAAAGAGATCGACGAGTGGACACATTACCTGCACGATCCCAGCAACAACGCCGTCGCCCATGACAGCGTCATCGAGCCGCCCAGCCGGTACCAGTGGTTGGCCGGGCCGCGTTACTCCCGGCAGCACGATCATATGTCGAGCGTCAGTGCAGTTGTCTCAGCGAATGGAAGGCTGTTTTATATATTCGACGAAGCGCCCCGTGCGTCCATTCTTATCCCGCCCAAATGGCGGCTGATCGCTCGTGACGCATTCAACGGCAAGCTGCTCTGGAAACGGAATATCGAGCTGTGGCATCCGCATCTATGGCGGCTCAAGAGCGGCCCGCAACTGCTGGCTCGCCGGCTGGTTGCCAGCGGCGACCGGTTGTACGTGACTCTCGGCATCGATGTCCCGCTGTCGGTTCTGGATGCGGCAACGGGCAAAACAATTCGTACCTATGAAAATACCAAGGTGACCGAGGAGATTCTTTGTCTCGATGATATGCTGCTGCTGTCGGTCGCCGGCGAAGATCAACCCTTACGAAGTGACCCAAATAAACGCTACGCTACACTGTCAGACATGAACAATGATGTCACGAACCCGCTTTGGACGCAGGCACCAAGAACGATAATGGCGATAGATCCGGACTCAGGCCGAGTTCTGTGGCAAGAGGAATCAGGGCTGGTTTCGCTGTCACTTGCGGCAGACGACAAGCGTGTTCTATTCCATGATGGCGAGAGAATCCATTGTCTCGACCGTCAAACCGGCCAACCCCTGTGGTCATCGGAGCCGCTGCCAAAGAAAGAAAACATGCGAAGCTCCGGCGGAGCAACACTTGTGCTGTACGACGATGTCGTTCTTTATAGCGGACAAGTTTCAACTGAAAAACCCAAAGATCGCATAACAACTATGTTTGCTCTTTCTATCAAAGACGGCAAAACTTTGTGGCAGGTGCCTCACCATCCGTGTGGACACATGGGCACGCCGGACGATATCCTCGTTGCAGGTGGCCTGGTATGGAACGGTGCCGTCGCTCAGGGCCGCGATTCGGGCACCATGACCGGCCGTGACCTCCATACAGGACAAATAAAGAGCGAGTTCACACCTGATGTCGAGACCCACTGGTTCCACCACCGCTGCTACCGGGCCAAAGCGACCGACAAATACCTGCTTTTTTCGCGCACCGGCATCGAATTCATCGATCACGCCGCCGAGCACTGGATATGTCACCACTGGGTACGCGGCGCATGTCACTACGGCATTATGCCGTGTAACGGGCTCATCTACGCTCCCCAGCACCCGTGTGCATGTTATATCGAAGCGAAGCTTTCCGGTTTTACCGCCTTGGCGCCGCCGTCGCCGACAATGCAGCCTCGTCGCGAAGTGCCGGACACCGAGCGCCTCACTCACGGCCCGGCCTATGGTCAAATCGCAAAACGAAAATCGCAAAACGAAAATACCGCCGATTGGCCCACGTTCCGGCATGATGCCGGTCGAAGCGGAGCCGTCAACACAACAATCCAGCCGACCGATCTTAAACGCACATGGTGTAGCAAACTGGGCGGTAAACTCAGCACCCCGGTCGTCGCCGGTGGCAGGCTTTTCGTTGCTTCTACCGACGATCACAGTATTTACGCGCTCGACACCGAGACGGGCGAGCTGGTTTGGAATTTCACGGCGGGCGGTCGCGTCGATTCGCCGCCGACGATCTGGCAGGGTCGGGCGCTGTTCGGTTCCGCCGATGGCTACGTTTACTGCCTTGATGCGGAAGACGGAAAACTCGCCTGGCGTTATCGTGCTGCTCCGGAGGACTGGCGAATGATGGTTTACGACCAAATCGAATCATCATGGCCCGTTCACGGCAGTGCACTTATATATAACGATGTACTTTATTGCGTTGCCGGCCGCTCGATGTTCCTCGATGGTGGATTACGGCTGCTGCGACTCGATCCGAAAACCGGACGCAAACTCTCCGAGACAATCCTCGACGACAAGGATCCCGTCACCAAAGAGAACCTGCAGGTTCACATTCAGACTCTCAATATGCCGGTTGCTCTGCCAGACATCCTGTCGAGTGACGGCAGGTACGTGTACATGAGATCGCTGCCGTTCGATTTGCAGGGTAAACGCAAGTACATATCCTATATACCTGTCAAAGAGCAGCAAGGCGACGACCTGCACCTGTTCTGCCCCACGGGATTTCTCGACGATTCCCTGTGGCACCGGACATACTGGGGCTACGGTCGCGCCTGGGCGTCGGGTGCCGGAGGCTACCATCAGGCCGGTCGAGTAATTCCCGCTGGTCGGCCTCTCGTGTACGATGATCAAACAGTCTACGGCTACGGCCGGCTCTGGCAATATTACCGCTGGTCCACGCCGCTCGAATTCCATCTTTTCGCCGCGAAAAAGCAGCCCGAAATCGTCAAAGCGGGCATCGAGCGAAAAGCCGTCAAGAGAAACGGCAAACGTGTCGGCTCACGGAAGATACCCGTCACCCGGTTTGTACCGGACTGGTCGAACGATATTTCAGTCCAGGTCAACTCGATGGTGCTAACCGACAAAGTACTTTTCGTCGCCGGCCCTCCCGATGTCCAGGATGAGGAAGAATCCGTCAAGACGCTGCTTGATCCTGAAACGCAAAAGAAGCTTGTCGAGCAATCGGAAGCATTCGAAGGTAAACGCGGCGCGCTGCTCGTGGCTGTGTCACGTGATGGCGGGAAAAAACTTGCCGCCTACGATCTCGATTTCGTACCGCGATTCGACGGTCTGATCGCAGCGAACGGCCGGCTTTATATTTCGACCCTTGGCGGCGAAGTGCTTTGCCTGAGTGACACTCAAGGCCAGCAGCTGTCGCCGGCCGAAAAGGTTGTCGTAACCGCCCGCGAATAGTAGCCGATATCATACTTTTTCAGGAACTACATAGGGAGCACGATAGGGACGCGTCAATAGCAGGTTGGCCTGGGGATTATCAATGAATGTCTCCTTTTTCGGGTCGAACCTCAGCATCGGACCGAGTTGATAGGTGTTCTTCGAAATATCAAGGCCGAGAGTCCCCTTTACGGTCTGCTGAATAGTCTCCCATGATTTGGCAACTTCCTCGTGCTTGTCAAGCACATCCGGTCTGATACTTCCTGATACTTGGCGACCGAGCTGATAAGATACGTTGCCCAAATGGCAGCACGCGGAGGACGGATGCGCCTCGGTCACGTCGGCGTGAAGGTCGCTTCTCTTACGAGTACGGATGCCGTGAATAAAGTTTTCAAATATGTCACCAGGACCCATTTTGACTTCAATGTCACCGAGTTCTTCGCCCTGGTCCGAACCGTTGGGGTAGAATTTTCCGCCCTTTATTACTCCTTCCTCAAGGTAGAACTCGTTAGAGACTTTCTTCGGATATTTTTGGCCATCGAGTCCTGCCCTGTCAACCAGGCCTATGACCTCGAACACTAATAGCGGCCCACCGAAATCCATTATCGTTAACTGGCAATTGGGCGTCTGTGCCTGGTCAGTATATGGAGCATAACCTTCAGTCGAATTCACCCATCGGCCGCCCATGCTGATTACGCTCTTGGGCAGCACACCGCCTGGTATGGACCAGCGGGCGATGTCCATTTGGTGCACGCCCTGGTTACCGATTTCTCCGCAGCCGAAGTCCCAGAACCAGTGCCAGTTGTAATGAACTATGTTCTCATGATACGGTTGCTCGAGAGCCGGGCCGAGCCAGAGATCGAAATCCAGGTTTTCAGGTGGTGCTATGACCGGCTTAAAACCGATGCTCCACCGCCCGCTTCCGTTCTTCGATGCCCAGGCCTTCGAGACCAGAAGCTTGCCGTATTTGCCACTGGCTACCGCTGCAACCTGTTTTGCCCAGCCTCTACTGGAACGACTCTGTGTGCCGTGCTGGACTATTCGTTTGTATTTTTTTGCCGCCTCGACGCACTTGCGCCCTTCGAAAATATTGTGGCTGCATGGCTTCTCGACATATACATCCTTACCGGCCTGACACGCCCAGATTGTTATTATCGAATGCGTGTGATTTGTTGTAGCGATGGATATGGCATCGATGCTCTTGTCTTCCAGCATTTCGCGAACATCCACATAAGTATCTACCGGCATGTTTTTATCTTTGAATGGTTTGGCGCGACGTTCCAGCACTTTTTTGTCAACATCACAAAGTGCCGCCAGTCGAACTCCTGACATTCCATCGAATGCACTGATGTGTGAGCTGCCCCGGCCGTTAATGCCTACAACAGCAACTCGGATATCATCATTCGCCCCTCTTACGCGTGAAAATGGGCTGGCCATTACCAGACCGGCTCCAGCGGCCATTGAACTTTTCATAAAATCTCGACGTGTAAATTTCATGAGTTTACTCCTTCCTCGTAAATAATAAGGTTTGATGATTTTACAAATGCCATTAATCTTCCTAATATTATTTTTAAGCAAGATAACCAAACGAAAGACAAATGACAAGTTCAAACTTAAAAAGTTGATGGGTAAGCACCTGTTTAGACAATAACCTCCTCAATTGTTCTTGCCACGATGTAGTCCGGCAGCTTATTCAAGCCCGGCTTTGTTTCATAAGCAGAAATTATGCTTCTGTCCGGAAAGACCCCTGATTCCCTTATTATCTCCTCAGCCAGCGACCTTAATTGTTCATCTGTCATATCCTCCTCCGCCTTGCTGCGTACTGTTTCAACCAATGTTTGAAACTCATTCCGGCTATCGTACCAGTTGAGCTGTAATTCCAATTCTATTACTTCTTTTGTGCTGCAACGGTCATAAAGATATTGAATTCCTATCGGATTGTAAGCCTCGATACGCTCATCTATAAAAGCCAGACAGGCATCACGATAAGCCTTGTATTTTTCATTGTTAAAGCCCACAAAACCGCGTTTATTTATCTCTTCAGTAAGAAATTCGTCGATTTTGGCTGTTATAATCTCTTTCTGTGCTTCCAGCCTCTCATACAGGATTTCGTAATACGCCTTCAAAAGTACGCTTGTTTCGCTCATTAGCTCTCCTCATGCCCATATTCGGAAGGAAAAATATTATGTTCTGATGTAAACACCGAATTATAGCATTAAATATACGAAATTCTACACAAAACCCGGAATAATCGGCTGTTTGTTTCAGTCAGTCGGCAAAATCATGATTTTTCTCAAGACATACTCTATTTGGCTTTGTTTTTCGTGTCCATTAGGACGATATATTGTCATAAATTTTTTTATGGAAAGAGCTTACGTCAAATGATTATGCCTGCAAATTGGCTTTGTTTTTTCAAATTGATTTTTCAACCCCCAGATAAATCTGGGGGCTAAATAAATTGGGTTTGTTTGGGTTTGTTTTTCGGCATCCAAAACCGTTCAAAATCGTCAAAATCTCCGTAAATTCTTGCTATCATTGACTTAATGTAATATTTCCTATTTTAACATTGGCTTTGTTTTTTCAAACAGGTTCAAAACCTCGAAACCACGATTGAACACCGATAAACACTTTCATCTTCAATCTTGATTTCCTAATTTACTGAACTCCGCCTATTTGTGTACTTTATTCTGTTCATTATCTATTATACGAACGGCAATCCAAAAAAGCGGTCTTATTCTCAAAAAATCTCCGTGTGACGGTACTATCAATTGGTATTAATGCTTGATTATTGACTAAAAAGAGGGATTTTAGAGGACAATGTGAGCTTTCTGGAGACTCAGATTGCTTTGAGCACGATGCCGACAACAGCAAAAACGAGAGCGAGATTCATTGATATTGCTCATGTCCGTATCGCTTTCTTTTCAATCTGGCGGGTTTCTGCGCAGAAGGCATCGCAAAAACAGAGTTTCGGCCAGCCTTTGGCCCGGTCGTTAAGGTAACGATTGATAAAAG
>Ga0209536_100009300_pt1 | contig 14616 bp, 12 predicted proteins | sample DeeMarSeWOR28_12_FD_187461 | JGI IMG/M metagenome (GOLD analysis project Ga0209536, IMG submission 187461) | Marine sediment microbial communities from White Oak River estuary, North Carolina - WOR-2-8_12 (SPAdes) (version 2) | ecosystem: Environmental > Aquatic > Marine > Intertidal zone >...
GTATTTCTGGATTCACCTGCAGCGAGGTTTCTGGCCGTGGGCGAACGGCGGGGAACTGGCAGTGCTCTACTGCTTCGCGTTCCTCTTCTTTGCGACCGCCGGCTCCAGTGCCTTCAGCGTCGACAACGCGCTGGCGAAGCCGCAGGAGGGGTCGGGTGTGGCTGGGACCTGATCCTGCGGGTAGTGGTTGGTGCGTAAGACCGTCGCGGGTGATGCCGGGGTCAGATCCACAATCCCAGCCGACCTGCCGTTCGGGTCGCTCCTGGCAGGCGGCTTGACGCAAAGTCTCAACGGCGGGCTTCTCAAGCCCGCCGGATCAGCCAGATGGCGCGGGTGATCTCTCGGTCGATGAACTCGCACTCGCGTTCCTGATCGGCGACATACGCAATCAGAGCTTGTGCGGCATCCGGGTGACGCCGCCCGAGTTCTCGGGCACGCCTGCTGATGTGATAGATGTAATCGAGGTTGACCGCCTTGGTCTCTTCCGCCGTGTAGATCCGCTCCTCGAGCAGGGTATCGCCATGCGTTTCGAGGCATTCGCGGCTGCGGCTGTATGACCTGTAGTGGCCGTATCCGGGTCGCTCCACCGATTCCGCGCGCGTGAGAAAGCCGTCGTCGATGACCATATAGCGACCCGGCTTCACTGCCTGCCTCATGCTGCCGACACAGCGATCGAGGCGGCCGAGGACGCCACCCAGGGAAGCGAGCACGGCCAGCTCGAAATCACTGCCTGCGGTCACGGCTTCGCGGACGTCGCCCAGCTCAAAGTGACAGAGATCGGAGACATCGAGTTCCCGCGCCCGGCGGGTCGCCTCATGCAAGAACGCCCCGCACAGGTCCACGCCGCGTACCGTGAAGCCCAGCTCCTTGGCCAGCGTGATCCCCAGCGCCCCCTTGCCACACCCCAGGTCCAGCACCCTGGTGGAACCAGGGGCGAGTTCAAGTGGCCGGAGCAGCTCGACCACCAGATGTGGCGTACAACCGAGGGCCCACATGTCCGCCACCAGATCCGGTAGGAACGGCGAGACGTCGGCGTTTGCGTCCATGGAACAGGCGATAATCTCGGCACGGGAGTCGTTGATCTAGATCCTGTGCCGTAATCTAGCTCGCGCCCCGCTGTGTTCTGGCGGAATACCGCAACGCCCTCAGCGTCAATCCCGACCCAGCTTGAAACCGACGAGAGATAGTTCGATATTTCGCCAATTGGCGAAATGGTCTATGTCACGCCTATCTGATTTGACGCAGACACACAAGGCTCTTGCCCACCCAGCACGGTTGCGCGTTCTGGCCATGCTGAGAGGGGGGGAGCTGTGCGCCTGTCAGATCACCGCAGTGCTAGGTTTGGCACCCTCGACCGTATCCGCCCACTTGGCCGAGCTGCGTAGGGCCGGGCTGGTGGACGAGAGAAAGTCTGGTCGCTGGGTCCATTACCGGCTTGCCCAGACACGCGCCGCTGCCGCGGTATTGGAACCACTTTGGCGGCAGCTGAAGCCGGACGCTCAGATACGGAGCGACGCCGCAATCGTCAAACGGCTCCGGGCGGTGTCACTGGAGCAGCTGTGCAGCGTCGAGCTGGATCTGGCGCAGCTCGCCAGTTCCAGATCCGGCGGCGGTCGATTGTAGCGACGGTTTCGACAGACACGCAGAGGACATCGAATGGCATCGGAAGCTTGTATCACCAAGGAGCCGCAGGGGCTCGGGTTTTTCGAGCGCTACCTGACGGTGTGGATCCTGCTGTGCATCGGTGTGGGAATTGTGCTGGGGTCGATCGCACCTGGGGTTGCCGAGTTCCTCGATGGGCTGGCGATCTATGTAAACGATGCGCCCGTCGTCTCGGTACCGATTGCAGTGTGCCTGTTCTTCATGATGTACCCGATCATGGTGAAGATCGACTTCGCCGAGGTCGTCAAGGCCGGCCGGAACGTGAAGCCGGTATCCCTGACACTGTTCGTCAACTGGGCGATCAAGCCGTTCACCATGTATGCGATCAGCGTGTTCTTCTTAGGCACGCTGTTCCTCCAGTTCATCGGCCCGGACGCGGTGGATTACGTCAAGCTGCCGCTGGGATTGGACTTACCGCTGGGGGCCACGCACGGAGACGGCACCGTAGTCATGCACGATGGAGTGAGATCGCTCGAGGTCCCGCTGTGGCGCAGCTACCTGGCCGGCTGCATCCTGTTGGGCATCGCCCCTTGTACCGCGATGGTCCTGGTTTGGGGATTCCTGGCCAAGGGCAATGACGGGCATACGCTCGTCATGGTCGCGATCAATTCGCTTACCATGTTGTTCCTCTACGGGGCGCTCGGCGGGTTCCTGCTCGGTGTGGGGCGCTTGCCGGTGCCATGGCAAGCGCTACTGCTTTCGATCTCCATTTACGTGGCATTGCCACTCGCGGCGGGGTACTTGTCCCGGAAGTGGATCATCGCCACCAAGGGAGAAGCGTGGTTTCGAGAGAAATTCCTGCATCTCCTAACTCCGGTGACGATCCTGGCGTTGCTGGTCACTCTGGTGCTGCTCTTCTCGTTCAAGGGTGACGTGATCCTGTCGAATCCTCTGACGATTCTGTGGATCGCGATCCCGTTGTTCATTCAGACGATTTTCATCTACGCTATCACTTACGGTCTGGCACGCCTGCTCAGGCTGTCGTATGCGGACGCGGCACCGACGGCGATGATCGGCGCGTCGAATCACTTTGAAGTCGCAATAGCGACCTCCGTGATGCTGTTCGGGCTGTCCTCGGGCGCTGCGCTGGCGACGGTGGTGGGTGTTCTCATCGAGGTGCCAGTGATGCTCATGCTGGTCAAGATCTGTCTGCGCACGGCCCACTGGTTTCCTCCTGCCCAGGGGCAAAACGCAGTCTGAGCGAGCCGCTCTCCTAGCGTGCACGATGCATTGGCGGCCAGGTCGAAGTACGCGTTCCGCAGGAGATCCTATTTGGCCTTGCGCGTTCGGTGGCTTCCATCCGGATCCGGCGGCGGCCGATTTCCAGGCGGCTGGCTCGGAAGACGGGCTGGACTATCATGCGGGATCCGGTCTGGAGCGCACCGCTGGAACGGGATGATCGCATCTAGTACCACTCAACTAAGGGTGCAACTCACGCAGAATCGTGCTCCTCTAGTTCATCACGTTGTTCATCAAGGCAAACAAGGCTGGCAGTCCGTAGAACAACACAGCCACGTATGCCAGTGCCCACCTGCGCGATTCCGCAGCCGTATTCGCAAGCCACTGAGCCGCCGAGAGCGGGATCCGGCGAACATGCTCGATTGGGAAGATCAACAGAATACCGCTCAGGTTGAATATGAGATGCACCAAAGCGATGGTTATGCCGGCGGACGCGTTAACACCGCTCACCGCCAGTGCAGCCAGCAAAGCCGTGACCGTGGTGCCTACGTTGGCCCCCAGTGTCACAGGAAACGCCTGCCGCAACGTGATCAATCCCGCCCCCGCGAGCGGCACCAACAACGAAGTAGTGATAGAGCTTGATTGCACCATTGCCGTCACGACCAAGCCGACCAACATCGCGACCATTGCATGCTGCTCGAAGGTCCTTGATACGATGACTTCAACTCGTGTCTGGAGTGCCGAGCGCAGGGTCCTCACGAGCAGGAGCAGGGCCGTGAATATCAGCGCACCGCTGATGAACATGAGTAGGACCCCCGCGAGCTGATCTGAAGGGGTCAACGTCTCTGCCACCCACTTTATAGGCGCGAGAGCAGCCTTGAGCGCTCCCTTGATCGGACTGTCATACTGCACGCCGCCGATTCCCGTGAGGCGTGAAGCAAGCGACGTCGCCGAGCGTTGGAGGTAGCCAGTAGCCAACTCGAGTGGTAGTAGAATCACGACCGCCATGAAGTTGAAGAAGTCGTGACAGGTAGCTACGGCAAACGCGCGCTTGAACTCGTCTTTACGCCCCATGTGCGCCATGGACACGATAGTGTTGGTGACCGTTGTACCGATATTGGCACCCATCACCATCGGAATCGCGTTTGCCACGGGGAGCGGGTTGATCGGTGCCGCTACCAGACCGACGATCATCGACGTCGTGACCGACGAGCTTTGGACGAGGGTGGTGGCCAGGATCCCGACCATGAGTCCGATGAACGGGTTTTCGGTGGCCGTGAAGAATGAGTCGAGTAGATTGCTGCCGAGTGACTTGAATCCGTCGCTCAGACCGTTCACCCCCACCAGAAAGAAGAACAACAGCACCAACACGGCCAGCCCACGGGCCAGGCCGTGTGCAGACGCTGGTTGCTCGGAGCGTTTGGGTATTGGTGATTCGTCTGTCACGAGATCGTGGGGCGCATCGTCACTCGCTGAGTTTGAGAACCGCCCAGACCGGCTGCAATTTCGCCCGCCGCCACATGACTCGGCAAGGTGTGACCCGGCGACTACGCGATCGTTACAAACGCGTGCGCCTAGTGAGGTCCGGTTAGCCACAGCCAAGTCCAGCACAGGAACCGCGCACTCGAGTCGGTGACTGGAACTGAGGCTCGACCCACCGGCCAGGCCTCAGCGAACCGAAACCTATGTGCGCGACGCACGTAGTGCTCAGCATGACATCCAAAGACAGGACTCCCGAGTCCTTTCTCCCGCTCCGGCCGGTCGAGTTCGAGATCCTGCTGGTCCTGGCGGACGGCGACCAACACGGCTACGGCATCATCCAGCAGACCGAGGATAGGACCGAGGGCAAGCTCAGGTTAGAGACGGGCACGCTGTACCGCGCCCTGCGGCGCCTTTCGAGCGACGGACTGGTCAAGCCGTCGTCCAAGCGACCTGCCCCCGATCTGGATGACGAGAGACGGCGCTACTTCTCCATCACGCCGCTGGGTCGCAGGGTGGCGGCGGCCGAGGCGCGGAGAATGGCAAGCCTGGTCGATACCGCGCGCGCGCGCTCGCTCATCGGCGGTGCGTGAGCATGCTCGCGCATCGGGTCTATCGCCTGCTGCTGCACGCCTATCCGGCCGATTTCCGTGAGGCCATGGGTGGTGACATGGCAGACACGTTTCTGGACCGTTACCGATCTGTGCGCCGCAGTGCCTGGCCCGGACTCGTCACTTTCTGGTGGCGCACGCTGTGGGACGTCGCCGTGAACGCCTTACTCGAGCACCGCGAGCGCCACAGGACAGAGGCTCGGGGCCGTACGGTGAGCCATTTAGAACGAAGCAGAGGTGTTATGGCACTGAGCAACTTCGGGCAGGATCTGCGCTACTCCGTGCGGAGGCTGCGCAAGAGCCCCGGTTTCACGACTCTCGCCGTCACGATCATGGGTCTGGGGATCGGAGCGAATACCGCGATCTTCAGCATAGTGAACGCGGTACTGTTCCGGCCGCTGCCCTTCGAGAACCCCTCCGAGATCGTCAGGATCTTCACCACCGATTCGGACGGTCGGACACCTTCGGCCGTGTCGTATCCGGATTTCGTCGACTACCGGGATCAAGCTGACCTGTTTTCCGGAGCGGTGGCTCACGAAAACGTGTTTCTGAGTCTTACCGGTAGCGATGGATCCGAGGTGGTGATGGGCGAGTTCCTCTGCGCCGACTATTTCTCGGTTCTCGGCCTGGTACCTGCTGTGGGGCGTGCGTTCACTTCCGAAGAGGACGAGCCGGGCGCATCCGATCCCGTGGTGATCATGGCCCACGAAACGTGGCAGCGCCGCTATGGAGGAGACCGCTCCATCGTAGGGAGCACGATCCGGTTGAACGGAAGGTTGGTGACGGTGGTCGGGATCGGACCGAAGGGATACGCTGGATCTACGGTGGGGATCACGTCAGAGTACTGGTTGCCCTGGGGTTCCGCAGTACAGGTCGAGCCCGACGAGGCGCGCCGGATGGAGAGCAGGGGCAACCGCAGCCTCATGATGAGCGCACGGCTGCAACCCGGAGTGACGCGCGACCAGGCCGAGGCCGCGCTCAACGTGCTGGCGCGACGCCTGGGCGCGGAGTACCCGGAGACGAACGAGAATCGCTCTGTCTCGGTGTTCCCATCGAACCAGGTGCGGCTCCATCCCATGATCGACTCGGCGCTCTACCCGGTGGCCGGACTGCTCATGGCTGTGGTAGGGCTGGTGCTGCTGGTGGCTTGCAGCAATATCGCCAATCTGTTGCTGGTTCGGGCCGCTTCGCTCCGCAAGGAAGTGGCCATCAGGCTCGCGATCGGCGCCCGCAGGAGCCGGCTGGTCTCGCAGTTGCTCACCGAGAGCACATTGCTGGGCGCAGCGGGTGGGGTCGCGGGCCTCCTGATAGCCGTATGGGCCGCGCGGTTCATCGTATCGTTCAAACCGCCACTCCCGATTCCGGTGGTGATCGACTTGAGCCTCGATTGGCGGGTCCTCGGCTTCACGGTGGTCCTGTCGGTGATCACCGGGGTGCTGTTCGGCTTGGCCCCAGCGCTCAGAGCATCTCGTCCCGACCTGGTCCCCACGTTGAAGGACGAGACGCATTCATTTGCGGTCAAGAACCGTCGACTGAGCATGCGCAACTTGCTCGTGGTATCGCAGGTAGCAGTCTCGCTGGTGCTCCTGATCGGTGCCGGCCTCTTCGTGCGTAGTCTCATCAACTCACAGCGCGCCGAGCCCGGATTCGAGACCGAACGCATTGGCACGGCCACCTTCAACCTCGAGGTCGCGTACCGGGATGACGTGGACGCTCGCGAGTTCATGCGCAGGTTGACCGAGAGGCTGGAGGTCTACCCGGGAGTCGAGGCCGTCGGCCTGTCTGACAGACTGCCGCTCACCATTGGAGCCCAAATCAACGGCGTTCACATAGAAGATCTCGCTCCACCTCCGGGTGAAGATGAGTTCTCGGCCGACTTTGCGTCTGCGAGTCCCGGCTACTTTCGCACTATGGGGATACCGATCCTGCGTGGGCGCGCGTTCACCGAGGCCGACAACCGGGACGCCCCGAGCGTGGCAATCGTGAGCGCCACGATGGCCCGGCGCTTCTGGGGTACGGAAGACGTGGTGGGCAAACGATTCGGCCGTGGAAATCGTACGAATCAAGTGGACACGGAGATCGTCGGCGTAGCGCAAGACATCAAAGTGAGATCGCTGGGAGAGAATCCGCGGTCCTACTTCTACATCCCAACCGGTCAAGACAACCCGTTCATCGTTTCGGTTGTGGTCCGTTCCAGTGCCGATCCGGCCGTAACGGCGAACGTCATCCGGCGCGAGGCCCGCGCGTTGGATAGCAGCGTGCCGGTGATGGAGTCAGGCACGATGACCGAACACGTCGGCGTCGTGCTGTTCATCCCGAGAATGGGAGCGGTGCTGCTACTCGGCTTCGGCATCTTGGCAATGGCGCTCGCCAGCCTGGGGCTCTACGGTGTCGTGGCCTTCTCCGTGACGCAGCGAACCCGCGAACTGGGAGTGCGGATGGCACTCGGCGCGCGGCAGAGCCAGGTCGTGAACATGGTCGTCGCCCAGGGACTCGCGTTGGTCAGCGTCGGTGCCGTGGTGGGGCTCGCGCTCAGTGCGCTCGCCATGCGACCCGTCGTGACTTTGCTGAACGATGTGAGCCCGACAGACCCGATCACGTTGGGCGGCATGTCGCTGTTGCTGATCGTAGTCGCTGCGCTTGCCAGCTATATCCCCGCCCGCCGCGCGGCCAGAAGCGATCCGCTGATGGCATTGCGATCGGAGTGAGACGTGAGGTTTGTCGTGGGGCTGTGGACATTCGTCCTTTGTCGACGGACGTCGGGCTGAGGCCCAAGACATTCGTCCGTTGTCCACGGACAAATGGCTGATGTCCATGGACCGAAGCCTGGAGCCGGTGGCCGCAAGCCCGTTGTCCGCGGACCAAGCCGCGGGTTTCACGGCCTGGGGCGATCACATCGCCGTCCGCCACCGAGCAAGAGTCACCGCTCCACCGCCGAGGAGACCGGCGTTGGGCCAGCCACAACGCCCTCGGCGGCCAACCCTGCCTTGACCCGCCCCACCGGCGAGCCCCACACTTCGACATGCGAATTTTAGCTGCCACGATGCTCGTCCTGGCAGGCCTCGCCTGTGACGCCGACCGTGAAGAACACGGCCCGCTCGACTATCTCTTCAGCACACCCACCGGCAGGTTCCATCAAGTCTCGTCGTACGACACTGCCGGGGGCAACCGCGACCGGCTTGAGATAGCGGCCGGCGCAACCGCCACACTACTCGATGTCGCGGGCCCTGGAGTCATTCAACGGATTTGGATCACGGTATCCAGCGGCGACCCACATTACTTGAGACGCATCGCGCTCGAGATGTATTGGGACGGCGAGACCGAGCCATCGGTGTCGGTCCCGCTGGGCGATTTCTTCGGGAACGGCTTCGACAAGCGCCACTACGCGAGCCTGCCGATGGGCGTATCGAGCGGCGGGTTCTATTGCTATATCCCGATGCCGTTTGCAGGGAGGGCCCGTATCGTGGCCGTGAACGGCACCGGGCGGGAGATTGACGCGTTCTACTACCACATTGGATTGGTACAACTAGACGACCTTCCTGGAGACGTTCCAACGTTCCACGCCAGGTGGAACCGAGACACACGTACTGACACGGGCGAGCCACACGAGGTAATCACTGCAGCCGGCAGAGGCCGCTTCATCGGCATGTCACTCAACGCGGAAAGCTACCGTGACAATCTCGAGTTTCTCGAGGGTGACGAATTCTTCTACGTCGACGGAGAGTTTCGCGGGCAGGGCACCGGCACCGAGGACTACTTCAACGGTGGCTGGTACTTCCAGCACGGCGAGTTCGAGGCGCCGTTTCACGGTGTGGTGGTAAGGGACGAGCAACGAGGCCGCATCGCCGCGTATCGTTGGCATGTGCTGGATCCCGTTCCGTTCCGTGATTCCATTCGCGTCGAGCTGGAACATGGGCACGGCAATCTCGAGGTCGCCGACTACACTACCGTGGCCTACTGGTACCAGACCGAGCCGCATGTGCCTTTCCCACCGCTGCCCGCGCCACTCGAGCGGCGAGTCCTGGGTGTGAAGATCGGCCCCGGTGCTGTGCTTGCCGGTGGTATGAGTGTTCGTGAGGGAGACGGGTTCAGAATTCTCGTTGTACCGGTGCCTCGTCCCGATCGCTACGAGGTCTTGGTGTATCCGCTCGGCGGCCCCGAACTCGGAAGTGCGTCCTACGGAATCGCAGGCGTGCCAAGCACGCTGATGGATCTCAACGCCGCGGACTCCTCTACGGTGCTCGAGCCGGTTTCGCTGGGCGTCACCGCGGCGAAAGAGACGGTGGCGGTGGAGCTTAGTCCGGCTGCCGCACCCCTCCCCGCTGCACTGGAGGTCCGGCCGGTGCGAGACTGGGCAGTTGACTGGAACGTCGTGGGACCGTTTCCCAACCCGCGTACCCTGGGTACGGAGCTGAGTGCCGCGGTTGACAGCGTGTACGGACCTGAGACCGACCCGTCGCTCACCACGGTGTACTCGACTCCGTGGAATGACCAGGCCATGTGGCAACGCGCGACCGCGAGTCCGGACGGACAAATCCGGCTCAACCCCCACTTCACCCCAAATGAATGGGTCGCCGCGTACGCTCAGGCGTTCCTCTACTCGCCGGCTGAAAGGGACGCAACCCTGCTGCTTGGCGCTGACGACGCCCATGTGTTGTGGGTGAATGGCGAGCGCGTATCGGAACGGCAAGGCCGGCACATATCACGCGCTGACGAGCTGGAGGTGAAGGTGCGGCTGCGTTCGGGGTGGAACAGAATCCTGCTCAAGGTGGCGGACTTGGACGGTGGCTGGGCGTTCCAACTGCGAGTCGCGGATCCGGACTGCGCGCATCGTTGGTCCGCGAGACCGTAGCCGGTTCCTTGCGATCTGGCGAATTATCAGCAACCTTTCGCCGACATTTTCCCTTGGGGGCAGACGATCGCCAGAGACCTGTTGCCGCTTGTGCGGGAGGCCTTGAAGGGTAACTACACGGTCGATCGGGAAATCGCACGCGGGGGCGCCGCGCGGGTCTTCCTCGCTCGCGACGGTCAGGGCACTTCGGTCGCCCTCAAAGTACTTCATCCCGAGCTGGCAGTCAGCGTGACCGCCGACCGGTTCCTGCGGGAGATCTCCTTTCTCTCCAAGATCGAGCATCCCAACATCGCGTCGCTGATCGACTACGGTGAAAGCGACTGGCTGGTGTACTATGTCATGTCATACGTACCGGGTCCCACGCTGCGCCAGCATATGGAACGCGTGAGACAGCTATCCATAGCGGACACCTACCGGATTGCTCGTGATCTGCTGTCGGCTCTCAGTTATGCCCATGAAATGGGAATCGTGCACCGCGATGTGAAGCCCGAGAATGTAGTGCTGGCGGATACGGGCCCGGTCTTGATGGACTTCGGCATCGCGCGTGCAATCGCGCAGTCCGGCCAGGACCGGCTGACCCGATCGGGATTCGCCGTCGGCACGTCCACGTACATGAGTCCCGAGCAGGTATCGGGGGCCGAAGACATCGATCACCGCAGTGATGTCTATTCACTAGGCTGCGTGCTGTTTGAGTGCCTCGCGGGCCGTGCGCCGTTCGTGGCGTCGCGTGAGGAGCTGATACTGAGCATGCACCACCAGGAGAACCCGCCGTCGGTTGCTGAATTCAGGAAGGACACGCCCGAGCCGTTGGTGGGTTTGATCGCACGGGCCCTATGCAAGGAACGGGCAGACCGCTGGCAGACAGCCGCCGAAATGATGGGTGCGCTCGAAACGCAGTGAAAGCGGCGCGCTACTCGTGCCGCCTGAGGATCGCAGCTTCCTTGGGAATCTCGAATTCGTGCTTGCGCCGCCAGTGGACCAGCAATGCTACGCCCAAGAGCACCATCGCTACGCTCATCGCCTGGGCCAGCGTGAACATCCCGAGCAGACGGTCGTCTTTGGCTCTTATGAACTCAACCAAGAATCGTTCGATCCCCACCGCAACCAGGTAAACCGCAAACAGCCAGCCCATCGCGTGCTGGTGCACTCGTAGTCGCCAGAGCAGCCAAAATATGAATAACAAGGCCGCAACCTCGTACAGTTGCGTGGGGTGAACGGCAAGCACGTCAGTGGGAAGTGCATCAGCCGGAACATCCGCACCGAGCCGCTGTAGTTCGGCTGCGGTGGTCGGCGGATAGCCCCGAGGGAAACGCATGCCCCAAGGAAGTGAGGTGGGCACTCCGTAGTCGTCTTGGATTAGGAAACAGCCGACTCGACCAAGACCATGGCCCAGCGCAAGAGCTGGTGCGGCGAGCTCGAACGTGAAACGCGTCGGCACTCGTGACCGCCAGCCGTTCAACAAGACGGCGACCGCCCCACCGACGAATCCACCGTACCAAACGAGGCCGCCTCGTGAGAACAGGTGCTGGATGCCGTGGAGGGCCACGTACCACAGCTTGGCCCCGATTATGCCACCGACAACGGCCGCGATGATCATGTGCTCCGCGTATGCGGGACTGTAGTCGCGCTCCAGCAGATTCCGCTGGACTACCCAACCGGCCATCAGGAATCCGATCATCATCATGATGCCGAAACCCGTGATCATGAGCGGGCCGACCTGAAACAGCAGTGGGTATACGGTCATGACGCCAATCCTCGGGAAGAAAACGATGCGGATCGCTCGAGGCCCGGCCACGGCATTCGGGCACTCGCGTCCAGGTACAGATCGCTGGTGTGCCCCTGTGCCAGATGGAACCACCCGGCTCGGGCAATCATCGCCGCATTGTCGGCGTTGAGCCGGGGTCTGGCGACCGCAACTCGCGCAACACCGGACAGTCGCTCGGCCATGAGCTGTGCCAGCGTCCTGCTGCATGCCACACCGCCGCCCAGGACAACAGTCGAGTAACCGGTGCGTTCTGCCGCCGTGCGTGTCTTGGCAGTCAGAACGTCGAACGCAGCGGCCTGGAATGATGCTGCCATGTCGGCTCTCTCTGCCGCGAGATCACTCGACGCACGTACAGCATAAAGCACCGAGGTTTTGAGCCCGCTGAACGAAAAATCGAGTCCGCGGTCGAGCATCGGGCGGGGAAAGCCAAAACGGTCGCTGCCCTGACTCGCCAACTGCTCTACCTCGGGCCCACCGGGATAGCCCAATCCCAGCATGCTCGCTACCTTGTCGAACGCCTCACCTGCCGCGTCGTCACGCGTCTCCCCGAGGACCGTGTACCTGCCCCAGCGCGGAACGTCGAGTAGCAGCGTGTGACCACCGGATACGATCAATGCGACAAACGGTGGCTCGAGATAAGGATCGTCGAGGGTGGGGGCGAACACGTGGCCCTCGAGATGATGCACTCCGATCAGCTGCTTGTCGCCAGCCTCTGCGAGCCCTTTGGCGAAACAGACGCCAACAATGAGCGACCCCACTAGTCCCGGTCCTGCAGTCACGGCGATGGCATCGACGGCCTGCAACGGAAGCCCGGCTTCGTTCAAGGCCTGAGTGACCACCGGCTTGAGAGCAATTAGGTGAGCCCTGCTGGCCAACTCAGGAACGACTCCTCCGAAAACCTTGTGGACATCCTGCGAGAGAATCACGAGGCTGGCGAGTTCCGCCCGTCCCTCCTGGCATACCAGAACGGCCGCCGAAGTCTCATCGCATGATGTCTCGATTCCCAGCACGACCTCAGCCACCAGTGCGTCTCCGCACCGTCACGGAGTCGGGTGAGGTGCTGGCCCGAATGCCGGCTGGCGCCTGCACGGTCAGCCGGACTCTTGCCTGGGCGACCGCTCCACCGGGTGGCCGCGCCCTCACCTGCACACTGTCGCGAGTGAAGCCGACCACACGCCGCGAGGGACCGTTCACAATCACGATTACCGCGGATGGGTCACTGGTCCAATCGGCAGGGACGGAGACCGTTACCCCCATGATGACCTGATCGGACACGGTGACGATGTCGGCGAAGACCTGGACCTCCGGTGGTTCGACCCGCACTCCGATGCCGACACCAGCCGTATCGACTGGTATGGTCAATGTAAAGGGCTCCCTGACCCTGGTGGTGTCCATACGTACCGTTCCGATTGAACGCAGTTCGCCCAACAGGGCTTCGGGGCCTCGCACCGTCACGGACTCGGGTGAGATCCGCAGATCGTCGAGCCCGAACCCATCTGCCGGCACGATGCCGACCCTGGATACGACCGGCACCCGGCGCTCCATGACATCGTCCAGCAGGAGTGTGATCGTATCGGGAGTCACATCCTGGGCGACGACGCCGATGCCCTCCGTCGTCACGAGGTCGGTGGTGGACAGAGTGATTGTATAGGTAGACCCCGTGAGCGTGTCGGGCATCACCTTGTGAATCCTCGGTGGCGTTTCGGTGAGCCTGAACAATTCACCCAGGGTGCCTGTGTAACGAGCCTGGACCTGCGGTAATTCGCTGGTCAGTACCCGTCCAGTCGGGGGTTGTACATCAAGCGTGACCGTGAACCATCGTGTCGTCGCTTCCTGGGCAGCGATCACCGCCCACAATACGATCGCCAGCACCAGGGCCGTCAGCTTGATGGGCCAGTTGGTCAGCAACCAAGTCTTGATATCACCGATTCCGATCATTCAACGCGCTTCCTGAGACGTCAGCATCCTCCTCGGATCCCATTAGCCGTGTGAAGATCTCGACATACATCTCACTGTCCCACTCGCGCGCGCTGATCTCCTTCCTCACAATCACTCCCTGGCGGTCCAGGATGAACGTCTCCGGCACTGCCGTCGTTTGGTAGTCCCGTTCAATGCGACCGCTGCGACTGTGTAGGATTTCAAAAGTCAGATTGCGCTCTTGTGCCCATTCACGCACCTGCTCGGAGTCACTCGCGTCTACGCTCACCGCCACGATTCTGAGACCCTTCGGCCCGAGTAACTCGTGCAGCCTTTGCATGGACGGCATCTCCTTCTCACAAGGTGCGCACCACGTGGCCCAGATATTCAGCAGGACCACTTCGCCCTCGTAGTCGGCCAGCGTCACCGTATCACCTGTCATCACGTTGGCCGCTTGGAAGTCGGGCGCCTCGCTTCCTGGACGAACCGGGTTTATGTCTGGAGTGAGCGACATCCCGACCACTATCGCCGCAGCCAGTGCCGCTACGATCAAGCCAACTGCAATCCATTGACCTCGTGTTGCCATTCTCAAACCACCGTGTAGCATTGTCTGCGAAGCTCACCTACTTCGCGTTCAGGATTTTCCGATCGAAAGATCGCCGAGCCGGCCACGAACGTGTCGGCGCCGGCCTGGTGAACTGAGGCAATCGTTTCGCGGCCTATGCCGCCATCGACCTCGAGCCGCGCATTGCTCCCACGCGCCGCGAGTAACTGGCTGGCGCGCCTAACCTTCTGGGTTACCGCCGGCAGGTACCGCTGGCTGGGAAATCCTGGGTTGACCGTCATGATCAGCAGCAGATCCAGGTCTTCGATCACCTCTTCGGCGTAGCTCAGGGGGGTCCCCGGGTTCAGAGCCAGTCCTGCCAGCATTCCGCAGGCTCTGACCTGCTCGAGTTGGCGTTGAACGTGCGCGGTTGCCTCCGGGTGGAACGTGAAGACGGCCGCACCTGCATCAGCGAACGGGGCGATGTACCACTCGGGTCTCTCCACCATCAGGTGCACGTCCAAGGGCAAGTCAGTGAGGCGTCGCAATGCGGTTACCATTGCGGGTCCAAACGTGAGATTGGGGACGAAGTGGCCATCCATTACAT
>Ga0209536_100009301_pt1 | contig 14615 bp, 13 predicted proteins | sample DeeMarSeWOR28_12_FD_187461 | JGI IMG/M metagenome (GOLD analysis project Ga0209536, IMG submission 187461) | Marine sediment microbial communities from White Oak River estuary, North Carolina - WOR-2-8_12 (SPAdes) (version 2) | ecosystem: Environmental > Aquatic > Marine > Intertidal zone >...
CGAAAAATAGTCGATCTGGTGCGAATTTTACCGGCCAGATTGCGAACCGCAAAACGGCTGTTTAAGGAAATATTCGGTGAGATGAGCCCGCCCATTCCCCTGGCTGAAAAAATAGCCATTGAAAGCCAGGCGCAAATACTCAGACAAAACCAGGTTGTCGAGCCGATTCTCAAAGAACTGGGGATGATCTCAGCAACGCGCCTGCTGCCTGAAGAATTTTTACATCATTTAAGAAATCAAATTCAGGCAAATGGCAACCAAAAGGCACATCAGCCAGGCCGCTGCCGTATCAAGAATGCTGTAAAAAAGATATCTCCGCTCAGACTCAGAAAAGCCCTGAGAAACAACCCCCTCAAACTTTTTCCGGCACCTTCTCTGGATCTGAATCTGCTGGCTTTTCGAATTTTTCTGACCTGTAAAGCAACTCAATTATTTGACCAGGATGCTCGCCTCGCACGTGCTTTTTCAGTGAATCATATCGGGGCAAATGAAAAGCAGAAAACTATAAGGCATAAACAGGCGATCGGATAAATCCCTTCAACGGCTCATGCCGGGTCGCATTCTCAAATGAAGTTCCTCCAGCTGGGCCTTGCTGGTTTCTGACGGTGCGCCGGTCAAAAGGCATGCGGCCTTCTGGGTTTTGGGGAATGCAATCACATCCCGGATGGAAGACTCGCCGCAGAGCAACATCACCAGCCGATCAAATCCGATGGCAATCCCGCCATGGGGAGGGGCTCCGGAGTCAAGCGCTGAAAGCAAAAATCCAAATTTTTCTTCATAGGTTTTCTTTTCGAGCTTCAAGGCCTTAAATACCATCTCCTGGACTTTCCGTTGATGGATACGGATGCTGCCGCCTCCGATTTCGAAACCGTTTAACACCAGGTCATAGGCCCGCGAATTGACGGCCAGCGGATCATCTTTCAACTTGGGATAATCCGCTTCGAGCGGCGAGGTGAACGGATGATGCAGGGCCTGAAGGCGTTTTTCGGTTTCATCAAATTCAAACATCGGAAAGTGCGTAACCCATAAAAATCTGAACTCATTTTCATCGATCAATTTAAGCTGCCGGCCCAGATGGTTGCGAAGATGTCCCAGGGACTCATTGACCACCTTGGGTTGATCGGCCACAAAAAAGACCAGATCTCCGGGTGCCATTTCAATGCGCTCGGACAGGGCCATCTTTTCCGCTTCCGTGAAAAATTTGGTGATCGGAGATTGCCATTCATCTTCACGGACCTTGATCCAGGCCATGCCTTTGGCCCGGTAAACCGAAACAAAATCGGTGAGGTCATCGATTTCTTTTCGAGAAAAATCGATGCAGCCTTTTGCATTCAGGGCCTTTACGATGCCGCCTTTTTTTGCCGCCTCCGAAAAAACCTTAAAGCCCGACCCGGCAACGATATCCGAGATATCTTTTAGCTCGAGACCGAAACGGATATCCGGTTTGTCCAGGCCAAATCTATCGGTGGCCTCTGCATAGGAAAGGCGCGAAAACGGCAACTTTAGTTTCTGCCCGAGAACATCTTTGAAAAGCTTGGTCATCAGCCCTTCCGTCACGTTCATAATATCTTCCTCGCCGACAAAAGACATCTCGATGTCAATCTGGGTAAACTCCGGCTGTCGGTCGGCTCTGAGATCCTCATCCCGAAAACAGCGTACAATTTGATAATACCGATCAAACCCGGATATCATAAACAGTTGTTTGAACATTTGCGGCGACTGCGGTAGTGCATAAAATTGTCCCGGATTCACACGGCTGGGCACAAGATAATCCCGGGCGCCCTCGGGGGTGCTGCGCGTCAATACCGGGGTTTCAATGTCGAGAAAACCCTGACTGTTCAGATAATGACGTACGGCTTGGGCAGCTTTGTGCCGCGTGATGATATTTTTCTGCATCTGCGCACGCCGAAGATCGAGGTGGCGGTATTTCAGCCGAATGGTTTCGGATGCGTCTATGTTGTCTTCAATCAAAAATGGCGGGGTTTGGGCCGCATTGAGAATTTTGAGTTCTGTGACGGTAACCTCGATTTCACCGGTGGCTAAATTTGAATTCACCATGCCCTCCGGCCGCGGGTCAACTTTACCCCGAACGCCCAGAACATACTCATTTCTGATGACACGGGCTTTGTGATGAACGGCTTGATCGACCGTCGGATTAAAAACAACCTGGGTAATTCCCTCCCGATCGCGTAAATCCACAAAGATTACCCCACCGTGATCGCGCCGGCGCAACACCCAACCCATTAATATCACTTCTTTTCCAATATCATTTTTGCAGAGCTCTCCGTTATTGTGCGTTCTTCGCATTTCTTTTAGCTGATCCACCAATTATATTTCTCCTTTGATTTTCTCCACGAGATTGTCTAACGGAATCGACACCTGCTCCTTGTTTTCCATATTCCTTAGTATGGCTGTACCCTGCGCAAGCTCGTCTTCACCCACAATCAACACGTGAGATGCATTGAGCCGATCGGCACGTTTCATTTGGGCTTTGAGACTCTTTCCGCTAAAATCCATCTCGGCCCGAATGCCTTCGATCCCCAGTTTGCAGATCCATTCAAAAGCCTTTGAAGTACTTTCTTTACCCAAGGCCGCAACAAAGACATCCGGCCTCAGATAAAAATCAGACGCATTCAACCCCGACACTTCTGCAAGTCGATCAAAGCCGATGGCAAAACCGGTTGCCGGTATGTCCGGTCCGCCCAATTCCTTAACCAGGTTGTCATAGCGGCCTCCGCCGGCCACCGCACTCTGGGCGCCCAGAGATGTCGTCTGGATCTCAAAGGCGGTGCGGGTATAGTAGTCAAGGCCCCTCACCAATCGTTTGTCAACGGCACAGGGCACACCCAGTCTGACCAGCGCCTCCTTGACCTGATCAAAATCAGCACGACAGTCATCACACAGATAATCCGAAATTGCGGGGGCTTCGATTAAGGCCTCCCGGCAGGTGGGCACCTTGCAGTCCAAAACCCTCAGGGGATTGCGCTCGCGCCGGCGGATGCAATCCGGACAGAGCTTCTTGCTGACAGAGACCAGAAAATCGGTCAGCGCTAATTTAAATCGGGGCCGGCAGCCGGGGCAGCCCAGAGAATTGATGTGAGCTTCGACATCTCTGATATTCAAACGGGAGCACAGCGCCGTTAGTATAAATATGAGCTGGGCATCCACCAGCCCGGATTGAACGCCGAATATCTCGGCATCAATCTGATAAAACTGCCGGTACCTGCCCTTCTGCGGCCGTTCCCGTCGAAACATCGGCCCGATCATGTAAAACTTTTGAACCGGATCCGCGGCGTAGAGTTTGTGTTGGATATAGGCACGACAGATGGAGGCTGTTGCTTCGGGGCGTAGAGTGATCAGATCGCCCTTGCGGTCGGCAAAGGTGTACATCTCCTTTTCCACGATATCCGTGTCTTCACCGATACTGCGGGCAAACAGCTCGGTCTTTTCCATGATGGGGATGCGGATTTCCTTGAAGCCGAAATCTTCAAAAAGATCACGGACGTCATTTTCAATCTTCTGCCACAATTCTACTTCTCCCGGAAGAATATCCTTGAAACCTCTGATTAACTGTATCATTTAATTTTTTTATCCCCTGATCATCAAAACTGCTTTGGCTTTGGCCGGCTAATTGTGATTGGTGTTTGAATCCAGTTTCTGCGTAAACTTGATTATTTATCTTAGTTAATCCATTTTAGTCAATATTAATGTTTCTCTAAAAAGCCGAATATTTCTTTTTAGCTTGACACCAAAATACCAATCACCTATTTGTGAAATCTCAATGCAAAGTCGGCATTCAGAAAAATAACAGGCACAAAGAATACTCCGAAACAGCTTTCAGCGGCACCGGGTCGGGAGGGTTTTTGGCCACCATCGGAAAAAATAATGACTTAACAGATATCGAGGGCCTGCTTGTCGGCCATTATACCAATTTGAAAGCGGTCAGCGGTGTCACCGTAGCTGTCTGCCCATTGGGCGCCGTAGCCGGTGTCGATGTTCGCGGCTCAGCACCTGGAACCCGCGAAACCGACCTGCTGGCACCGCTCAATCTCGTAGAAAAAGCACAGGCGGTCGTTTTATCCGGCGGCTCTGTTTTTGGCCTGTCGGCCGCAGATGGCGCAACCCGCTGGTTGGCCGAGGAAGGCTACGGTTTTCCACTTGATCAGGGATTTGTAGCTCCGATTGTACCGGCTGCGGTTCTCTATGATCTGGGTCGCGGTCCGGACTTTATACCACCGATTAACGCGGATTGGGGTAAGCTGGCCTGTGAAGGGGCCGGAAGTTACCCGGTGGCCTCCGGCAGTGTTGGTGCAGGTACCGGCGCTTTTTCTGGAAGCATAAAAGGAGGCCTGGGCACCGCAAGCCTGATACTGGATTCGGGTATAACGGTTGCTGCTATGGCGGCGGTCAATTCAGACGGAACGGTTATCAACCCGGATACCGGCCGTCCCTGGGAAATCGCGCTTGAAATCGATGGTGAATTCGGGACACAGGGAAAGCGAGCGGTGAAATTGCCTTCAAAACCGGTTGCCGGCCCCATTCAGAACACGACCATCGGGGTGGTTGCCACCGATGCAATTTTGACCAAGCCCCAGGCCCAAAAGGTTGCCCAGATGGCCCAGGACGGAATTGCCAGGGCGATCCGGCCGGCTCACACCATGTTTGACGGCGATACCGTATTCTGCCTGGCAACCGGCCAGAAGGAGCTGGTTGATGCCTGCGGCTTTTTTTTTGCACCCCGGGCGCAATGCCTGAACGAACTGGGCCACGCCGCCGCCGATTGCATGTCCAGAGCGATTATCCGGGCTATTCTAACGGCAGAAAGTCTGGCCGGTATGACGGCTTTCTGTGATCTGCAAAACATATAGGAAATCGTTTTCTGAGATCTCTATCTTATGGTTTACTCTTGAACCCACTACAAGATTTGGCATTCAAGCCATTCGAATTAACCAAAACAAAAGGAGGAAGTGTTATGCGAAAATGGTTATGGACTCTAATGGTGTTAGCTCTCGTTTTTCCTGCCGGCGCGGCCTTTGGTGAAACGCCGCAGAAAGGCGGCAGCATAGTCGTCTGCCAGCCGGCAGAACCTCCGGGGTTGGACCCTACGGCCAATACGGCTGCAGCCATTGATCGGGTGGTGTATGCCAATCTTTTCGAAGGTCTGGTAAAAGTCAACAGCAATGGTGATCTCGTGCCGGGGCTTGCGACGCAGTGGACTGTTTCGCCGGATGGTAAAACATATACCTTTAAAATACGTGAAGGTGTAAAATTCCATAACGGGGAACCTTTTAACGCCCAGGTGGCCAAATGGAACCTGGAAAGAGCCATAGCGGAAACCACGGTGAACCCTCATCCCGAATATTTCCGCGGTATCGCCAAAATGGAGACCCCTGATGATTACACCCTGGTGCTGACACTCAAGGAAGTGGACGCCCTGTTCCTGATCCACATGGCTGAGGGCGATGCTGTCATGTTGCCGATGAAAGGTTATGAAGACGCCAAGTCCAATCCCATTGGAACCGGACCCTTCAAATTCACAAGCTGGGTTCGGGGTGACCGGGTCGACATGGAGCGCTTTGATGGATACTGGAATCCCAAACTGCCTTATCTCGACAAACTCACCATTAAATTTATCGGCGATGCAAGTGCCCAGATTGCAGCGCTTAAAGCCGGTGACATCGATGTTATCGGCTATATTCTTGCGCCCGAAATGGCCAAGGAGATGGAAAAAGATCCGCGGTTCAAGGTTTATGCAGGCAGCACCACTGCTGAAGTGATTATGTCCACCAACAACAAAGCCAAACCCTTCGACAACAAAATGGTGCGCCAGGCAATGGCCTATGCAATCGATCGGAAGGCGGTGGTCGACCTGGTGATGTTCGGGTATGGAACCCCCATCGGGTCTCACTGGTCTCCTTCTACCCCTTATTATGTAGATTTAACCGGCAAATTTCCCTACGACCCGAAAAAAGCCAAGGAGCTTCTGGCGCAAGCCGGATACCCTGACGGATTTGAGGCCACCATCAAGTTGCCCGCTATCTATTCCTACTCTAAAAGAGCCGGTGAAGTCATCGCAGATATGCTGTCCCAGGTCGGTATCAAACTCAAGATCGAAATCGTTGAATGGGGGCAGTGGATCGAAAGAATCTTCAAGAAAAAGGAATACGAACTGACCATGATCGGCCACTCGGAAGCGTGGGATATCGGCATCTACGCCAACCCGGAATACTATTTCCAGTATGATTCGCAGGAATTCCGTGATGCCTATGCCAATGCCCTGAAGGCACCGAACGAAGAGGAAAAGGCCAAATGGTTTGGCCGCTGCCAGGAAATAATTGCCGAAGATGCCGTCAACGGATTTCTGTTTTCCGCATCCGGTCTTCCGACCATGAAAGCCAATGTTATGGGATGGTGGGAAAACTACCCCACCATTGCCTTGGACTGCACCGAGGTCTGGTTAAAAAAATAAATTAAACAACAATTCTACGGCCGGAGCTGTTGCTCCGGCCGTTTGCATCCAAATCGATGACCCGCTATTTTGCCAAGAAACTATTTATTTTACTCGTCCTTTTATTTCTTGTATCCATCGCTGTCTTTTCGGTCCTCTTTATCCTGCCCGGAGATCCGGCCCAAATTATTTTGGGGATCAATGCCACCCCGCAAACCCTTGCCAATCTGCGTGCCGAGCTGGGGCTGGACAGACCGTTTCTGGAACAATATCTAGACTGGATACAAAAATTGTTGACCGGTCGCGGAAACCGCTCCATCAACTACGATATGCCGGTCTACGATCTGATTGTCAGCCGCCTTGCTGTTACAGGTCCTTTGGCTTTGCTGGCCATGGTGTTTGCCGTTATCATCTCTTTGCCGCTGGGCATCTATGCGGCCAAGAACCAGAATCGGCCAGCCGATGTTCTGGTGATGTTTTTTACTCAGCTCGGGCTGGCCACGCCCGAGTTCTGGCTTGGGATTTTGCTCATCCTGCTCATGTCGGTCAAGCTGGGTCTTTTTTCGGCCGGCGGATTTCCGGGTTGGACATCGGATGTCTGGGGCTCTTTAAAAGCGCTTTTGCTTCCGGCTTTTGCATTGGGGGTCATCCGGGCTTCCATTCTCACACGCCTGACACGCTCTTCGATGCTCGAAGTATTGCGGGAGGATTACGTGCGCACTGCGCGGGCCAAGGGGCTCAGGGAAAGAACCGTAATTTACGTGCATGCTCTGCGAAATGCGCTCATTCCGGTACTGACCATTATGGGGCTTCAGCTGGGCCAGCTTCTGGCAGGAGCGATCATCATTGAAAATGTGTATTACCTGCCGGGATTGGGCCGACTGGTTTTCCAGGCTATCGGTCAGCGCGATTTGCCGGTGGTAAGAGATATTGTTCTGTTTATGGCGGCCGCCGTGGTGCTGGTAAACTTCATTGTGGATCTCGCCTATGCTTCACTGGATCCCAGAATACGGCTGGAGTGACATGAAACGATTTTTCGGCAATCTAAATTTTACTGTCGGTTTCATCTTGTCGGCGGTGGTCGTCCTCATGGCCGCCGCCAGTCTGGTCTGGACGCCCTATGACGGTAACAAAATGAGCCCCGGGGAAAGACTCCAGGGCCCCTCCCTGCATCATCCCCTGGGCACGGACCAGTATGGCCGGGACACGCTCTCCAGGGTAATGGTGGGTGCGGTAAATTCGATCATCGTTGGACTGGTAACCGTGGCTATTGGACTGTCTATCGGCGTAATGCTCGGGCTGGCCGCTGCCTATTATGGAAAATTCGTCGATGAGTCGATTATGCGATTTTCCGATTTCTTGTTCGGTTTTCCGGCTGTACTGACGGCCATTTTGATAACTTCCATCTTAGGGCCATCCATGATCAATGCCATGCTGGCCATCGGCATATTCTATATACCGGTCTTTGCCCGTCTGACCCGGGCAGTCGCCATGACCATCTGGGAGCGCGAATTTATCGCAGCTGCCAGAGCCAGTGGCGTCAGCGAGTGGTTCATTGCGTGGAGACATATTCTACCCAATATACTTTCACCCCTGTTGATTCAGGGAACCATTCAGTTTGCCGTGGCCATCCTGGCAGAGGCCGGACTCAGTTATCTGGGGCTGGGCACGCAGCCACCAGTAGCTTCATGGGGACGCATGTTGAACGAGGCCCAGACCTTTATGTCCATGTCCCCCTGGATGGCAATTTTCCCCGGGGTGGCCATTGCCTGGGCGGTGCTGGGGTTCAATCTTTTGGGCGATGGCCTGAGGGATACCCTGGATCCCAGGATGGTGCGCGTCAGATAATCATAGAAAAAAAACCTAAGAAAAGACCTTTTAATAGCCTGATGGAAGGATAAAATTCGAAATCCGAAGCTCTAAACTCGAAACAAATCCGAATGATCAAAATTTTAATATTAAAAGACAGAGAAACATGTTCAATTAAATATAAAGTTCTATTTATCCTGTTATCCTGTTTCGAACATTGATGAATTAGAATTTATAGGTTGTTTCGGATTTCGCAATTCGTGCTTCGAATTTTTATGGAGCGATCCATGATACCTGAAGAAGTAATAAACAAAGTCTTGAACGAAATAAACGCTGAAGAACTGATCTCCCTGACGTCTGATTTGGTCAAAATCAACTCGGTTTGGGATCCGGCTGCAGGAACCAGCGAGCAGCCGGCGGCCGAGCTTGTTTTGAAATGGGCCAGGCAGCAGGGTTTTGAGGTACAGATGGATGAGGTCGCACCGGGAAGGCCAAACGTCATCATTTCCTGGTCTTGCGGTCCGGGGAAACGAACCCTCATGTTTGAAGGCCATACCGACGTGGTTACACCGGGTGATATATCTGCCTGGCATTACGATCCTTTTGGGGCCGAGATTGTCGGCCGCCTCATGTACGGCCGGGGCACCAACGACACCAAGGGAAACCTGGCCGCTATGCTTATCGCCGCGGTCGCCTTGAAGCGATCCCGTGTGACGCTGTCCGGAACCGTCTTGGGAGGGGTTCTGTGTGACGAAGAGGATCAGATGCTCGGCGTAAAGCACTTTATCTCCCAGGGCCATGCCGATAAGGTGACCGGGGCAGTCATCTGTGAGCCCGAAGACGGTCTTATTTGCACATCCCAAAAGGGCGCCGTAAGGGCCTGCTTCAATATTACGGGTAAAATGAGTCACGGCGCCATGCCGCTTTCCGGCTTAAACACCGCTCCAGTAATTTCAAAGCTCATCGATCGTCTGGATGAATTGGAGAAAACCGCGGTCAAAGATTTGGGGCGGGATGCGCATCTGGGTTGGCCCAGTTTCACGCCCACGGTTATACAGGCTCCGGCCAGCGGCCCTCCCCAGTTGAATGTCATGCCGGGCCAGGCCCGCGTCTTGGTGGATATCCGCACAATTCCCGGACAATCCCATCCGGAAATAATTCATGGATTAAAGCTTCTTGCCAAAGAGATCCGGCAACTGGTGCTGAACCATTATGAGGATTATGACAGGTTGCTAAAGCTGCAACGCCGTCATGATCTTGCCCTCAAAGTAGAGATTCTGACGGATCGACCCTGCACCCTGACGGACCACAACGATCCCATCGTAAAGTCCGCATGCTGGGCCACCCGCAAGCTCACGGATAAAGAACCGGTCTATGCCGGTGTGCCCGGGGCTACGGATGGAACCTTTCTATGGGCTCTCAAGAATATTCCCATTGTCACCATGGGAGCCGGTGACCGGCAGGTACCCCATCAGGTCGATGAATGGGTCGACCTGGATCAGCTGATAGAGACGGCTAAAATCTATGCATTGATTGGCCTGCACTATCTGCATCCGGGAAATGATGAATGAATCCGAAACTGATGGAAATACAGGATTTGTCCGTTAATTTTCATACACCCGAGGGAATCGTTCGGGCGGTCGATAATATTTCGTTTGACGTCGCCGCCGGAGAGACCCTCGGGCTGGTCGGTGAATCCGGTTGCGGTAAAAGTGTCACTTCCCTGAGTATCTTAGGACTGATCGCCGCTCCTCCCGGTAAAATCGCCTCGGGGAAAATCCTGTTCGAAGACCAGGACCTGCTCAGGCTTGACGCTGAAGAGCTGCGGCAAATACGGGGACGCGACATCTCCATGATTTTTCAGGAGCCCATGACATCACTGAATCCGGTTCTGCCCATCGGGCGTCAGGTTGCCGAACCCTTGATGGTCCACAAAGGATTATCAAAATCAGAAGCGTATCAGCAAGCCCTCAGATGGCTTAACCTGGTTAAGATTCCTGCTGCCAGAACACGGCTCGATGACTACCCGCATCAACTCTCCGGCGGCATGAGGCAGCGGGTGATGATTGCCATGGCGATGGTATGCGGTCCTAAATTGATGATCGCCGATGAGCCTACCACGGCCCTGGATGTGACCATTCAAGCCCAGATTCTTTCTCTGATGATCGGCCTCAAGGAGGATCTGGATATGGCGCTTTTGCTGATCACCCATGATCTTGGCGTCATTGCGCAAATGGCCAGCCGGGTGCTGGTGATGTACGCCGGTGAAATTGTTGAAGAGGCGTCGGCCGTGGACCTGTTTGATCGGCCATTTCATCCCTATACCCGGGGCTTGCACAAATCGATTCCCCGTTTGCATGCCCGGGGCAAAAGCCGCCGGCGACTGAATGAAATATCCGGTACGGTTCCGCTTTTGACCACACCCATCCCGGGGTGCAAGTTTGCCGATCGCTGTCCGCATGTCTTTGAACACTGCCGGGAGCATCGGCCTGAATTGTTTCCCATTGACGACGGGCAACGGGCGCGCTGCTGGCTAAAAAAATTCCCGGAGCAAAGAAAATCTGATGCCTGAACCCCATCTTCTGGAGATTAGAGACCTGACAAAGCACTTCCCATTGGGAAGCGGCGCCTTCATAAAGCCCAAAGCCTGGATTCGGGCCGTGGAAAGCGTATCGTTTCATGTTTTGAAAGGAGAAAACTTCGGGCTTGTCGGAGAGTCGGGATGCGGCAAATCCACCCTGGGTCGTCTTATTCTGCGTCTGATCGATCCCACTTCCGGGCGAATTTTTTTCAACGACCGGGAAATAACCGGGTTGAGCAGAACCGAAATGCGCCCGTATCGGTCCCGGATGCAGATTATTTTCCAGGATCCCTATTCCAGTCTAGACCCCCGCATGAAGGTGGCAGCGATCATTACCGAACCGCTTCGCACCAGCTGGGATGTATCGAAGGCGGAGCGCCGCAATATTGCGGCGGCATTGCTGGAAAGGGTTGGATTGCGGGCCATCGATCTGGGCAAATTTCCACACGAATTTTCCGGTGGTCAGCGTCAACGCATCGGTATTGCCCGGGCGCTGTGCGTGCGGCCGGAACTGATTGTCGCCGATGAACCGGTCAGCGCCCTGGACGTTTCAATCCAGGCCCAGGTCATCAATTTGATGGAAGATCTAAAAGACGAGTTCAAGCTGTCATATGTTTTTATCTCCCATGATCTGAGCATTATCCATCATGTCTGCGATCGCATTGCCGTTATGTATCTGGGCGCCATCGTCGAGCTGGCCCCGAACGAGGTTTTTACGACAGCTCCCCGACACCCCTACACGGAGGCATTGCTGCAGTCCATCCCCTTGCCGGATCCTCATCGGCGCATCAGGCCGTTTGCGATGGAAGGCGATGTGCCCAATCCAATGGAGCCGCCGCCAGGCTGTGCATTTCATCCGCGATGTCAGTATGCATTCGATCGATGCAGGGTGGAAATCCCCGGTTTAGCCGCGGTTGCACCCGATCATCATGTTGCCTGCTGGCTCAATCAGGGGAAGGGACTATAGCACTTGGACAGGAGTTTAGATATCTTTTCGGATTGATGGTTTACAGCGAGTGTCAGAAAAACGTTCCGATCGGTGGAGGTCTTTTGTTTTTTTCGATTTCGGTCATCCGGTATTTTTGCCGCCGGTTCTATAACAATTAAGCGTATTTCGAATTTGTCGGACAAAGGCTATCAGATACGCAAACACTGTCATGAGACCCGCTTTGTCCGGCTGTGGAGAAGAACCATGAAAATCGCAATCATCGGCGCAGGTGCAATGGGCAGCCTTTTCGGCTCGCTGCTGGCAGAGGCGGGAAACGATGTCTGGTTGTATGATGTGTGGGCCGAACACGTGGACAGGATAAATCAAAATGGATTAATCATTGAACATGAAGGGCAGATCCGAAAGGTTGATCTAAAAGCAACCACCGAAGCAAAGGACATCGGCCAGGCCGAACTGGTCATCATCTTTGTAAAGTCAACCCAGACGAGCAAGGCAGTAGAGACGGCCGCGATACTTTCAGACGCAAACACCCTGGTCATGACGCTACAAAACGGCATGGGAAACGCAGATGTCATCGCCAAAAAAATCGATCCCTCCCGGGTGCTGGCCGGCACGACCTCCCACGGCGCAACCACGCTGGGTCCCGGCAATATTCGTCATGCCGGTTCGGGGCCGACAACCATCGGGGTATGGTCGAAAACCGCCGAAAGCCTTGAACGAGCCCGGCATTTGGCGGAATTTTTTACCCGTGCCGGTGTTGAGTCAAAGGCGGTGGAAAACGTCCACAGCGTCGTCTGGAATAAGCTTCTGATCAACATCGGCATTAACGCCATCACCGCCCTGACCGGAATAAAGAACGGCCAGATTCTCGATCTGGAAATTACCGGACGCCTGAGCCGCGCGGCGGTTGAAGAAGGGATCAGCGTCGCCCGGGCCCGGGGTATAGAAGTCCGCCAGGATGCAGTCGATCATGTTTTCGAAGTGGCCCGCGCCACAGCCGCAAACCGTTCCTCCATGGGCCAGGATGTGGATTATCAGCGCCAGACCGAGATCGGCGCTATCAACGGATTTATCGTACGGGAAGCCGAGGCACTCGGCCTGGATGCACCGGTCAACTTTACTTTGACAGCACTTGTAGAAACGCTTCAAAATCACTATAAATAAAATAGTGAATCGTATTCGAACTTATTGTTTCATTATAAGGGGGATTTAAAAATGAGCACCGAAAAAGTAACCGTACTGGATGTACAAAATGCAAAGGTTGAAAGGAAAAAGCTGGTCATGGTAACTGCCTATGACTACCCATCCGGGGTGTTGGCCGATAAAGCCGGCATCGATATCGTCCTGGTGGGCGACTCCCTGGGCATGGTCGTTTTGGGAATGGAGGGCACGGTCGAGGTGACCATGGAGCACATGATCCACCACATCAAGGCCGTGGTGCGCGGCTGCAAGGGACCCTTAATCGTTGGGGATATGCCCTTTATGAGCTATAACATCGACATCGGCGAAGCCATATACAATGCCGGGCGTTTGGTCAAAGAGGGAGGCTGTGAGGTGATCAAACTGGAAGGCGGTGTCGACTTTGCACCCACTATCGAAGCGATTGTCAAGGCCGGCATACCGGTGATGGGCCATATCGGTCTGACACCTCAAACCGCAAGTGCTTTGGGCGGCTTCAAGATCCAGGGCCGGGATGCAGCGGCAGCCAAGCAAATCATGGATGATGCCAGAGCCATCGAAGATGCCGGTGTTTTTTCGATCATTCTGGAGGCCGTCCCCGCGCCGCTCGGCAAATTGATCTCTGAAGCCGTCGCCGTTCCGGTGATCGGTATCGGCGCCGGTCCTGACGTTGACGGGCAGGTGCTGGTTTATCATGATGTGGTGGGGCTTTATGACCGGTTTGTGCCGAAATTCGTCAAACAATATGCCAAGATCAGTGCGCTGATCCTGGATGCACTCAGGGAATACAAAAAGGAAGTTCAAGAAGTCTCCTTTCCGGGTCCCGAACACTCTTTTAAGATGCCCGATGAGGCACTGGAGCAGTTAAAGAATTTAATAAAGGATTGAAACCGCTGATGAAACGAATTTGTGTCATAGACGGGCAGGGCGGCGGTATTGGAGCGACCTTGATTAAATACCTCAAGGAAGCCTTCGGAGAATCGGTTGAATTGATCGGCCTTGGAACCAATGCGATTGCCACCGCCCAAATGCTCAAGGCCGGTGCCAACCGCGGGGCTTCGGGAGAGAATTCCATTGTCCAGACGGCCGGCACCGCCGACCTCATCGTGGGCCCCCTTTCGATTACCTGGACCAACGCCATGCTCGGCGAGGTAACCCCCAAGATGACTCAAGCCGTCATGTCCAGCCCGGCTCTGAAGATCTTACTGCCGTTTGCCCAGGAATCCGTTGTGCTGGTGGGTGTTGTCAGCGAGCCCCTGCCGCATATGGTCCAAAGCGTTGTAACCAAGATAAGGGAGGTTCTATCTGATGTGTGAGGCCAATGTGTATTTACGTCGTGGTAACCAAGAGGAACTTATTTTCAAATCCGTTGACGTGGTGGAACCGCAGGAGGACGGTGGATTTCTGCTGGTAGATATTTTCGGAAGCCGGAAAACTGTTAAGGCCCGGCTCAAGCGGATGAATCTGGTAGATCATAAAATCCTTTTCGAGGAATAGTATTTACCATCGGATACTATTGAATTTTTTCTTGCGCTTATTCAGAAAGCTCAAGCAACCCGGTCGCTTGCAACGCAATCCAGCGGTAGGCGGCAAATCAAATCCGAAATCCAAATATCGAAATCCGAAACAAGCACCAAATCCGAATGACC
>Ga0209536_100009303_pt1 | contig 14614 bp, 10 predicted proteins | sample DeeMarSeWOR28_12_FD_187461 | JGI IMG/M metagenome (GOLD analysis project Ga0209536, IMG submission 187461) | Marine sediment microbial communities from White Oak River estuary, North Carolina - WOR-2-8_12 (SPAdes) (version 2) | ecosystem: Environmental > Aquatic > Marine > Intertidal zone >...
TTACGAAGACCGTTCAGCAAACCTGACCGAGTTTCCTGAGAGGGGAGACCTGGAAGCACAGGGAGGCTATAATATGGTTTTGGGGGTTAAGCCGGATGATGAGAATTTTGTGCTTTTGGGGCTGACAAATCTTTTCCGGTCTAGAGATGGATTTGCTATAAAACCAGATCCGGGTGATGAGGCAGATGTCTTTATCGGAGGTTACAATAATAATGAATTCTATTATCCAAATAATCACCCCGATCATCACGTTTTGGCTTTTGACCCGACTAATCCTAATAAATTGTGGAACGGAAACGACGGTGGCGTCTATGTTGTTGAGGATATAACAGAAGCATTATCCGGTAATGAGGTCCTCCCCTGGATTGATAAAAATGAAGGTTACAATGTTACACAGTTCTATACAGCGAGCATATCAGATGAAGCAGGCGATGAGCGAATAATGGGGGGTACTCAGGATAATGGTACGCCGTATTTTACATTTAACGGAAGTAGTATAAGCGCATCTGTCGATATGAGTAGCGGTGATGGTGGCTACGGATATTTTGGTAATACGTATGCATATACCTCGTCTCAGGAAGGTCGGGTACTTAGGCTAAATTATGGATCAGGAGGTGCTCCTGGCTGGGGAGGATGGACGACCGTATATCCATCTGCTGCAAGCGGTCAACTCTTCGTCAATCCATTTCGAATAGATCCAAATAATGAAAATTATATGTATTATCCTTCCGGATCAGATTTTTGGCGAAATAACGCACTTAGTAGTATTCCCAGTGGTCTGCAGGAAGGAACGACAACGGGCTGGACCAATGTAAGCGGTTTAGGGGAAAGTGGGGATTATGTTATATCTGCTATTCAAATATCGCATCAGCCTTCACATATACTCTACTATGGCGGAAGTTCTGATACGGGGATACCGAGGATTCATCGTGTATCGGATTCTAGAACGGCAACATCCGATGCGGCATATAATCTAACCGGGGCTGAAGATGGCGCTTATGTGCATGATATTGCAATCAATCCGGATGATGCAGATCAAATTCTGGTTGTTGTATCAAATTACAACACAGAGAGCCTATTCTTTTCTGCGAATGGAGGTCAAACCTTTTCTACTGTTCAGGGAAATCTTTCCGGTGATCTGAGAACACAGGGAACTTATACGTATTGGACGGGACCTTCTGTGAGAAGTGCAACGATTGTACCGACAGAAAATGGTATACTTTACCTTGTTGGGACGAGTACAGGCGTATATTCAACAACTTCTATGAATGGTGATAATACGGAATGGATTCAAGAAAGCGATGACTTGATCGGTAATACGGTTACGGAATATATAGATTCAAGAAAAATTGATGCCATCATTGTCGCCGGCACGCATGGAAGAGGTGTATATATAGGAAAGTATGATACTTCATTATCGAACGGCCGTCCGCCGACCAATCCAGAATCATTTTATCTTGCCCAAAATTACCCAAATCCGTTTAATCCGGGCACAACAATAGAATTCACCATACCAGAAGAGACACGAGTTGTACTAACTGTTTATGATATGAATGGCAGAGAAGTTGCTGAAATTATCAATCAACAGTTACTGAGAGGACCGCATGTTGTCTCTTTTGATGCCAGTCTTCTCGCTTCGGGTATCTACTTTTATACTCTGAGCGCCGGGTCTATGCAGGAAACTAAGAAAATGATGGTTCTCAAATAAGGTCAAATGAAAAATATGCGCTATGCGCATTTTTTTCATTTGATGTTTAATTTCTTCATCAGCATATTGATTGGTTTGGAATTTTGCATGATGTAAAAATGGATTGCCGGTACATTTTTATTCAGTAAATCCTCGACCTGTTTTGTCGCCCAGTTTACTCCTATTTCCACAATATGCTCGGGTTGTGCACTACTTACCTCATCCGCTAATTCTTCCGGTACATTGATAAAGAAATTTTTAGGTAATGTCGTGAGATTTGATTTGACGGTCAATATCTTTAAACCCGGTATTATCGGTGCTTCAATTCCTTCCTGCCGACAAGCATCAACAAAATTAAAGTATACCTGATTATCATAAAACATCTGAGTAACAATATAACAGGCTCCGGCGCCAATTTTTTCTTTAACAAAGGCAATATCTGTTTTCAAATTTGGTGCCTCAAAATGTTTTTCCGGATATCCGGCAACACCGACACAAAAGTCCGTATTTTTTGCATCGAGAAGGTCGTCCTCAAGATAAATACCTTTATTCATATCGGATATTTGTTTGACGAGATCCACGGCGTACGTATTTACAGATCTGCCATGTTGGACAGGTTTTTGATACCCACTTTCATCGCCCCTGATAGCCAGAACATTTTCAATACCCAGATACTGAAGTTCAATTAAAAAATCTTCGGTCTCTTCCCGAGTAAAACCATTACATAAGACATGCGGAACAGCATCAATATTATATTTGTTTTGAATCAGAGCACAGATGCCCAGAGTGCCTGGCCTTTTGCGTTTAATCTTTTTTCTGATCCCATCTGCAGTTTCATCATATATTACTTCAGCAGCGTGACTGGTTATATCGATAAAAGGCGGATTATACATTGCCAGATCATCCAAAACAGCCAATAAACTTTTGATGTCTCCACCGCGTTTGGGCGGTATTATTTCAAAACTGATCAGGGGTTGATTGGCTTTTTCAAGATGTTCCGTAACTTTCATTATAAATCCTTCTTTACGATCCACGTTCGACAATGCCATAATCCTTCGGCATAGGTCAGTTTCTAATTTTGCTAATTTGAGTCGTGCAATATAACCATCTAACTATATGGAATTCAAATATTCCTTTATAATCGACACTCAGGGTATTAAATTTACTGGTCGTCTGATCTCATTTAAAAGTACTATTCCAAAACTCCAATACTCCATTGCTGCAAAAATCAATGATATCAACTCTTCTCAACCTGCTATTTATAGAACCAAACCGGATTTGACAGCGCCTGGAAATTAAGATCAGTTTCCACTTCCACCCTAACATATCCTCGCTGTGGCAGATCATTCAGGGGAATATTTTTCAGATAATCAATTTCATTGATATCAAGCGATTCATGGTAATAAATCGATTCCTCTTTTTTTATCAGGTCACCAAGAAAAAGGCAGATACTTCTTACTTTTCCGAATGTCTTATTAGAGCGAACCATGATTTTAATAAGGGTTGGAGTTGGGCATTCCCCTCCCATCACAAAATGTGTATCGCTGTTTTGCATTTGAATGAGTAGTGCGGGGCCATTTGTCATGTAACAGTTGCCCGACCTTATTGCCTCAAGAATAGAGCTGATACTCAATTTATTCTGCTGAATATAAATACCAGTCAACCAGTTTCCAAACAGATGATGATGATTCTCCCGTATTGTAAAAAACGGAAAACCAATTTGTCTAAAGCGGGAGAAATTTCCGTGTGCATCATTACCGGCGATTCCTGTCAAACGATTATCCGAGAGTAATTGTTCAATCCAGAGACGTTTTCCTTTGTTCAAATATGCTTTTTCTCCCCCATTTATAAATTGCATACCGTGAAGTCCAGTTTCTGAACAATCATGTGATTGCCAGGAATCCCGGTTAATGAGAAGTTTTTGCAAAAAGGGGGGTGTGTCAGATGGGTGTGCCGATACCGCTACTGAGGACTCGCTTAAATCAGCTATAACATCGGATATAGAGAGTTCAGAACTATTATGAAACCATTTTTCACCACTGTCACCTGCACCCGGATAAAACTTGTGTGAGTTATAGATCAGTAAATGAACATTTTTTCCATCGCGGTTTCTGACCGTAACTTCTTCGCCAGGAATAATCAGCACCGATTCTTCATTCTGGTTAAGTTTTTTTACCTCTTGTTGAAAATCTGACCATTTACCAAGGTTTGGGTCATTTTTTAGATAGTTATTTTGATCATCATCCAGATCATATGAATGATCGGTTGTACAAAAGAAATCAAGTTCCAATGCTTTTGCCATAATCTGAGTTGCAGATAAGGATGCTCCAAATTCAACCTGATCTGATGTATAATTTGAGTGAGAATGCGTTTCACCCAAATAGCAATTCTCAAAACGAGGTAGGGAATCCGGAGAGATATTTACGCAAAACGGTTTATGACTGGTACCACGGTGATTGTCTGCAAAACAGGTTTTTATAAGACCTCCAATCGAATATTCGATTTGAACATCAAACTGATGTTCTCCACTCGTCAGATCGATCGTTGCCATATAATAGACCAAATCTTGGTACAAAGTGATTATGTTTTTGTTGATTTCCTGAGAAAATAGGATCTCTTTTTTTTCATATATTGTCAGTTTTTTGAGGAGCACCGGATATTTATCAGCATCCTTAATTATAATCAGGATTGGCATCATGGTACCGTGGTGAATACGCAGGGGAATATCAGCGATGATCTCCGGTTCTTTTTTTTTCAAATAACTAAAGAAGTAGCGAAATCTGTAATGTGTTTCGGCATATAAAAAAGGTAATATCAGTAATTGGAGGATAAATAGGTCTGTTAGATTTAAATTTTCGGACATTTTGAGAAAAATCTTTTAAATAGGAAGTAAAACAGTAACCTTGGTTCCCTGATCGGGGGTGGATTCTACTTCTATGCTACCTCCCAATTGTTCAATCAGTCTTTTTGAAATAGCCAGTCCCAATCCACTACCTTCTTCGCGGGTGGTAAAGAAGGGATCGAATATTCGATCACGTATTTTCTCCGATATTCCGGGTCCATTATCCGTAATCTGAATTTTCACCCTTTTTCTTATTTCCATTTCGCATTTTATGTCTATTTTACCATCATTTGAACAAGCTTGAACACTATTTTTTATAATATTAAGGAGAATTTGTTCCAGAGCATCTCCATCCGTGTTAAGAAGTGGCAAATCCTCTGCTATTTCAAGTTGAAATTTCAAACGATTATGCTCTGAAAATCCTAATTGCAATTTAGTAATAAGGTCTTTCAGATTTATCTGCTGGATTCTGATCTCACGGCTGCGCGCAAATGACAAGAAGTCTTCTATAAGCTTATTCAATCTTTCCAGTTCAGCCGGTATATAGGAGAATACCTCATCCTGATGTGATCCGTATTTCTTTTGTATAAGTGAATTTGCGCCTTTAATAATCCCGAGAGGATTGCGAATTTCGTGAGCGACTGATGCAGCCATTTCCCCTAATTGAACAAGATGTTCCTGGTTTTTTACCAGCTCTTGAAGATTAAGAACTCTCCTGATAGATCGAAATAAGAAAAAAGCGACACTGAGAATAAGCACCACATTCAAAAAACTGAAGATCAATAATCCACGATCAAACTGATCAAGCATGTCAAAAAAATCTGCCGGAACTTCAACTACCAGCAGCCCGGTAATCATGTTATTCGCATCAATCAAAGGAGTGACCGCTGTTAAGAATCTTTGATCTCCCAGTGATTGTAATTCTCCGGTAACTGTTTGCCCATTCAATGCCTGATTTACAAGCTGCCTGTCGGGTGAACGTTGAGAAATTTCAGGATTTATTCCGGTTGCTACATCAACGATCGTTTCAAGTGTAGGAGATAATATATAGATATCCTGCAGGTTGTTATTTTCTTTGATCTCAAAAAGTCGGTTTTGATAATAGATATACTGCGGGTCAGATTTATCGCCGGGATATAGATAAGCAAGATCTGTTGCGTCGATTAGTTCAGCAGACAGGTTCGCAATATTTTCCAACCTGAATTTGAGATCAGATATAAAGAATGATTTTATTCTCTGTAGATATAGCCATCCGAGTGCATTCGCCAATAATAGAACAATCAGGCCTATACCAATGATCATAAAAAGGTACTTTTGTTGTTTGACGAAATCAGTTTTTTCATTCAAAATAAAACTCAGTCGGTTGATTCAAATTTATCTAACCAGTATGATATATCATCTTTCTTGATCTGGGGATTTTCTCGTTGATCTGAAGCTGTACGTTTAACTTCAAACTTCTTTATTTTAGCGAGAAAGGATTCTGCTGATGCGATATGCGCTCCGGAATTTTTTACCCGCTGTGATAAATACCGATCAGAAGTAATAACTGTCCATTGTGCAGAGCTGGATTGGTTGTTAAGAAATTTAATTATCACATCATCCGCTTTTTCCGGATTTCGCGAAAAAGAGACATTTGGATTATCTTTTTCTCTATATGAATTGATAAGCGGCTGTCCATCATATATTATTTTATATGTTACATTTTTATTGTAATAATAGTTCCTGATGATCTGATTAAATTGCGAGCGTACCTGTTCGAGTCTTTCAGGAATCAGTACTGCAAGCGCCGGCATTTTCCAGATAACATTCCAGGCATCGATGATAATCTTATTTGTCATAATTAAATTTATATTGGTCTGATTAAAAAAAATCCCGGAATCGCTTTGATTCCAGGATAAAAATAAAATGCCTATATTCATGAGAATTAATTAAAGATCGAATCTTTCTTCAGCCTTTTTTATATAACTTTTATATCTATCCGGAATTTCATCATCCGGAAAGATCGCTTCAACCGGACATTCTGGTTCACAAGCACCACAATCTATACATTCCTCAGGATGGATATAAAGCATCTCATTGGCAGCGCGCATTTTTTCTTTATCTGCATCCTCGAGAGTATACCCTTCCGGAGGATAAATACAATCCACAGGGCAGACATCCACACAGGAAGTATCACAGACACCGGCACATGGCTCAGTGATCACATAGGTCATACTTACAATCTCCTTACATTATTCATTCTTCTATTTCAAGATTAAAAACGGGCAACCAGTGCGGTTGCCGCATCCGCTCTCACCATTCAAAGCAGCAACAATATTCTATAGTTAGATCTCTAAAATTTAATCAAAAAATTCATGAAATTCTAAGAAAATACTTGTTATTCCTTTCTAGAAACCATCGTAGCGGACCGTTGGGCAGTTGGGAACATTATCACTTCAGCAATTTGAATATGAGGAGGACGAGAAGCGCAATAATATATAGTTTCAGCCACATCGTCGCCAGTCAGCGGTCTCATTCCCCGGTAAACATTATCTGCCAGCTCTTTGTCTCCGTGAAATCTTACAATACTAAATTCGGTTTCAACCAATCCGGGATCAACAGTGCAGACACGCAAAGGCGTCCCAAGCAAGTCCATTCGCAATCCCTTTGTCAGCGCATCTACAGCATGTTTTGATGCACAATATGCTGCGCCACCGGGGTATACTTCATGGCCGGCAATCGATCCAATATTAATAATATCCCCTTTCTGGCGATCAATCATACCAGGTATAATTTTTCGACATATGTATAATAATCCTTTAATGTTTGTATCTATCATCTCATCCCAGTCATCGATCAGACCTTCATGGAGTTTTGAAAGTCCTCTTGCTAAACCGGCATTATTGATAAGGACATCAATCTTTTTCCATTCATCCGGAATTCTCTCAAGCGTAGCATCTACACTGTTTCTGTTTCGGACATCCAATTGAAATGTATATGAGTCAGTCCCAAAATCTGATCTGAGCTCTTCTGTCAGTTTTTTAAGTCGATCTTCTCTACGCGCGCAAAGAAGAAGTTTTGCGCCATTTTGACCAAAAATTCTTGCACAAGCTGCACCAATTCCACTGCTGGCACCGGTAATAAAGACAATCTTATCCTTCATCTCTGTCATTTTTTAACTCCCGGAAAATGGTGTAATGATTATACAAATGATTTTATTATCAATATATTCCAAAGCCAATCGAAATTTTATATGTCCAAATTGTTTAGTCTTTGGCAGAACTTTAGTCAATCTGATCATGTGAAGAGACCGACTATTAAATATACCAGAGCTGCTGCCGAGCCGGCAATCAATGCATAGGGCAATTGTGTTTTTACATGATCAATATGATCGCTGGCAGAGGCCATAGATGATATGATCGTTGTATCCGAAATCGGAGAACTGTGGTCGCCAAAAACGCCGCCACCAAGAGCAGCAGCAATTGTTAGATATATGTTAGCATCCATTATTTGTGCCATCTGCAGACCAATTGGAATCATAATAGCAAATGTACCCCAAGATGTTCCTGTTGAAAAAGCGATAAAACTTGCGACCAGGAAAACGATAACCGGTACCATCTTTGGACTGAGCCAGGCTTTTGTTACTTCTGCTACATAAACACCTGTCCCCAGATCTCGACAAACCTTTCCAATCGCAAAGGCGAGCATCATTAAAAGGGCAAGGGGAATAAGCCCTCCCACACCTTTAAATACTAAACTGATTAGTTCCGGAAGTTTAAATATCCGTTGAGATCGGTACAATACAGCGCCGACGACAATGGACATCAAGACAGCCCATAATACTGCTGTTGAGCCCGAACCTTTTCCCAGCGCAAGAAATATCTGCTGCCAGATCGGATAGGAATTGATGTTCTCTACTTGTGACAAACCGGTATAGATAAGGGCAATAGGCATCATACCTACCATTGTGGCAATTGGAATGATCATATTTCCGGCCCAGGGCTTAATCCCTTCCGCTTTCTCCATGCTAATAACATCGGTCGATATCATTGGAGTGGCCCCATCTCTTATAACTTTTCCTTCTTCTACCGCCCTTTTTTCTGCCTTTTTCATGGGGCCAATGTCTTTTTGAGAGAAGATAACAAAGGCAACGATTATCATCGCAAAAATCGGATAAAAGTTCAGTGGATAAGCCTTAACCATTGCTCCTAAGGGATTATCGATACCCTGAGCGAGGAGTAAACCCATAATATAAGCTCCCCAGGCATTCAGCGGTATTAAGATACAGGTTGGAGCGGAGATTGAATCCGCAATATAAGCAAGTTTTTCTCTTGGAATTTTTAGTCTGTCAAATATGGGACGATAAATTGATCCAACAGTAAGCACGTTAATACTTGATTCTACAAAAATAACCAAACCGGTTAACCAGGCCATGATCTGAACCGTCTTCCTGGGACTTGTATTTCGCTTCATTTCAACACGTTTCAGGAAATTGTTTATATACTGAATGAAACCCTCGACACCTCCGGAGCGCTGTACAAAAGCGATAAGAGCGCCAACCAGAGAGCTAAACATTATCGTTCTGGTATTTCCAGGTTCCCTGAACACATCGACGAGAGCTTCTATCGTATCTATGGTTCCCTGCAGGAAATTAAAATTTGACAAGATAACCCAACCCATCCAGATCCCAAAAAGAAGTGAAATAAAGACCTGTCTTGTTTTAATGGCGAGGATTATCGCCACCAGGGGAGGCAGAATCGACCAAAACCCAAAATTATCCATCCGAATCCTTTCCAGTTGGGGGATTACCACTAAACCTTCGTTGAAAGTCGTTGATATGAGATAATTTAAATTATAGGTGTGAAGCAAGTATGATGCAAGGGAATTTTATTGTAAAAAAAGCCACTCTCTGAGAGTGGCTTTTTCAAAATATTATCTATAGACAATTGATGATTTTTAAGTCTGTATCCTCAATCTTACTTCTTTCTACTATCATTTTCCGGCGGCACCGGATGTGCGATCTTGGCAAATTCTTTTTCAAACGTGGTGAATTTGTTTTCATGGCCTGGCGTATCTTTTTTATGACATTGTGCACAGATCTTTTCATCTACTTTCGCTACCATACCGGCTTCTACAGATTTTTTATGATCTTTCATAATAGAACTCTTTTTGTATAAACTGCCCGGGCCGTGGCAAGCTTCACAGGAGACACCTTCTTCAATCTTAAAACTTTTTGCCACATTTTTTGCACCGTAAGCTGTTGTATGACAGGAAAGACATTTTTCATCCTTTAGCGGATCCTTGACACCCATTACCTCAGCCTTTTTCTTGGCTTCGTCGGATTTCAATGATTCATAGGCCTTAGAATGCTTCTTTGATTCCCATTTCAGGTACTGAGCACCATTCTTTTCTGCTTTATGACAGGTTTTGCACTTACTTGCACCGACGTACTCAGGTTTATCGGCAGCAAATGCAATCATTGATAGAACAAGTAATACGATCACACTGAGCGAAATAACTTTGTTGAACATCTGGAACCTCCACAGTTTGAAATTCTACTAAAATTCCTTATGTATATATTTTATAATATTTTAAATATATACTCTATATTACTTTAAACACCGGGTAAAAGGTAAACACCGAGCCTAAAAAAATCAATCTCTTTATTAAAAAAATCATAAATAATTCTCTATCTCTTGATAATTTTCCAAAAAAGAAATATATTTTCTTAAAATTAAGAATATGCCCAAACGGGAAAGACACATAGCCTTATAGATGACAGATAAACATCGACAATCTTTAACAATTTTCAATAAACTAAATACAAAGATAGTTATCTACTTTCTTTCTTTTGCCTTTTTACCACTTTTGATCTTCAGCATCTTTGGGTATTACTTGAACAAAGACCTGATCACGCGCATCAACAACAACAACCTTCGTTCTTTAAATACTGCCGCAAGTAAGGAGCTTGAGATCTATCTCCAATCCAAACAGCGTATAATCATACAAACGCTTGAAGACTTTGAAAGTTCAGAAAAAACAGGATCTTTACAGACATTTATTAATCAACAACAAGGGTTAAAATCTGATTTTTTAAAAGTTATAGTCCTGAAAATCCCAGGAGATTCTGCTCATGAAAGCGTTGTAAGTACGATACTTGATACAGCCAGCGTTCCGGGATTTGTATTTATTGAGAAAGATATTCTTGTAATTGGGTATATTGCTCCTGATGAAATTTCTAATTTGCTGTATGGCAATGTTAAAGAAATTCATAATTCTGTATATTTTCTCAATTCTGAGAAAAAGTTAATCAATGGTCTGTTTCAGTCATATTCCAAGGATGATATCAACCTTTTACATAAAAGGGCAGCTAATTCGAATATTAGCAATGAGCCGGTACGATTTGAAAAAGAAGGTTATGTATCTTCAATGACATCTCTCAGCGATGATGATATTTTAATTGAAACCCGCATAAACGCCAAAATTTTCTATGAAGAGCTTAATTCTTTCCGCAACAAGATATTGTTCGCTAATTTTGCTCTGGCCTTCATTCTTATTTTATTGGCCATTGTCTTTTCCCGTCATATCACAACCCCCATTCATAAGCTGATCGAAGCTTCCCAGAACATTGGTCGCGGTAAGCTCGAGGAAAAAATAGATGTTAAAACAAATGATGAGATAAAGATTCTGGCTAATGAATTTGAGTTAATGAGAAACAGGTTGCAGGAATCATATCAGGGGATGGAAGAAAAAATTCAGAGACGTACCCAGGAATTACAGGAAGCGCAGGCACAGATCTCGCATCAGGAAAAAATGGCCTCTCTGGGGATGATGGCTGCTGGAATTGCTCATGAAATAGGAAATCCACTGACAAGTATATCATCGATGGCTCAGGTAATAAAACGTCGGAATAATAATCCACAGATAAGTGAATATGTAACAAACATATTGAAAAATATTGAACGAATAAGTCGAATTGTGAGAGAACTGGTTGATTTCAGCCGACCTTCCTCATATGAGGAGGCACCAAGTGATATAAATGAAATAATTAAATCTGCAGTCGGTATCATTAAATATGATCGACGCTCTAAAAAACTGACATATTCTCTCAACCTTGATCCGGATATACCAAAGACCGTGCTTGTTTCTGATCATTTATTACAAGTATTTCTGAATATATTGATAAATTCAGTGGATGCCAGTGAAGGTTTTGGAGATAAAATTTCGGTGAATTCATTTACAAGAAATGGAAATATTCACGTAGAAATTACGGATGAGGGATGTGGTATTCCCAAAGATTTGCAGAAAAAAATATTTGAGCCATTTTATACGACAAAGGAAGTGGGTAAGGGTACAGGTTTGGGATTGACTGTCAGTTATGGATTTATTCAAAAATTAAAGGGTGAAATAAAAGTAATAAGTGAAGAAGGGAAAGGCAGTACATTTTCTGTCATTCTCCCTGTCAGAACACACATAGAGGAGTAATATGAAGTCAAAAATTTTAATCGTCGATGATGAAAAAGCGATTCGTGAGTCAGTTTCTTTGGTATTATCTGAAGAGGGGTATGATACGGAGATCGCTTCTACAGGCAAAGAGGCGCTTAAGTTTCTAAATGAGCAGGATTTTGAAGTCCTCATCACAGATCTAAAGATGCCGGAGATGGATGGGATCGAGTTGATAAAGAAGAGTTTAAAGATATGCCCGGAGACGTCTGTTATCATCATTACGGCGCATGCCTCTGTCGAGTCGGCAATTGAAGCCCTGAGAATAGGTGCATTTGACTACATTTTAAAACCATTCGATTTTGATGATCTCATCCTGAAGGTTCAACGATTATTGAATCACAAGGAATTGGCCCTGGAAAATCAGGCACTACGTAAAGAAGTAGAAGAGAAATATAATTTTAGCAATATTATTGGTCAGAGTCCTGAAATGCAGGGGGTTTTTCATTTGATTAAAAAGGTGAGTTCAACTAAAGGGAATGTCTTGATTACCGGTAAAAGTGGAACCGGAAAAGAATTAGTGGCCAGAGCCATCCATTATCACAGCCCCCGAAAAAACAAAAGATTTGTTGCCATTAATTGTGGTGCTATTGTGGGAACGCTTATGGAAAGTGAGTTTTTCGGACATAAAAAGGGCTCTTTTACAGGTGCGATTAATGACAAGGAAGGGTTTTTCAAGATTGCAAATCAGGGTACACTTTTTCTTGATGAAGTAGGTGATATTCCTTTACCCTTGCAGGTCAAACTATTACGGGCAATTGAGGAAGAAGAGATTTATCCGGTAGGAGCATCTAATCCGATAAAAGTTGATGTGAGAATTATCGCAGCCACAAACCGGGATCTGGCAAAGGAAGTTGAAAGAGGTAACTTTCGTGAAGATTTATATTATCGTTTAAACGTGGTGGAGATAGAGTTACCGTCTTTGACAGATAGAAAAGAAGACATACCGCTTTTAGTACAGCATTTTATTCAGAAATATAACCGGGAATTGAATCGAAATATAAAAAATCCGGATAATAAAACGATGCGTATTTTACGAAATCATGAATGGAAAGGTGGGATCCGGGAATTAGAGAATGTAATTGAGCGTGCTTTGATATTATGCGAATCAGATATCATTACACCCACTGATTTGCCTCCGAATATGGTTAATGTTGAGATTGATGACGAATTACCTACCAGATTAAAAGAAGCGGTTGCGCACTTTGAGCGTGAGCATATTAAACGTATTTTACAAAAGACAGCGACGAACAAAGAAGAAGCCGCCAGTATTCTGGGAATCAGTCTCTCTTCCCTATACCGGAAAATGGACGAATTAGAAATTAAAATTCTATAATATATAATTGATATCCGGAAGTTATTATATCACTTTATTCCGGATATCTTCATACGAATAAGTCGAGTACGGAGGAAAAAATGATTCGAAGAGAAGATGCTTTAAACTATCATAGTCAGGGAAGGAAAGGTAAAATTGAAGTCATTTCTACAAAACCCTGCACGACCCAGCGGGATCTGGGGATGGCTTATACACCGGGTGTTGCAGAACCCTGTCGGGAAATTGAACAAAATCCGGATACAGCCTATGATTACACCGCAAAAGGTAATCTTGTCGCGGTTGTTTCAAATGGCACAGCAGTACTAGGTTTAGGGAACATCGGTGCCATGGCCGGAAAACCTGTAATGGAAGGGAAAGGAGTATTATTTAAAAGATTCGCCGATATTGATGTCTTCGACATTGAACTAAATACTGAGGATCCCGATGAGATAATCAATACCGTAAAAATGCTAGAACCGACTTTCGGTGGGATAAATCTAGAGGATATTAAAGCACCTGAATGTTTTTATATTGAAGAAAAGTTAAAGGAGATAATGAATATCCCCGTGTTTCATGATGACCAGCATGGAACAGCGATCATATCTGCAGCCGCTTTATTAAATGCCCTCGAACTTCAAAATAAAAAGATTGACGAGGTGAAGGTTGTCTTTAGCGGGGCGGGGGCGGCCGGTATTGCCTGTGCGGACCTCTATATAAAACTGGGAGTTAAAAAGGAAAATCTGTATTTGGTGGATTCTAAGGGCTTGGTATATAATGGTAGAAAAGAGGGGATGAATCCTTATAAAGAGCGACTGGCAAATGGCACAGAGCCGGCATCTCTCGGTGACGTTATGGTTGGATGCGATGTTTTTGCCGGCGTCTCCGTGGCAAATCTGGTAACGAAGGAGATGGTAAAGACGATGGCCGATAAACCGGTCATCATGGCTATGGCTAATCCTGATCCAGAGATTACCTATGAAGATGCGCTTAGTGTCCGTGATGATCTTATTATGGCGACCGGACGATCGGACTATCCGAATCAGGTAAACAACGTCCTGGGATTTCCGTTCATTTTTAGAGGCGCACTTGATGTACGAGCCAGGGCCATCAATGATGAAATGAAGATTGCTGCCGTAAAATCGCTTGCCGAGCTGGCCAAAGAAGATGTACCCGATTCAGTGATTAAAGCCTATGGTGAGCAACCGATTCAGTTTGGCAAAGATTATATCATACCCAAACCGTTCGATTCACGCGTATTGATCTGGGAAGCCAGTGCAGTGGCGAAAGC
>Ga0209536_100009304_pt1 | contig 14613 bp, 13 predicted proteins | sample DeeMarSeWOR28_12_FD_187461 | JGI IMG/M metagenome (GOLD analysis project Ga0209536, IMG submission 187461) | Marine sediment microbial communities from White Oak River estuary, North Carolina - WOR-2-8_12 (SPAdes) (version 2) | ecosystem: Environmental > Aquatic > Marine > Intertidal zone >...
CTGGCCCGGACTTTTTTCATCAATTTAACAGCACCCTATCATTTTGCGACGGTCGAGAATCGCTGGGAAGAAAAACTGCACCCCCTGCTTCCAGACAGCTGGTATCCGCAGAGCCCGGAGGCAATCACAAGCTTTTATAACGGGCTCTCCGGCGGAAGAACGATGGGGTGGCTGAAAGTCGTCCAATCGATTCCCTGGGATGCCTGGCTGGGGCCGCTTTTTACCTGGGCAGGGTTCATTCTGCTGTGCTATCTGGTAATGATTTGTATTATCAATCTGCTCAGCAAACAGCCGCTGTATAATGAGCGCATGAATTTTCCACTGCTGCGGGTGCCCCTTCTCATGCAGGAGGCTTTGGATAAAAATGAATTTGGCCGTTTTATTACCAACCGCTTCTTGCTGGTCGGATTTCTCATACCGGTCTTTTTGCACCTGATCAACGGTCTGAGTTTTTACAACCCTTCGGTGCCATCGATTCCCACTTTGATACTGGCCGGCAAATATTTTCCGCCGGTCGGGCTATTCTCGGGGTTTATCAAGCTAAAAATATACATTTACCCGGCCTTTATCGGTTTTGCTTTTCTAACTTCAAAACAGATTTCCTTTTCCTTCTGGTTCTTCTTCTTTGCCGGCACGTTATTGATCGGCCTGCTGGGCCTGCTGGGCATCAACATACCTGCAGCGGCCCTGGGGGTTACATTTGGCCCGGTTATCTCGAGACCCGAGGAAACCCAGATGATTGGCGCCTATCTGGTATTTTTTGTTTTTCTGGCCTGGCTGGGCCGATTTCACTTCCTGGATACCATCCTGAAAGGATTCGGCGTCCGCAAAGAGGAAAATATAGAAGAAGAATGGTTTTCGATACGTCTGTCTTTCTGGGGTTTTGTTATCGGCAGCCTGGGCATCGTTATCTGGTGTCATTATTTCGGAATTCCGTTTTTATTTTCCTTTCTGGTAGTGGGCGCCTTTTTCCTTTTCACCCTGGTGGCCATGCGGGTCATCTGCCAGGGCGGGATCGCATACTTCACCCTAACCGCGGCTCCCATCGACGGTCTGTTGGCTTTTTTCAATTCCAGTTTTTTTACCAATACCGGCATACTGGTGGCCGGCGTCGTGCAAAAAGTGTTGTTTGTTGATCTGCGCGAGTCTCTTATGCCCTCTTTGTTGCATACCCGCAAGATCACGGAGAAAACTTCCAATAACCGCTGGGTTTTTATCGGGATCGTCATCCTTCTGATAATCGGTATCGCCGCATCTTTTCTGGCCATGCTGGCACTCAGCTACAAATACGGTGTCAGGGAGCTGCAGTTCGACTGGGCCACCCGCACGACGGTCGCGGTTTATGACAACATTTACAGCCTGGTCGAATCCCCCCAGGAGCCCGGCAAATGGGTAATCATATTTACTTTTATCGGTGCTGTGGTGATGCTGGTTCTGGTGATCTGCTATCATCGTTTTTACTGGTGGCCGATTCACCCGATCGGCTATCTGACCGCCTACAGCTCTGCCATGTGGTATCTTTGGTTCAGCTTCTTCGTGGGTTGGGCTTTTAATGCACTGTGTATGCGCTATGGCGGAGTGGTGTTGTTTAAAAAAATGCGCAATTTTTTCATCGGACTGATAATCGGTGATTTTTTCATGGCCGGCACCTGGGCCATATATGGACTTTTTAGTTATTCGAGCTACCTGGTCCTGCCGGACTAAGGTTCGGGTTGCGGGGCGGTCTTGCGCGTTGTCCGTGAGGTGCAACACGCACCGCGCAGCCCCTGCACCGCAGCGCGAAACACGGAACCCGAAATATGTACGAGGATAAGGAACTACAGGAATACAGGGATCTCATCGAGACCCCCCGGCATTTTGAAGAAGGCTTCGACTGGAAAACCGTCGTCGGGTCGATCTTTATCGGTTTTCTGATGATGCCCGGCAGCATGTATCTTCAACTGGTCATTGGAACCGGGATCGGACCGGCAGCCCGCTGGGTGACGATTATCCTGTTTGCCGAACTGGCCAAGCGCTCTTACAGTGAACTGAAGCAGCAGGAAATCTTTCTGCTTTATTACATGGCAGGCGCTGCCCTGGCGACACCCTTTCAGGGACTGTTGTGGAGCCAGTACCTTGTTCAGTCCGATGCCGCCAGAATGCTGGGGCTGGTCGAATACATTCCCGCGTGGGTGGCCCCCGGGCCGGATTCACCTTCTCTGGTGGAACGCTCATTTTTCCACCGTGACTGGCTCATCCCCATTCTCCTGCTGGTTGGCACCCAGATCATTCAACGCATCGACCAGTTCGGGCTGGGATATGTGTTCTACCGTATTACTTCCGACGTTGAAAAACTTCCCTTTCCAATGGCTCCGGTGGCCGCCCTGGGAACCATGGCTCTGGCAGAATCCACCGAAGACAAAAAGAAAAGCTGGAAATGGCGCATCTTTTCCATCGGCGGGGTCATCGGACTGGCTTTTGGCGGGATCTATGTATTATTGCCCACCGTTTCCGGTCTGTTCCTCATGGAACCCATTCGGCTCATTCCCATTCCCTGGGTGGAGCTGACCAATCATACCGAAGAATTGCTGCCGGCCGTTGCCACCGGCATCCAACTTGATCTGGGCCTCGTATTTATCGGCATGGTGTTGCCGTTTTGGGCGGTAATGGGGGGATTGATCGGACTCATCATCACAATTGCGGCCAATCCGGTTTTGTATCACCACGGCATACTGAACCGCTGGCATCCGGGAATGGGCAGCGTCGATACGGTTTTTGCCAATAATTTCGACTTCTATTTGAGCTTTGGCATCGGCCTGGGCCTGTCCATTGCTTTAATCGGGGTCTGGCACGTCATCCGTTCCTTCGGCAAGGCCAACACCGGTCAGCGGGGCAGCTTTAAAGATCTTTTTCGCCCCCCTCCCGGCAGGGGGGATTTTAATTTCTGGATTGCCGTCGGTATTTACGTCTTTTCCACAGCCTCCTATGTGCTGCTTTGCTTATGGCTGGTACCCAATTTCCCGTGGCAGTTTTTCCTGGCCTATGGGTTCATATACACACCGATTGTCTCCTACATAACGGCCCGCATGGAAGGCATTGCCGGGCAATTCGTCAGTTTGCCCCTCGTTCGAGAAGCCAGTTTCATTGCCGGGGCCAAGTATTTCGGGTATCAGGGTATCGAAATCTGGTATGCACCCATCCCGATTCATAATTACGGTGAAGCAACGGTAAAGTTTCGCGAAATCGAGCTCACCGGCACCAGCATCCGCGGCATCATCAAGTCGGAGATCGTTGTTTTTCCGGTGGTTATGATCGCCAGCCTTCTCTTTTCTCAATTTATCTGGCGCCTGGCACCCATTCCATCCAACGCGTATCCTTTTGCCCAGGAGCTCTGGCATCTGCAGGCCCTGAACTCACTGCTGATGCAAACCTCAACCCTGGAAGGCAACTCATTGTTTTATCAGGCGCTCGACTGGATTTATGTGCTGGCCGGCATGGGGCTGGGTGTGGTTACCTACGGCATTTTGATGATGTTCGGACTGCCGATTCTACTGGTATATGGAATGGTCAGGGGGCTCGGGCAGAGCACCCCCCATGGGCTTATACTCGAGGTGGTGGGCGCGTTGCTGGGCCGTTTCTTTTTCCTGAAACGATATGGCAAGATGTGGCGCCAGTATGCACCGGTCCTGCTGGCCGGTTTTTCCTGCGGAATGGGATTGACCGGCATGTTTTCGATGGGAGTTACGCTTATATTGAAATCATTGGGAAGATTGGCATACTGACAGCTGGATATGCGAATTTATCTATCGGTCTGCTTAAACCCAAGCGGCCTTTTTTCCTTGATAAAAAACCATATCGATTGCAGAATAGCTGACGATGAATGCCGAAGGAAAAAATTCCATCATTTTTCCAGTGATTGACGGTTGTCAAAAAAAATTGTTCGTTAATCCGCTTTTAAAAACATCAATAAGGAATTGAAATGGTTAAGAAAATTTTAATCTGGTTGTCCACTGGATCTTTATTATTTGCTGCAGTTTGTATGGCCGGTGAGGCACCCCACCAGGTCGGCCCGTTTATTTTGAACCGGGATATCGCCGATTTCAAAGATTTTGTCATTTTGGAGACGGCAATTCCGATCCGTTATATGGAGAATGTTGAGGAAGTTGAGATCAAACCCATAGAAGGTTTCAAAAGCGGTTTAATCTCCTATGGAACCTGCCAGGCAGCGGGCCATATTTTGCGGATCAAGCTTAAATATTCAGACTCGAGCAAAAAGTTTTTCGAACAGATTCTCAAGCAAATCAAAAATCGTTTCGGTGACCCTGATGAATACCTGGGAGATCCATTTCACATTGCTATCAGTTGGAAATGGACTTTTGTCGACAAGGACAACAATAAAATTAGCCTGACGATTCAGCATAACACCCTGGATGAAGAAGAGAAAAAGGGCAATGCCATAAAACTGACATCCACGACGATGATTGAAAAGGACAGGGACTGTCACAACCAAAAGGATCTCGACCAGCGTGAAAGGCTTCGTAGACGCAAATGGAAGGCAGTGAGCACGGGGCTGGAGGGCTGGGATCGTTTTGTGCCGCGGTAGTTTTGAAGAATTGGCCGACAACTGGAAAGAAATCGCCTGGAATGGCGTAGGTTTTAGGGTCCCCGAAGAATGGGAAATCGGACAGATGGGCATCCGCCATCTGACGCTCGAAGATAATTGGGGACCGGCCATGGAAATTAAATGGGCACCGGTTAAAGGCAAATTTTCCCACCGATCTCATCTGAAACGTTTAATCGCTGTGCAAACCGGGGGACTGAAAAAGACCATTCAAGAGTGGTCTGTGCCGGCCCGTTGGGAAAAAGCCCTGTCCGGTTTTCAATTCAGGGGTTTTTCGTGGCAAGGAGAAACCCAGAGCGGTCGGGGAGTAATCCTCTATTGCCCCGTCTGCCGCAAGGCCGCCCTCATTCAGTTTTTCCTGACAGAATCAACCCGGCAGGAAGCGATTCCGCTGAGGGTGCTGCAAACGTTTCAGGACCACCGCAGCGACGATCAAACGGTCTGGTCTGTTTTTGACATCCGGGCGGTTATCCCGGCAAACTTCAAACATGTGCGCCACAGCTTTAAACCCGGCAATTATGAACTTGCATTTGAGCACCGCCGCCAAAAGGTTATTTTATACCGTTGGGCGCCGGCGACCGCATTGCTCGCTGACAGAGATCTGATGGGATTTGGCAGGACCATCATCGATTTTCGTGCCGCAGATCCGGTCGAGGTTATGCTTGAGGATCGACAGATGCTGGAATGGAAGGCATCTCCGCGCATCAAATGGGTGAGCCGGTTTTTACCCAGGCCTTCTTATCATGGGTTGCGTTTGTGGCATCTGCCCGAAAAGAACCGTGTTTTGGGCGTTAAAATGCAATCGAAACGAGCGCTGGATATCCGGAGCCTGGATCGAATTTGTGTGGACTATGAAAGTATTTAGCAAAAAATCCAAAGGAGTTTCAACGACCCGTTCGGAAGCATTGAAATCCAAACCGGTAAAAAGCAGTCAGATTACAGAAGAACGATCAGAAAGCAACGAGGTTATCATTCATTATCCGGTAACCATGCGACCATTGATTGCCCGCCTGGCCAAACGCTTCGGTCAGCCCCATGACATCATCCAGACCAAAAAGCTTCGGCTCGATAAGCTGGGAACGGGTGTCTGGGAGTTGATTGATGGCAGGCGGTCGGTAAGACGTATTACCGAAATGTTTGCAGAGGCCCACCAGTTGCAGCGCCGTGAGGCTGAAGTGGCCGTGACCCAATTTCTTCGCCAGCTGGGACAGCGCGGCCTGATTGGTATGCAGTAAGTTTTTATGCAATGCCACTGAATTAAAATGACTGAAGTGCGTCATCCACGGTACCGACAATCGGGAGAAAAGAGTCGAATCCGGCGATTTCAAAGACTTCTTTGACATAGTCCTGCATCGCGCAAAGCATGATTTTACCCTCCTCCCGGTTGAGGGCTTTGGTGGCCTTTAAGATTACCCGCAACCCGGCGCTTGAAATATAATCAAGGTCTTTGAAGTCAATAATCATATTTTTCGATCCATCGGAAATCGCATCAAAAATTTTTTTCTCGAAACCCTGAGAAGTGTTGGAGTCCAAGCGACCGTTGAGCTTGAAAATACTAATTGCGTCTTGTTTTTCCTCAATAATTTCCATTTACGATCCTCCCTGAATCTATACACGAGATGTTTGCTGATATATATTTTTTCCGTACGCCAATTAATTTGATTCGGTTTCTGCGATAGTTTTTTTCAAGGTCAATATGTTTTTATCCCCACATCTTTCGTAGCAAACTTCATCCATGAGGTTTTTTGCAAGATGAATTCCAAGCCCTCCTATTTTGCATTCCTCGATGCTGCATTTTAGGTCCGGCTCCTGCACCTCAGCGGGATTGAAGGGTATTCCGTCGTCTTCGATACAAAGGCACAAAGTGTCATTCTGGGGTAAAATCGTGATCTTAATCACGTGTTCTTCATCATCTTTAAATCCATAAGAAATAATATTGGTGAACAGTTCATCCAGGGCAAGGTTAATCTCAAAGATAAATTTCTTCGATAGCCCGATAGTGTGGCCAAACTTCTCAACGTTTTGGCACAATTTATCCAGTTCGGATAGGCTGCTTTTGAGTTTAAATGAATACTTTTTTTGGGGCATAACCATGTACCTTTTTGTGATGACATCCGATTTTTGCCAGGTGGTAATTTGATCGTCCCAAAGTAAGTGTATAACCTATTTTAGCGTTTAGCAACTCTCATAACAGGCTGACACCCAAATCTCTGAGGCATTCCAAGCATTTATCTGTCCGGTTTATCAGGAAGTGGTCTTCCCAACTGTCGATACGATTAACCAGAGCCTTAAATATTTTAGGCATTACGCCCTGGAACTGTTCCATGGTTCTGGCAAACTTTTCCCTGTTTATAATGAGACAGGAGATATCGGTTGTCGCTTTCAGGGAAAACAAACGGCGCATGTCACCCATCAGCGTCAAGCCTCCTATAAACTCTCCACTGTTGCATTCCCGGATAACGTGTATCTTGGCGTGCTGTTCGCGTTCCAGATTCGCCTTGCCCTCGATGATATAGAATGCCTGGCCATCATCATCATCTTGTTGGAAGAGATACTCACCCTGTTTAAATTTTTCTCTGGTGCAAAGATAGGCGAAAACCTTGAGCGCTTCAAGAGGAAGCCCAGAGAAAAAATATGTCTGCCGCAAAAATTCCAGATTTTGTTCCAGTTCGCTGGTTGGATTCCCATCATTTTTTTCCGACAAGCTCATATAGCACTCCTTTCCGGGTGATAAGTTCATCGTAGGTGCCCATTTCAAGAATTTTGCCGGCTTTCATCACCGCTACCTTGTCATAATTTTTGATCGTATCCAGGCGATGGACGACCGAAATCACCGTACTTTTTTTCTTCCAGCGCGTTTCCAGCAAATTTTGAATGCGTGTTTGAGATTTGTTGTCCAAGGCGGAGGTCGCTTCGTCCATAATCAGCACTCGGGGCGCCTTTAGGAAAACACGGGCAATGGCCAGTTTCTGCTGCTGGCCTCCGGAGAGCCTATCCCCCTTATTGCCGACATCGAAATGCAGGCCGATTTCGATAATTCCTTCGAGCAGATCTTCTTCAATCAACAGCTGAATGATACTCTGGTTGATGCGTTCCTGGGCTTTCGGATTAGCCGTTTTTGTCTTTCCGAAAAAGATGTTATTGAGAATCGTCTGGGAGTAAATGTACTCGGACATTTCATAAAACCGGATTGCCTCGGGATCATCGCGGGATATCTTCTCTCGGAATAGAGCCCGGCCCTCGAGAATCAGGGTCTCCAGAATTTGGGGCAATGAAACCATTTTATGAACACCTGGAGTGAACCGCAACGCCAGCTCAAGGAGCATTTCACGATGCGCATCGCTAAGTTCATGCAGCTTTTTCTTTTTCAATTGTGCCGTCATCAATTTGTACTCATCCAGCTCCTCGGCAGCTATCGGGCTCTGTTCAAAAAACACCCCATCCGGAGGCAGATTGCCCAAAATATCGACGGTTTGCCTGGCCAGCTCAGCGCCCAGGCTCAGCAGGGGGCGGTTCAAATCGGCCTGCTTCAAAAAATCCGTGAAATAATGGTTCGTGGACAAGTTTGTCTTTTTGAACTCCTCTCTTTTGGAGGTGCCGAAAATTAGATTTTCGGAAACGCTGGAGAAATAAAGGTATTTGTTTTCATCGAAAAATTCCACATAGTCCGCCAGTTCTTCGCCGAAATCGCGTTGAAAATTTTTACGCACGCGAATGAGCACCTCTATAAGTTCTTTGTTCCGGTCGTGGGTCAGTATGGCGTTGAGCCCGAACCGCAAAACATCGGCAAAAATGCCGGTCTGGTGTAAAATAGCAATGATGTCGTCCAGGGAAGGAAGGCCGTTTTCCCCGTTCCGGCCATTGGTCCCGGCTTTCGCCCGGCAGGAATACAGGATATTTTCCTCGATGGTCCCGTCAAAAATAAAAGGGTTTTGGGAGACAAAGCCCGTGTTATAGATTACATCTTTTTTGGTCAGGTTAGACACTTCCCGATCTCCCATCAAAACACTTCCGCCGGTATACTTATACAGCTGGCCGATACACAGGGCCAGTGTGCTTTTGCCGCTGCCGGAAAAACCGACGAGCGCCAGATGTTCCCCGGGTTTTAACGAAATGTTGATGCCTTCCAGCAGATGAATGCCGCTATCTGTGGCAAATGACAAATCTCTGACTTCAATACTGCCATCCAGCTCCAGGGGCTCACGGTCTTTGGGCGCCAACTGGTATTCGGGTTCGACGTCGAAGTATTCAACGGTGCGGTTATAGTTTACCGCTCCGTCCTGATAAACCTGATAGAATTCAATCAACTCTTTCCAGGGATCAAATAGTCTTTCCTGGGCGGAAAGAAAAGCGACCAGAGCGCCCAGTTCCAGCTGTCCTTTAATGGAAAGATAACCTCCTAAAATAAACACCAGAAACGGGCCCAGACTGGTGAAAAACCCGTTGGCGGTTTTTACGCCGAAGCGGTAAAGGCTCCAGACGATTCTGATTTTCAGCAGTTTGTCCACCAGACGATCATTTTTCTGATTTTCGATTTCAAAGGCACCATTTCCCTGAATCTCATGAATGCCGGATATTGCCTCAGCGATACGCCCTGCGTATGTCCTGGCAGCGACGATACGCTTTTTATTGGCCCGGTTGACGCCTTTTTGGAGCAACGGAATCAGAAATACAATAATGGGATATATGCTCAAAGATACGGCGGCCAGAAGCGGGTTTAACCAAAACAGGTAGACGGCAAAGGCCAGCAGCGTTAAAATATTGGTGACCGGCGCAGACACTGCCATGCCGACGAAATTGCCGGGCAATGTGAGCTCCGAGCCCAGCGCGTTGACCACCAGGCCGGGTTGAGTTTTGCGAAAAAAGTTGAGCGGCAGGGTCAGAATGTGATGATACAGCGCTTTGCGCATGCGGGCCGTTGTTCGCTGGGTAATGATGGTCTGAATGATGTTGGTCAGATATTTGAGCAAGCTAAAGAAGACAACTGCTGCCAGATAAATCGCGCTGTAGATCAGCAACAAATCAATATTCCTGAGATTGATAGCCTCGTTGACGATCCGTTTTTGCATCTCCAGCGGCAAAACCCGGGCAAAAACCATAACGACGATAATGACCAACAAAAGGAGTTGAAATTTCAGATTGCCGGGCAATATCCAGGAAAACAGTGATCGTTTGACCACCGGAATTTCATCTTTTACCATAGCGAGTTTCTCCGGTTTGATGGGGTAGTCCATATAACGACATGGGCAAGCCTGGTTTCATTCTGTCCTTGAAACCCAAGGCGAAAAAGTCAGTGCCTGCCCTGGAGTAATCCAGCACCATGGGGTTCTGGAAATCATATGGCAGGCTTCCGGCCGAAACCAACCAGCGGCGTGAATTCAGCAACTGACTTTGCAGGCCATGATCCTTTACTATGATCCTTTACTATAATCCTTTACTATAATCCTTTACTATTACTATTTATGTCACCTGTTTGACAAGGATTAATTGGCTGTCGTCGCGATTACATTAGGAAACCTTCTCAAAGACCGCATCGGGCAAACAATTTTGGATCATCACCGGCTAAAAACCTCTGTCCTAAAGGGTTCAAGGACGCAAAGGCTCCAGGGCCCGAGAAAATAGCGCGATCCGTTTATCGTGTCAAGCCGCTGGCTGTGACAGGTCCATTTTGTTTTGACAAAGCAGGCGCCTTGATATTATATATTTTAATTTAAACTGTTGTCGCATCTGGCACCAAATGAGTTCAAATTGAAATCTCGGGTAGCTCGAAAATAGGGTGATTGATTCAATGGAATTTTTCCTGTGTGTTGTGGGTATGGTGATGATTGTAGAGGGGCTGCCTTATTTCGCTTTTCCCGAAAGAATGAAATTTTGGCTAAACAGAGTTCTTTCCACGCCGGCCGGCTCCTTACGCAAATTCGGTCTCGTGCTCATGGCCATCGGATTGGTATTGGTATATGTGGCAAGAAACTAGAAGCCATCCTGTTTATGAGTTGGGTTCAAATGCCTGCATTTTTCATGAAAATTAATGAAAAATATGTATTTGTTAAAAGATTATGCATATGAGCTGCCTGAAGGCTTGATCGCGCAAAAGCCTGCCGATCAAAGGGATCAATCCAGGCTCATGCTTCTGGAGCGAGATACCGGTTGCATATCGCATCATGGCTTCTCCGATCTATGCCGGCTGCTTTCCCCCCATGATGTGCTTGTCGTCAACAATACAGCGGTTATTCCGGGGCGCCTGTATGGTAGAAAAGATACCGGTGGAAAAGTTGAAGTCCTGATTTCTGATTTTACCGCCGGTTTCGAAGCTGAGGCCAAGGGAGAGGGATTTACCAGCAGCTGCCTGGTGAAAGCGGCGAAACCTCCCAAACCGGGCACACAGCTTTATTTTGAGGCGGGTTTGAAAGCCGAGATTATTGAAGGCCGCAATGGAGCATATACGGTTAAATTTTATTTCGAAGGCGACCTCGCCGCATTGCTCGATCAGATAGGCGAGGTCCCGCTTCCGCCATATATCCAAAGAAATTCTGGCGTCAAACCGCCCTGTGATGATCGCAGCGCCTATCAGACCATCTACGCGTCGGCCAGGGGGGCGATTGCCGCCCCGACGGCGGGTCTCCATTTTACAAAACGGCTCTTAAATAAATTAAACTCCCGCGGTATTCAGGTCGTTCCCATTACGCTTCACGTCGGTTACGGAACATTTCTGCCGGTCAGGGAATCCGACATTCGCAAGCACAAGATGCATGCGGAACGCTTTGTTATTTCCCAGACAGCCGCCGATGCGATCAATTCAGCCAGAACAGGAGGCAAACGGATCGTTGCCGTCGGAACGACGTGTGTGCGGGCGCTCGAATATGTTGCGGATAATAGCGACAGGATCGCGCCGGGCAACGGCAGCTGTGATCTTTTTCTTTTACCCGGATACCGCTTTAAAATCGTTGACGCGATGATTACCAATTTTCATCTGCCCGAATCAACTTTGCTGATGCTGGTATCGGCCTTTGCCGGTAAGGAAAATGTATTCAGAGCCTATCAGGAAGCCATAAAAAAAAGATACAGGTTCTACAGTTATGGGGATGCGATGTTGATCATCTGATATCATGTTTACCTTCAATGTCATAGCGGAATCAAGACACTCCCGTGCCAGAGCCGGGGTCATGCAGACAGCCCACGGCATTGTGGAAACCCCGGTCTTCATGCCGGTCGGCACCCTGGCTTCGGTGAAATCTCTGACTCCTGAGGAAATATCGGCCGCCGGAGCCCAGATCATTCTGGGTAACACCTACCATCTTTATCTTCGGCCGGGTTGTGAAGTCATCAGTCAATTTTCAGGCCTTCACCGATTCATGAACTGGGACAAACCGATTTTAACCGACAGCGGCGGGTTTCAGATTTTTTCCCTGGCCAAACTTGCAAAGATATCCAAAGACGGTGCAGAATTTCAGTCACATATCGACGGTTCAAATCACATGCTGACGCCCGAAAAAGCGATCGAAATCCAGGGATGCCTCGGATCGGATATTGTCATGTGTCTGGATGTCTGCACGCCCTATCCGGCCACACGCGACGAAATTCGCAGGGCAAGCAAAACGACGACCCATTGGGCGGGCAGGTGTAAGCAGAGCTGGCAGCGAAATGCCAACGGACACCGTGCGCTTTTCGGAATCGTGCAGGGCGGGATGTTCAAAGATCTGCGCGAAATGTCGGCGGCTGAACTGAGCGAAATCGATTTTGACGGTTTTGCCCTCGGCGGCCTAAGTGTGGGAGAGCCGGCTGAAATGATGCTGGAGATCGCCGATTTCACACTCCCGCGGCTGGCCGCGGGCAAGCCCAAGTATGTGATGGGAGTAGGGACACCTGAAAATCTCATCGAGCTGGTCGCCCTGGGTGCTGACATGTTTGACTGTGTTATGCCCACCCGCAATGCGCGCAATGGGCAGATCTTTACAATGGATGGAACGCTCAATATCAGCAATTCCAGATACCGGCACGATACGGGGCCATTGGAAATCGGCTGTAACTGTTACACCTGTCAGAATTATTCACGGTCTTACCTGCGCCATTTGTATACGGCCAGGGAGCTTTTGGCCTATCGCCTCAACACGATTCACAACGTTCATTTCTTTGTGCATTTCATGACGCGCATGCGCCAGTCGATCATCGCGGATAATTTTGATTTCTTTAAAAAGGAATTCTATCAAGCGAAAGGAGAATAAATAATGAAAGAAAAAGTACAGCAAGCTCTAAACAAGGTCAGGCCCATGCTGCAGGCCGACGGCGGTGATGTCGAACTCGTTGACATAAAGGACGGTGTTGTCACCGTTCGCTTGCAGGGAGCTTGTGGCGGCTGCCCGATGTCTCAGATGACGCTTAAAAACGGAATCGAAAAGATATTGAAGCAGGAAGTTCCCGAGGTTGTCTCGGTTGAATCTGCCCCCTGACATCGAAAAAAACATTGTGCGGTGCCGGGCAAAAAGAGAAAAATGGAGACCTGGCGCATCTGTGCGAGAGGTGTTTTATGTTCATCCACAATCGGTGTGATATTTTTTAAATTTCAGGGACCACAAGAAGGAGGGTTGATGAAAATTCTAAAAATCGATCATCTTGGAATCGCGGTGAAGAGTATTGATGAAGGCAAAAATTTCTGGACCGAGGTGTTGGGTCTGCGTTTTGAAGGTTCTGAAACCGTTGAAGAACAAAAGGTGACCACGGCATTTTTCCCGGTCGGAGAAAGTGAAGTGGAACTGCTTGAGTCAACGGCGCCTGACGGACCTATTGCCAGGTATCTGGAGAAAAAGGGCGAGGGTATTCAGCATATTGCCTTCCGGGTTGAAGATATCGAGGCGGCTCTGGAAGAGTTAAAGCAAAAGAATATCCGCCTAATTGATGAAAAACCCCGCATAGGAGCCGGCGGAGCCAAAATTGCTTTCCTGCATCCCAAAGCGACAAACGGGGTCCTGGTGGAGCTGTGCGAGCGATAGGAGGGTGCCTGGCCGAAACCGCCAACGAAAATGCCTGGAGCGAGCATAATTTTCATAACCTTGCAACTTGAGCATTATAAAAGAAGGAGCCTGTTATGTCCGAACATCCAGACAAAAAAAAATGGGAGGAGCTTGCAACCAAAGAGTTAAGGGGCAAACCTTTGGAGTCGCTAAATTGGATGACCCCCGAAGGTATTCTTGTAAAACCGCTATATACGGCGGAAGATCTTGAAGAAATAGAATATTTGAATTCCCTGCCGGGTTTTGCACCCTATGTGCGCGGCCCGAAAGCCACCATGTATGCCGGCAGACCCTGGACCATACGTCAATATGCCGGATTTTCCACAGCCAGGGAGTCAAATGCGTTCTACCGAAGATGTCTGGCAGCGGGCCAAAGAGGCCTTTCGGTGGCATTTGATCTGGCCACGCACAGAGGCTATGATTCGGATCATCCCAGAGTCGTTGGGGACATTGGCAAGGCGGGTGTTGCCGTAGACTCTGTCGAGGACATGAAAATTCTATTCGATCAAATTCCGCTGGAGCAAATGTCTGTTTCGATGACGATGAACGGAGCGGTCTTACCGGTGCTGGCCGGCTATATCGTTGCTGCCGAGGAGCAGGGTGTCAGCCAGGACAAATTGACCGGAACGATTCAAAATGACATTTTGAAGGAATATCTTACCCGCAACACCTATATTTACCCGCCGGAGCCCTCGATGCGCATTGTTTCCGATATCATTGCGTATTGCTCCAAAAACATGCCGAAGTACAACACCATAAGTATCAGCGGCTACCACATGATGGAGGCCGGTGCAAACTCGGTGCTGCAGACCGCCTTTACGCTGGCGGACGGGGTGGAATATGTGAAGGCAGCCCTAGACGGCGGATTGGACATCGATGCGTTTGCACCGAGGCTCTCGTTTTTTTTCGGCATCGGCATGAACTTTTTTATGGATATTGCCATGTTGAGAGCTGCCCGGTACCTGTGTCACAAGCTGATCAGCCGGTTCAATCCGAAAAATCCAC
>Ga0209536_100009305_pt1 | contig 14613 bp, 14 predicted proteins | sample DeeMarSeWOR28_12_FD_187461 | JGI IMG/M metagenome (GOLD analysis project Ga0209536, IMG submission 187461) | Marine sediment microbial communities from White Oak River estuary, North Carolina - WOR-2-8_12 (SPAdes) (version 2) | ecosystem: Environmental > Aquatic > Marine > Intertidal zone >...
CTAAGATTTTGTCATATTCAATTTGATCCAAGAAATCCTCCAAATATGGAAAATAATGAAGCAGCCACTTTAATTGATGATTCAACAATTTTTTTTGCAAGTAGAAGGTTTGAGGCAATTATGATCTCAGTTTATAAAAATTATGATCACTACAAAACTGATACATTAAAATTTATGCAATTACTTAAAGAAAATAAGTGGATCGCACAAGATCCTATTATAAAAACATATAGTTTGAGCAATATGGTTTTTATCAAAGATTTTAAATTTGCGCCTTTTGCAAGTAAAATAGTTGGTTGTGATTTTTGGGTGAAAAAGCTCTTAAATATGTGAATTTGTATTCAGGTGTCCATGAAACTTTTTGAGTATCGGGGGAAGGAGCTGTTTCAAAAATATGATATTGCAGTTCCTAATGGTAAGCTAGTAAAAGACGAAAATGATTTTTCTAATCTTAGTTTTCCTTTTGTTCTAAAAGCACAAGTTCCAATTGGTGGACGTGGTAAAGCAGGTGGTATTAAATCTGCTGAAAATATAGAAGACGCAAAAACTTATTTTTCAAAAATCATGGGTATGGATATTAAGGGATTTACAGTAAAAAAAGTTTATGCAGAAGAAAAAGTTGATATCAAAAAGGAACTTTATTTAAGCATAACTTTAGACAGAACAAAAAGAATGCCTCTTATAATGATAAGTGAGGAAGGAGGTATGGATATTGAATCTGTTGCTGATGAAAAAATTTACAAGGAATGGATTAATCCTCTAATTGGAATACAGTCATTCAATATTCGTAATATCACCTCAAGATTAAGATTGGAAAAAGGTGAAATAAAGGAGATAGCAACTGTTATTTCAAAAATTTATAAAATGTTTAGAAACTATGATTGTGAACTTGTTGAAATTAATCCACTTATTATTAGTTCAAATGGAAAAGCAATAGCACTTGATTCTAAAGTAATAATTAATGATGATGCAATGTTTAGACATACTGATATTATTCCTGAACATGTTGATTTAACAGCATTAGAAAAGGACGCAAAGGATAAAGGAATTGCATTTATTCAATTGGAAGGAAACATCGGTGTGATTGCAAATGGTGCAGGACTTACTATGGCAACACTTGATGCACTTACTTATTATGAAGGTAAAGGTGGAGTGTTTTTGGATTTAGGTGGAACAGATGATCCTGAAAAGGTTAAGCAAGCATTTGAACTAATGAAAAAAGCAAAACCAAAAGTGATTTTCTTAAATCTCTTTGGTGGAATTACTAAATGTGACACAGTTGCCAAAGGTGTAAAAGCAGTAATTACAAAGGAAGGAATAGATTGTCCTGTAATAACAAGAATAAAAGGTATGAATGAAGATGCTGCAAAAGAGATTTTGAAAGATGCAGGGCTTATTACCGCAACCACTTTACAAGATGCTGCTGAAAGATCATCTAATATGGCCGGAGGTGTATAAATGTCAATATTTGTTGATGAAAAAAACAAGGTTGTTGTCCAGGGAGCAACTGGCCATCAAGGTGTATTTCATATTGGGGAGATGAAAAACTTTGGAACAAAAGTTGTAGCAGGTGTTACTCCTGGAAAGGAAGGAGAAGAAGTTCATAGTGTTCCGATTTTCAATAGTGTTCAAAAAGCAGTTAATGAAACTGGTGCAAATACATCGCTTGTTTTGGTTCCTGCTCGTTTTGCAAAAGATGCAGTTTATGAAGCACTTGATGCAGATATAAAAACAGTTGTTGTAATTACTGAAAATATCCCATTTCATGATGCAATGGATTTTGTTCATTATGCAAAATATAAAGATGCAGTTTTAATTGGTCCGAACTGTCCAGGAATAGCTAGTCCTGGAAAAACAAAAATAGGAATTTTACCTGGAGGTATTTTTTTAAAAGGAGATATTGGTGTTGCAAGTCGCTCGGGAACTTTAACCTATGAAATCGTAAATTCCCTAAAAGAAAAAGGTATTGGACAAAGCACCTGTGTTGGTCTTGGTGGTGATCCAATTATTGGAACAAATTTCATTGAAGCACTTAATGCCTTTGAAAAAGACGATGAAACAAAAGCAGTTGTTTTAGTTGGTGAAATTGGTGGAACCGCAGAAGAAGATGCTGCTGAGTATATTAAAGAAAATATTTCAAAACCCGTGTTTGCTTTTATTGCAGGTAGAACTGCTCCATCTGGTAAACGTATGGGTCATGCTGGTGCAATAATTGCAAGGGGAAAAGGAACTGCTGAATCAAAAATAAAAGCATTTGAAAAAGCAGATGTTAAACTTGCAAAATTTCCAACTGATATTGCTGATTTAGTTGAAAAGCATGTTTAGATAAAAATTCATTTTATTTAAATGCTTTTTTTATTCTTTCGATTGCTTCATCAATTTTTTCTAAAGTTGTTGCATAAGAAAAACGTAGATAACCTTCACCATATGGACCAAAAGCAGTACCAGGCAAACAAGCAACACCAGCATTTTTAAGAATATAATCTGCACACTCTTGAGAGGTCATACCGGTTTCTATTATATTTGGAAAAGCATAAAATGCACCATTTGGCATTAAGCAACTAAAACCAGAAATTGAATTTAGACCATTAACTATCTTATCTCTTTTTTCTCTAAACCTATGCATCATTTTAGGTATAAAACTCTGATCACCTTTAAGTGCCTCTATTCCAGCCCATTGTGTAAATGCTGCAGTGCATGAAACAGCACTAACAAGTAAATCTTGAATTCTTTCAGCCATTTCAACAGGACAGATCATATAACCCAGTCTCCAACCAGTCATTGCATAATATTTTGAAAAACCATCAAGTAAAATTGTTCTTTGTTTTGCTTTGTCTTTTGCTGTTGGAGTAAAGTGTTTTGTTTGATATGTCATCTTTGAATAAATTTCGTCTGAAACAATAAAAATATCATTTTTTTCAGCAATCTCTGCTATTTCTTCCAGTTCGCCCTCAGTCATTACAGATCCAGTTGGATTCTGTGGAGAGTTAACAATTACTAATTTTGTTTTTCGAGTAATTCTTTCTTTTACATCATTTGGATCCATTCTGAATTCATTTTCTTCTAAAAGAGGAACCATTATACCTTTTGCACCTAAAAAAGAAGTAACAGATCCATATGTTGGATAACCCGGGTCTGGATAAATAACTTCATCACCTTGATTAACTGTTGCTAGCATAGAAAAAAATATACCCGGTTTTAAACCAGGAGTTACAACAATTTGTTTGAAATCGGGTCTAAAACCTCTTGTAATTTCAATTTCATCTTGTACAGCTCTTCTAAGTTCTAAAATACCAATAGAAGGAGTATAATGTGTTTTTTTATTCTGTATTGCTTGTATTCCTGCCTGAGCTATATTCTCAGGGGTTTCCATATCCGGCTCACCAATTTCAAAATGTAAAATACTCTTTCCTTCACGCTCAAGCTCTTGGGCTTTTGCAAGTACTTCAAAAGCCGCTTCTCCATAAATTCTATGAGCTCCATGACTTAATTCCGGCATAATTATCTCTCCGATTTTCAATTTATTATTTTTTCATATTTGGATAAACCCAGTTCTTTTAATTTGTCTGAAGTTGGAATACCTTTTTCATTCCAACTACGCAGAGCGTAATATTCTTTTAAACTTTTTTCAAAATCCTCTTTTTTTATTAATACACCCTTAACATTTCCTTTTGTAAAAGATTCCTTAAAAAATCTATTTGGTAAATTATCATCAGCAGGATCCATACCTTCCCTTAAGTTAAATAATCTAATAAGATTCCAGATTCGTTCTCCTGCCTTTAAGTATGTTTCAGTAGTGTGATTAAATCCGGTTGCTAAGTTCCATAATTCCACACAATGATCTGTTGAAATAGGTGCAAAATCACAAAAAACAAGTGAAAAAAATGCAGCTATACTATCTTGAACTTCTTTTACAATTTTAGCTTTTTCTTTAAAAGAAAATCTTTGAAGATTTGGATCTGAAAGTTCGGCTTTTACAGTCCAAGCCCGTTGATGACAAGCACCTCTATCAGATGTGGCATACGCAATACCCATTCCAAAAGTACCACGTGGATCATACCCAGGGATTTCTAAACCCTTTACATGTACTGCAAAATCTTTTGAATTTTTTCCAATTTTTTCAGCTGCAACTTTTACGCCCTCAGCCAAAATATTTGGAATTTTTCCTTTTCTATAAGCTATATCTTTTATTAGTTTACTCAATTCTTTTGTTTTTCCCCAGCCTATTTCATTATTATTTAGATCCTTTTTAGTAATAATACCTTTTTTGTATGCTTCTACTGCAAAACCTAGAACTCCTCCCAAAGAAATAGTATCCATACCTAATTCATTACATCTACTATTTAGATACGCAATATCCTCAATGCTTTTCATTCCTAAATTAGATCCCATAAGAGCTATTGTTTCATATTCAGGTCCGACCAATGAAATGCCCTTATAAGGTCCATTTTTTATTGATGATTTATTCCAACAAGCAATAACACAATTAAAACATGCTCCGCCCTTATCAACAATTCTTTTTTGCATTGACTCAGCATCGATTTCTTTTCCATATTCAAATTCCCCTTCCTGATAGTTTCTTGTTGGAATAAAACCCTCACCATTAATTACCTTAACCCAGTAAGGAGTACCAAACTTTCTTCTTTTTGGAACAAAATCATTTTCTTGAATACGTTTTAAAACTTCTTTTGATTTATTAGCAAAACCTTCTGAATCATGTAAAGGTATTTTATTACTACCAGTTATTGTTATTGCTTTTAGATTTTTAGAGCCCATCACAGCACCCGCACCTCCTCTACCTGCATGACGATGACCATCAAAGGTAATTGCGGAAAACTTCACAAGATTCTCACCCGCAGGTCCAATAACAGCAGTTCTAACTTTTTTTTCATTATTTTGTAGCAGATTATGGGTTTCTATGCATTCTTTTCCCCAGATATTAGTTGCATCTTTAAAATCAATAGAATCATTGTTTATTACTATGTAAATGGGTTTTTCTGATCTACCATTAAAAATGATAATATCCCAACCTGCTTTTTTCATTTCAACAGCAAAAAAACCTCCAAAATGGGAATCCAAAAAAAGTCCAGTTTGAGGAGATTTTGTAACAACAGTACCACGACCTGAGGTTTGAGCTGAAGTTCCAGTAATAGGACCTGTTGTAAACATTAAAATATTTTTTGATGAAAGAGGAGCTGTTTTTTTTGGCAGTCTATCAAATAAAATCTTGGCACCAAGTCCTTTAGCACCAATAAAATCCTTAGCATCATTTAAATCTGTTTTTTCAACCTTTACTGTTTGTGTATTTAAATCAATATTTAGTATTTTTTCTGTATATCCACCAACCATATATTCACTTACCAATATTTTTTCTATTTATCTCTAATAAATCAATTAATAATGCAAAACCTGTTTCCCTTTTACCTGCACCAGGTCCAACAATTGTTACAGCACCAAGTTCATCAGTATAATAAGTTAAAGCATTTGTAGCACCACTAACTCCAGCCAATGGATCACTCATAGGTAATTTCTCAGGCCAAACCTTTGCTTTTATAGCACCATCTTTTTGAACCTCAGCGCTAGCTATTAACTTCCAAACTTTACCTTCTGATTTAGCTGCCTCAATGTCATTTTTAGTTATTTCAGTAATACCTTTTCTTTCAACATCTTTTATTGATATATTCTTTTCAAGTACTACATTTGTTAAAATTACAACTTTCCCCAATGCATCAAAACCTTCTACATCAGCTGTTGGATCAGCTTCAGCATAACCTAGTTCTTGAGCTTTTTTCAAAGCATCTTGATAAGACATTCCTTCACCCATACGGATTAAAATGTAATTGGTTGTTCCATTTAAAATTCCTTTAAATCCATTAATTTTATTTCCAGCAAGAGAAAACTTAGCCAGATTCAAAGCAGGAGTTCCTGCAAGAACCACTCCTTCAAAACCATAATGAACTTTTTTCTTTTTTGCTAAATCTAAAAGAGCTTTAACTTCTCTAACAACTGGACCTTTATTTGTAGACACAACGTTTTTACCTGCATTTAATGCAGCTTTAATATGAGTTGTTGCTGGTTCACCTGTTTTTATATCAGTGTATGTAATTTCAATAATTGTATCAGCATTTGTTTCTTTAATAGTGGATAAACTATCCAAACCTTTTTTACCAAAAGGATATTCATCAATTTTTTTATCGTTTTTAACTAATTTAAGTATCTTTTCTAAATCAAGACCATTTTCATCATAAACAGAGCCTTTTAATATATCAGAAATAGCAACTACAGAATAATGAAAATTATATTTTTCAGCAAGCATTTGCTTTTTTTCAACAAATATCTCTGATAAACCTTGTCCAACTGTTCCAAAACCAATGAATGCTATTTTGAAATGCATAAATATTACCGCCTATGATGTAAATTCGGTGCTGCAATAAATGTTAAACCTTTTTCAGTTAAAGCTTTAGCAGTGTTGTTAATCGCATCGTGTTTGTCTAAATAATTTCTAATTAAATGCTGCATAAGACCTTTTTCTTCTATCTCAGATTTTGGTAAGAAATAATCTAGAATATCTGTTGGATGTTCTCTTTTTGAATCTACATCTATTTCGCCGCCCTCATGTTTTGCACTTATATTTTTTACTTTTGAAGCTAATTCTATTAATTCTTCTCTTCGATCATAAGGTTGAACAACTATACTTTTCCATGTTTCAAGGATGTGGTGTTCAAATCTTACAAAATTTTCCAAACCAAGAGATTTTCTAATATTACTACTTAATTCAATTGTTGCATTATTAACAGAATTTGAAAAATTAAATCCAATTAATGATGTTGAACCATCATCTCTTGAAAATAGTTTTGCAGCCATAAGAGTCCAAAAGACTGAATAAGGATTATCATTGCCCATATAAACTGATATTTTAAATTCAATATCAATTCCAATTTTATGTAAAAGATATGCCAAGAGAATTGTTCCAGGATTAATATTTAAAACTTGTTTTACACCATACTTTGTATAATAATAAAGAAACTCATCAATCCATTTAATAGGGTAATTATTAGGTTGACCTACTCCTCCAAAATAACCAGTTACAGTTTCAGGCCCACCTAAATGAACATTAGAACCGTCTGTTCCTCTTGTATCAAGTGTTTCACACCAACTCGCACCAACAATTTGCATAGCAGCAGCCATAGCTAAAATATCATCATCTTCTTCTTGCTCTTTCATACATCTAACTCTTATAAAACGACCGGGCATGATTTCTTGTTTTTCAATTGCTTGTTTTGCTTCTGCGATAAATGATGGGAAATACTGACAAGCACTAATTTCAAGTGTAACAGCAAAATCATCATCAAAAACAATTTCTTCAGCTTTTTTACCCAATATCTTTTTACGATATTCATCAATAGTAATAAAATTACCTTGATCTCTTTGTTTTATTAACCAATCTATATCTTCTATATAAGGAGAATTCTTCTTTTTTAATCTCGCTATTAGATTTTCTAATTTACCTGATTCTCTTGCTTTTTTATTTATTTCTTCTGGTTCGCCATATTTTTCAATAACCGATAATAGGTTGTTTACTATCTCATTATTTGGATCTACCAAAAATGCATTTATTTCATCTAATCTTTTATTTTTTATTATTATTTTATTTCTAATATTACTAGGCATGGATTATCCTCCCTTAATTAATTTAACTTCCAAATTAGTGGAAGAGAAAATAAAATGTGTTTTAATAATGTTTGGTATTATTTGGCACCAAAAAACTATTATTATTAATTTTCTTAGCTATTTGGGATTAATATGATTATATCTCAATTAAGTATTGCACCAATAGGTGAAGGAACAAGTTTAAGTAAATTTGTGAAAATAGCAATTGATTCAATCAAGAAAAACAATGTGAATTTCAAAACAAATGATATGGCAACAATCATTGAAACCGATGATTTAAAAACTTTATTTAAAATAGTTGAAGATGCTCATAATGCAGTTTTAAAGACCGGTACGAAACGAGTAATTACAGAGCTAAAAATAGATGATAGGAGAGATAAAAATATTAGGATTGGTACAAAAGTAAAGGCTATAGAATAATTTATTTTTATTATTCAAAAATGTTATATGTATCATTTTCATTCCGAGTGTCTGGGAGTGTAATTTCTTGATACAGAAAAACTTAGTTGAGATAGTTTTTCACGGACGTGGTGGACAAGGAGCAGTAACTGCAGCAAACTTACTTGTTGCTGCTGCATTAAAAGATGGAAACAAAGGTGTACAAGCTTTTCCTTTTTTTGGAGCAGAACGACGTGGTGCACCTGTCAGAGCTTTTGCTAGAATATCAGAAGAAGAAGTTCATCTTCGTAGCGAAATATACGCTCCAGATATAGTTATTGTTCTTGATGAAAGTATTATGGATATTGTTGATGTTTTAAAAGGTTTTAAAGAAGATGGAAAGATTTTGATTAATACAAGGAAAAAACCAAATGATTTTGATTTTTCTAAAAAATTTAATGTAGCAACAGTTGATGCAACTGGTGTTGCTCTTAAAAACGAAATTCTTGTTGGTGGAATTCCAGTTGTAAACACCCCAATACTTGGTGCAATTCCAAAAATATTAGATATTGTTACACTTAAATCAATAAAAGAAATTGTAAAAGGAAAATGGAAGGGAGAACTTTCTAATAAAAACGTTAAAGCCACCCAAGAAGCATTTGATCTAGTGGAGGTGAATTTTTGAAGAAATATGACGTGGCAACAACAATTTCATATCCTGTTAAGGGAGCAACTGGTAAAACCGGCAACTGGAGAATTTTTAAACCAGTTTTAGACAAATCAAAATGTGTTAAATGTTTGCGATGTTGGATTTATTGTCCTGAAGCAACAATTATCAGAAACAAAGATGACACTGTTGACATAGATTATATTTATTGTAAAGGCTGTGGTATTTGTGCAAATGTTTGCAATGTAAAAGCAATAAAAATGGAAAGGGAGGAAAAGAAAAAATGAGCATTATGATTGACACAGGTAATTATATAGCTGCAAAGGCAGCTATTATGGCTCGCCCTGATGTTGTAGCTGCCTATCCTATTACTCCGCAAACAACTCTTGTTGAAGGCATTGCAAAATATGTTGAAACTGGAGAATACAAAGGCGAATATATTTGTGTAGAAAGTGAGCACTCTGCTATGGCTGCATTAATTGGTGCTAGTGCGGTTGGTGTAAGAACTTTTACTGGTACTTCATCTCATGGACTACTTTTAATGCATGAAATGCTTCATTGGGCAGCACTAGCTCGTTTACCTATTATTATGTGTAACATTAATCGTGTTGTTGGTCCTGGTTGGAATATATGGGCTGACGAAAACGATTCCATCTCTCAAAGAGATACTGGTTGGATACAATTTTATTGTAGTAGTAACCAAGAAATTTTTGATACAGTTATTCAGTCATTTAAACTGGGAGAGCATGAAAAAGTTTCTTTACCTGTAATGATTAATTATAATGCATTTATTTTGTCTCACACCTCTATGCCTGTTGAAGTTCCCGATCAAAAAGAAATTGATGATTTTTTACCAAAACGCAAACCAAAATGGGTACTTGATGTAAATAATCCAATTACTTTTGGAAATATTATATTACCCGTTGAATATGAAAAGGTTAGAAATCAAATGCAAACTGCCCAAAAAAATTCCTTAAAGCTTATTCCTGAGATTTCACAAGATTGGAAAAAAAGATTTGGTAGATTCCATGGAGATTTACTTGAATTATATAAATGTGATGAGGCGGATTATATTCTTCTTTCTATGGGTGCAATTGGTGCTGAGAGTAAAGTTGCAATTGATAATCTTCAAAAAAACGGCTTTAAAGTCGGTCTTGCTAGAGTCAGGGTCTTTAGACCTTTTCCACAGGAAGATATTGTAAAACTTAGTGAAAAAGCTGATTTAATTGTTATTGACCGTAACATTTCAGTAGGTATGGAAGGCGCATTGTTTACTGAAGTAAAGTCCTCACTTTATGGAAAATCAGATGCAAAAGTACATGGTTTTATTGCTGGTTTAGGGGGTAAAGATGTGACTTTTAATGATATTGAGGTTATTTGTAAAAAGGTAATAAATGGTAAAGCAAAAAGTTTTGAGTGGTATGGCCTTGAGGGGGTATAGAATTGGCTATTAAAGATTTACCATTTGAAGAGTACTATATTCCAGGTAGTGCAGCATGTCCGGGTTGTCCGGCAACAATGGCTATGCGTATTGTTTTTAAAGCATTGGGTAAAAACATGATGATGGTCGTTCCTGCGTGTTGCACAGCAGTAATTGAAAGTTTACATCCAAATACTTCTTTTAACATTCCAACTATGAATATTGCCTTTGAGGCAGCAGCAGCTGGTGCCAGTGGAGTGGAGGCTGCTTTAAGAAAACAAGGTAAGACAGATACAACAGTTGTTGCATGGGCAGGCGATGGAGGTACTTACGATATAGGTATTCAAGCTCTTTCTGGTGCTCTTGAACGACAGACTAACTTTATTTATATTTGCTATAATAATCAAATATATTCAAACACAGGAATTCAACGTAGTGGTGCCACACCATATGCTGCTTGGACAACAACAACAGTGGGGGGAAAGCATGAGTTTAGAAAAGAAATGGGGGAGATAGTTTTAGCTCATCATATACCATATGCTGCACAGGCATGTATTAGTTATCCTGAGGATCTTTTTAATAAGGTTAAAAAAGCAAAGGGAATTAAAGGTCCAAAATACATTGAGATTCTAGCTCCTTGCCCACCTGGTTGGCGTTTTGCTATGGAAAAAACTGTTGAAATGGGTACACTTGCTGTTGAAACTGGTGCTTGGGCGTTATATGAGTTTGAAAATGAGAAAATGACTTTTAATGGTAGAAGCAAGCTTATTTTAGAGAAAAAAATAGATAGAAAACCTGTTGAAGAATGGATTAGGTATCAAGGTCGTTTTAGACATCTTTTTGCACCTGTTAAAGATGAAAAAAGTATTAAAGAAATCGAGGACCATATAGATCGGATTTGGGATAGATATAGATCTTGTTATTTATAAAAAATTAAAGATGAAGATACCAAATTCTTAAATTTAAGGAGTAAAAATGACTAGGATTCTATATGGTGTTTGTGGTATAGGTTTAGGACATGCAATTAGAAGTAAAATACTAATAAATTATCTTAAAAATAAAAACTATGATATAAGAGTCGTTGCTGGTGGAAAAGCCTATACTTATTTATCTAAAGAGTATTCTAATGTAGAAGAAATTGAATCTGCAAATTTTGTTTTTAAGGATAATAAATCAAGACTTTTTTATACTGTTTTTCGAACTTTTTATAGAATAATTACTCATGGTTTATCCTCCTTTATAAAAGTTAGAAAAATAATTAAGGATTTTAAACCAGAACTGATTATTACAGATGCTGAACCAATTAGCCATACCGCCGCAAGAATTAGCAGTTTAAAACGAATAAGTATTGATAATCCTCATGCTATAATTTATCGAAAATATGAGATAAATCGTAGTGAGTTTCTTTCATGGTTTTTATTGATTTTTGCTTTGAAAATATCAATATTTGGTGCAGATAAGTATATTATTTATGATTATTTTGATAAACAGATAGACAACCCAAGTGTTTTATTTATAAAACCAATTATTCAACAAGAGTTATTAAAACAAAAACCGAAAAATGATGACCATATTTTTGTTTATCAATCATTAACAGATAATAATTTTATTTGTAAAACTCTAAAAAAAATAGATGAAAAGTTCATTATTTATGGTTTTAACAAGAACATGGTTGATAAAAACCTTATATTTAAAAAGTTTAATAAAGACGAGATTTTTCAAGATATTTCTTGTGCAAAAGCAGTTATAACTAACGGTGGATTTGGCATTTTAAGCGAAGCTTTATATCTGAAAAAACCTATATATTGCTTGCCCATAAAATATCAGTTTGAACAGATATTAAATGGCAAGTTTATTGAAAAATTAGGTGTAGGTATTAGCAGAATGAATATTGATGAAAAAAACTTAAATAGATTTTTATCTAATCTAAATTACTATAGAAAAAATCTAAATTTATATAATCCTGGGGATCAAGAGGATAAATTGAATATAATAGAAAATGAAATAAAAATTTTGATATCTTAATAATAAATTTTGTGGAAAAAGGATAAACATGATTAAAATATTTGTATTAGCAAACGGAAGATCAGGGACAAAATTTCTATCGGAATTGTTTAAATACAATGTTAATAACTGTATTAGTAAACACGAGCCATTTCCAGATATGTTTGGTAAACCCATTTATTGGTATCAACAAGGTAATACAATGGATATCCAAAGATTATTTACATTGAAAAAAAATAGGATAAATAAATATAAGGCATCAGTTTATATTGAAACAAATCACGCTTTTTTGAAATCTTTTAGTGATGCGGCCATAGAATCTTTCCCAGACATGAAACTTATTCATTTAATAAGAAATCCTATTAAAACAGCAAAAAGTGAATTTAACAGATTTCTAACTTTTGGTTTTCTAAATATTCATTTCAGTAATATAAGAGGATCTGATGGAAAAAAACCATCTAGATATGCGCTAACCGGAAATGAGGATATTTATAAAAGTGTTGGTACTAATGATATAACGCTTTTTCAAAAATATGTATTACAATGGATCGAAATTGAAAATAGAGCAATAAGATTTTTAGATAAATATAAAAAGCATAATGATTGCTTTACTATGGATTCCCCAAAAGATTTTAATAATATCGAAGTTCTAGAGAAGATGTTTAAGTTTTTTAACATAGAACCAAAAGATAAAAATATACATATAGAAGGAAAGAAGAACAAAAATGTAAAGCCAACTATAATAAGTTCTGAAGATAAAAAACAATTTGATGAAATAATAAATAGATTACCAAGTGATTATTTGAAAGTTTTTCAAAATGAGCCATACAGTAAATTTGAATGGGTGTCTATGTTAATTAAAAGCTAAAGAATTAAAAGATATCTAAATTGAATATGTATGAAAAATTATAATAAATAAAAAAATTTTATTTAATTGTTATAATAGTTGTATAATTTCTAATAATTTTTTAATTTATATTTGATATTTATATAAATATTAGATTTAATTTAAATTAATCCTTTAAATTATTTTGATTAATGATTTATTTTCATAGAAATTAATATTAATCAGCAAATTCATATATTATTGTTATAAAAAGGAGTTATTTCGAGGAAATGAGAAGAAAAATCACTATAATATTGATAATTATTGCTATTTTTTATTTAATCATTGGAGTGTTGCTTTTATCAAATATTCAGTTAATGGAAGCACCAGATATTTTAGTTGAAATTGAGGTAACAGAAATAGGTTCAGAAAAAGCAGTTTTACATACAGTTATTAATGTTGAAAATCCAAATGGTTTTGATATAATTGCTAGAAACTTAAAAATGGTAGTTACAACAGATGATGGCTATGAAGCAGCAAATATTTTAATAGAGGGAGGAAAGATTTCTTCTAATAAAAACAATACTTATATTGAGGATATAGATATTGCATTTAATGGACATTCACCTGAGCATTTAATTAGTAGAATTTCTGGTGATGTAGGTGCAAATATTTTATTCATTGAAAAAACAATTCCTCTTAAAATAGGTGTTGTAGTCTCACTTGAAAATCTGCTTGAAGAACTAGCCATTCCTATTATTAGTGCTTCAATTAATATAGATGATATTACTACTGATAATATTAATATTTCAGCAGAAATTACTGCATATAATCCTAATGCATTTGATATTTATCTTGAAAACGTATCTGCTGAAATAGAAACTGATACCGGAGAAAAGGTTGGTAGTTTAGATGTATTAAGTGGTGTGATATCTGGTAATGATTATACACAAATTGATACAAGTGGATGGTTACTTTTAAAAGCATTTAATGCAAAAAAATTATTTATCAATTTGGAAGGTACATTTGGAGTAAATATAGCAGGTTTTGAGAAAAGTTTACCTTTAGATATTTCTGTAGTATTTAATATTCCAGATCTTGAAGAGATTCTACTACCGCAAGACTATCCTACAATTTTAGCAATAAAAGTAGATGGAAAACTATCTTTAAGAGGATTTTTAAGTGAAGTAGATCTTTTGATAAATAATACTTTAAAAATTGATCTTGCTCTTAGAAATACAACTGTTAAATTGTTTATCGCAAATGGTGATGAAAAACTACTTGGCGAAACAAATATCGAAGAAGAAATTATAATTACAGCAGGTAAAGTTAAGAATGTCAGCTGTGAAGTAATTATTCCATATTCTAAATTATTATCTTCTAATTTGTTATCTGCTAATTGGATTATAATTTCTGTATCAGCTGATTTAACAATTAGAGGAATCGAACCATCTGTTTATCTTGAAATAAGGGGTTATCAAGATATTCATATATTAACATAAATAACTACTTTTTAAAAATAAAAACAGTTTTTAATAATATTATTAAGAAGAGAAATACCAAGATTAATTAAAACAAAATGATTATAAAAATTTGTTATTTAAAGGTAATTTAAAATGAAACCTGAAGATATTGCCCAATGTGCTA
>Ga0209536_100009306_pt1 | contig 14613 bp, 11 predicted proteins | sample DeeMarSeWOR28_12_FD_187461 | JGI IMG/M metagenome (GOLD analysis project Ga0209536, IMG submission 187461) | Marine sediment microbial communities from White Oak River estuary, North Carolina - WOR-2-8_12 (SPAdes) (version 2) | ecosystem: Environmental > Aquatic > Marine > Intertidal zone >...
GTAATTTTTGGCCCTGCTCCTGTAGAAATGGTGCTATATGCTGGTTCATTAGCAAACATTGGAGGAATCATCTTTGCCTTAGGATTATTATTTGTTCATTTCTACATCTTACCAAAGGAATATCGTTTTTCCCTTTTTGAAATAATAATAGTTCTAATCTCAATTATTTTTTACGGATTTTTCTTAGTCGCTGCTTTCTTGTTTTGACTGATGATGAGCTGATCAAAGAATGCAATCTACAATTTTTCGTAACGAGGATGGTGATGTTTCCCTACTTGAAGATAAACTGATTAGCATTATAGGTTTTGGAAATCAAGCTCGAGCAATTGCATTGAATCTCCGAGACTCAGGATTGAAAATAATTATTGCTCCACATACAGAAGAGTACCTATCAAGGGCTCAGAAGGATAATTTTCAGATTGAAGAAATACCTAAAGCAATAAAACTGGCTGATTTTATTTTCATTCTGACTGATGATGATTTTATCATTAATAATTTTGAGAATTCAATTAAACCATCCTTAGAAGAAGGGAAAACACTTATCTTTGCAAATGGATATTCGGTAGCATATAATAAGCTCCAATTGCCAACCACAATCGATGTTTTATTACTGTCTCCAAAAGTCCCTGGAATAGGAATTCGTGAAAATTTCTTAACGAATAAGGGTTTTTTTTCCTTTGTTTCTGTTTATCAGGACTCCAGCCAAAATGCTTTGAAAACTTTGCTTGCTTTGACGAAAGCGATTGGAGGATTAAAAAGAGGAGCCATAGAGGTTACTTCAGAACAACAAACCATTATGAAGCTTTTTTCTACTCAAACGTTTACATATGCGCTAATCCAAATTATGATGCGTTCCATATTACGTTTAGTTGATGAAGGTTATCCTCCTGAAGCGATATTTGTAGAATTGATCTTAAGTGGAGAAGGAGGTTTTACAGTAGACAAGATGATTGAAGTAGGAATGATAAAACAGATGAATTTTCATTCGCAAACTTCTCAATATGGTCAGATGAGTAGAGGAATGAAGTTTCGTCAAGTAACTAAAAAAGTAGAAATAATCCAGAGATCTATTCTTCAAGAAATTAAAGATGGTACTTTTGTAAATGAATGGGAGAAAGAAGACAGTAAAATCAAGTTAAATATTATGAGAAATTCCATTGGCCAATCACGATTTTCTAAAGTTGAGCGAGAAGTTAGAAAAAAACTAAACTTCGAGCACATTGACCTACTAACAGATTCAAAGATACCTAGTGAATCAGAGATTGCTGCATTAAAATTAGCTGAATTCCAACAACAAGTGAAAGAATTCTATGGAGGGATTTGATTTGGGAGCCCAATTATATTATGAAAAGGATGGAGAACTCTCTATATTAAAAGAAAAAACCATTGCAGTATGTGGATATGGAAATCAAGGAAGGTCTCAGGCTTTAAATATGCGGGATGCTGGATTAACCATTATTGTGGGAAATCGCCTAGATGCATATCGTGCACGAGCGGAAAATGATGGGTTTCAAACTTATGATATATCTAAGGCATCAAAATTGGCTGATGTCATTTTTATCTTATTACCTGATGAATTGCAAGAATCTATTTATAAAAAAGAGATTGAAAAGCATTTAAAAGATAATGCAACATTGGTTTTCGCTCATGGTTATAATATTGCCTTTGGGTTAATAACACCTCCGGAAAATATTGATGTTCTATTAATCGCACCAAGAATGATTGGAATAGGGGTAAGAGAATGCATTTTGAATGGAGAGGGGTATTTCAGTTTCATTGGAGTACATCAAAATGCTTCCGGAAAAGCAAGAAAGATTCTTCTCGCTTTAACAAAAGCAGTTGGAGGTCTGAGCAAGGCTGGCATAGAAGTCACATTTGAACAGGAAACAATCCTTGACCTCTTCACAGAACAGGGTTTTGGCCCCGCAAGTAGTCAAATAATGATGAAACCTATTGATCTATTAATAGAGGAAGGCTACCCCGAAGAAGCAGTCTTAGTCGAATTTATTCTAAGTGGAAATATGAAATACACCTTTAACCAAATGCTAAAGTATGGGATTGTTGAACAGATCGGATTACTAAATAAACAGTCACAGTATGGATTATTAACACGAGGTTTACGCTACAAGGAAATTATCTCTGAAATTTTGGAAATACAAAAAGGTATCTTGAACCATATTGAATCAGGACGTTTTTCTAAAGAATGGGAAAAAAGACTTACGAAAATTAAGTTTAAATTTATAAAGTTAATGTCTTCGAGAGTCGGTTTTGGGCCATTAGAAAAGAGAGTACGCAAAAGCTTAGGATTTCCAGAAGTTGATCTCTGGACGGAAACCCCTTATCCTACAATAAAAGATATTTCTGTTAAACAAGAATTAGTTAAGGAATTAGAGGAATTCAAAGGCTATTCCGAATTCTAACCTGTAGGATTGATTGTTAATTATTAAGGAATTTAGATTGAGCAGAAATAGATAATACTTCGTTTTTCTCGCTTCATTCCAATATACCCTTTTTTTTGGAGGTATTCTAGGTCTGACTTGACCTTTTTATAACTTTTCCCACTTTCATTGATGATTTCTGTGATAGTCCCAGTTCCATCTAATGCTAATAACGCAAGAGCGGTTTGTTGGACCTGATTAGGAAAGTTGAAGATTTCACTAGTATGAAGTGTTTTGGTTGGGTGAATAGACTTAGAGGTATCAATTATGGAAGAATCAAGGACTTCATAAATTATTTCAAGAAATGGAGTAAATAAACTAACATTCTGATCATTTAACATCAATATTTCCGAGTATTCTTTCAAAAATCGATAACCGAGTTGTTCCATGAGATTCTCGATAACAAGACTCCGAGATTTGTTGGAAACTAAGACAACACGTACTCCCCCAAATAAACGGATGTGATAAAATAGACCCTCAATCTCAATACTTTTTATCTTAGAATTGGTTTTAGTCATTTCCACCAAAAAATTTTGGAATGCTGTTAGAAAGCCCCCAAATAATACATCATCAGGTAAACCATTTTGTGCTTGAAAATGTTCGGAAAGTAGTGTAAGACCATCTTCTGTTATAAAATGGACTGAGTAAACGATCATAATGATCTTCCATAATATTTTGATTAATATGAGGTAAGAATATTTATTTCGACTAGTGAATAGATTTTAAGATATTCCGAATCATCATCAATCACATATTTCAAATTAAAAGTCTGTGTTTTGAGTAAATAGGATTAAAGAAGAAATGGTTAGAATCAGAAAGCCCTCGACAATGGTCAATGAAGTTTACAAACTTGGGTTGAAAATTACTTTCGATTTGTAGATCTCATTGATCTCGTGATTAAAATTCAAATCTTTACAAATATTCTCTAATCATTTTTTATAATAGGTGAAGGTCTCATAGGAAATATCTTGACGGATGTCACGAAATATCAGATCAATTTCTTTGGTTAATTGATTAGATAAAGGGCCAAAATTTAATGCATCTGTGTTTAACTCTATTTGCTTAACAGTTTTTGCTCCAGGGATGGGAATTGAGCGCTGATCCTTCGACCAGATATATCTCAATGCAATTTGAGTTAAAGAACTTTTATCATCCTTTATTAACTCTTTTAACTGATTTAATGCCTTAAAAATTTTTAAATATCGTTCTTGAGTAAAGTCATAACTTCCAAGCATATGGTTAGCGGTTCGTTTTGTGTTTGGTGTGTATTTCCCTGTTAGAATTCCGCTTTGCAATGGTTGTCGGATTATCCCTGCCATATCAGCGTTTTTACATAATTCAGACATCGGAGTATTAGATCTTGTAAGGTTTAGGACATACTGCATGGCTGTACAATGTTTTCCTCCTGCAAATTCTTTTGCACGGTTCGCATCATCAGTACTCCATCCATAATAGAGAATTTTACCATCATCCACTAGTTCCTCCAAAACTTCTCTAATAACCAATGCACTTTTTGGTTGTTGTACAGCATTATGCAATTGATAAATATCGATATAATTGGTTTTTAATCGTTCTAAGCTCCCGTTAACAGCATTATATAATTTTTCCCGTATTGTTTTAATGTTAGGGGTTGTTTCTTTCGTATCATCATGTACAGTACTAAATTTTGTAGCAATTACAACATTTTCACGTTTGTCTTTCAGAGCTTCTCCGAGTACTTCTTCACTTCGTCCGTTTATACCATAAACTTCGGCTGTATCGAAGAAATTCACCCCTAGTTCAAGTGCTTTATGAATAGTCTGTATAGATTCATTATCATTAACATTACCATATGCTAGATATTGACCATTTTTCCCTTTGAATGGGCCTCCAATCGCCCAACAACCCATGCCTAATCCGCTGACTTTTATATTACTTTTACCCAATCTTCTTGTTAACATGATAATAGTCACACTTGTATATTATTTCATAACAAAACGTTCTAATAACATTGAATTCCAATATAATGTATCTAGAAGAAAATTTTTCAATTAAAAGTGAATAAATCATTATTGAGTTGGATTCATTAAGCTAGATTACCTTATAATATCGATTTCTTGATTACTGAATGTTTTACAACAGCTTTCTTATATTTCAGTTAATCTTTAACTAATATTCAGATTTATAATTTTGGTTAATGGCGAAAAAATTGTTAGAATCAAATTTCAAAACTTGTAATAGTTTGTGAACTTAGGGTTTCAAATAAACGATATAAGATTAGAATTGGTTCTTTATTTACAATAGATACTGAAACTATTAAACTTCGGATGCAAATCGCTTTTGGTGATAATTTCTTAGTATTACTTCAGTAATTCGGAATAATTTCTAAGTAGATCTCTGGACAGAAACATTACATAATACAAATGCAAATACATCGGATAAATTGAATTTAAAAAAGGCCTTAGAGGATTTTAAATAATAACCAAATTATAATCTTGAATAATAGATAGGAGAAGATATGTTCTATATTTCTGTTAGTTCTTAAGAAAAATGGAATAGCGTATTATATCTATAACTGATGAACGCGAATGAGATTCTTGCTACAGAATGCAGAGCTTTAAAGAACCATGTTGTATTGGTACGTCAATACGAAAGGATAACATTTATTTCATTTTAGAAATGAAAATCAAGGTTTTAGGATGATTTTCCTGTGGTTAATTCTCAGATATACAAAAATTTTGCCAAGAATAATTTAATAGCGTTATGTTTGGCGTCATTTGTTGTAACAGCAGGTTTTGGCGTAATAATGCCCTTTTTTCCACTTTACGTTAAGGAGATTTTATCAGCGTACTCACTTTTTGGAATAAGTGTGGGTATAGCGTTTCAAATTGGAATTTTAACTTCAGCCTTCATGTTTATGAGATTTATGATGGCACCAGCTTATGGAGATCTATCTGATTCATCTGGCCGTAAGCCTATCATCTTGGTTGGAATGACAGTTTATGCTTTCCTTTTGGTAGGATATGGATTAGCTTACGATTTTGTTTCTCTTTTATTGATGAGAGCTTTACAGGGAATGGCATCAGCAGCTGTCTGGCCAGTTGGTGAAGCCTTAATAGTTGATACCTCTTCAAAAGAATATACAGGTAGAAATCTTGGTTATTATATAATGAGTATGCAGGCTGGAATGGCTTCGGGACCTTTTTTAGGAGCGATTGTATACGCTCTCTTCAACGAAATTTTTTTTCTATCGCCATTTCTTTCATATCGTCTGACTTTCATTTCTCAAGGAGTAATGGGAATCTTGGCTACAGCAATTGTCGCATTACTTGTGAAAGATCCAAAGGATTTAGAAAAAGCTAAATTTAGTGTCTTTGATGAATTCAAAGCGGTTACTAAGCTAATGATGGCGAAGACTGTAGAATCACCTAAGTATCTTCTGAGGACATTCAACCAAAAAACATCTTATCGTACTCTAAGTCTGTATGTGATTTACATTGTGGCAATAATCAATGGATTTGGTAATGCTATGATTTTCCCAATAATGACGCTATTCTTATCAGATTTTTTCTTTCTTGATGCTACTATTGTCGCGCTCATTATAGGAATAGTTGGGGTTCTCGCGTTAAGTGGAAACCCTTTAGGGGGATATTTGAGTGATCTTTTTGGGCGAAAACATGTTACATGGATTTCTGGTCTTTTTAGAGGAATATTTTATTTGTTATTGGGGATTGAATGGGGATTACTAAGTGTAATAATTCTCTTTATTGCAACAAGGTTTATGTGGAGCATTTTTCAACCATCTTTCCGCGCTTTGCAAAGTGATATGATACCAGAAGCTGTTCGAGGTAAGGAATTTGGTATAGTCCAAGCTTTGTTTAATCTTGGTTCGATTATTGGCCCTCTTCTTGGGGGGATCATTTATGATGCGTTTTTTAACGTTCATTTCTCGTTCCTAGGCATTAATTTATTCGGAGTGGGGGCAGCATTTGCGATAGCTGGAATTTTCTCAATTTTTGGAAGTATTTTCCTTCTAATATATACACAACCAGTTGAATTATCAAAAGATCAAACAATTGAGACATTAGCGTTTTATGATTGATTAGTCTGTAATTTATTTATTATTTACATTAAGGTCGAATTGAAGGATGGATCTGTAAGAAGTAAGAAAACTTATTTTTTATAAGGAGGTGATTCAAAGATACACTGAATTATTATCAATTGGATATTTTAGATCAATAGTTCGTGTTTTGAGAAAGTAGGATGAAGAAAAAATGGCTAGAATTGGATCACTCTCTAGAATGGTAGCTGAAGCTATTAAACCAGGAATGAAAATCGCTTTCGGTGGGGGTGCTATGTTTTTAAAACCCATGGAGGTTGTTCGGGAAATTATTCGACAAGATATTAAGGGATTGCATGCAATAACTCTCATTGGTGATCTTGATATTGATTTGCTAGCAGGTGTCGGAGCGCTTCAATCTCTTCATGCTTCATATGTTGGTTTGCCCATGATTGGTATGGCCCGAAATTTCCGTCGTGCTATTGAGAAAGATCATTCTCTTGAGTTTTTTGAGTGGACCGAAATGTCCATGATTCGTGCATATCAAGCAGGAGCATTATGTGTACCTAAAATAGCTATTAGATCACTTCTTGGCTCTGACTTGGTTAAAGTTAGAAAAGATTTTACAGAAGTTACAATAGATAATAAACCATATGTAGAAGTACCCGCTCTTAACCCTGATATCGCTATCGTCCATTCCTATGCTGCAGATAATAATGGAAATATCTTTTATCCTTCAAAAGTTGTTTTGGAAGATTTTTCAATCTTACCAGCATTATGTAGCAAAAATCTCTTTATTTCAGTAGAAAAACTTATTTCTAATGCAGAAGGTCGTGAATTAATAGAAAAGGGCCACTCAGTCATGTTTTCTTGTCTTGATGTTGATTACATAGTCAAAACACCTAGGGGAGCATATCCAACAGGATTTCCGCCTTTATATGCGGGGGAAATTGGACATATTATGACGTATTCAGGGTTGTCCAATTATCCTGAAGGTTTTCAAACATATTTACAGGAGCATGTATTCAATAAACCAATTAAGGAGGAAAAATAAATGAGCGAATACGAAATAATTGATCAAATTACAGTTTCGTTGGCGCGAGAGATAAAAGACAAAGAAAAGTGCTATACAGGAATTGCTATTCCAACTGCAGTAGTTGCGATACAACTTGCTAGAATGACTCATGCTCCAGCTCTTGAATTTTTATATGGAGGTTATTGGATTAATCCTGACATCGATGTTGATCTTTTTGCTATTATGACTGATTTGGAGGCTTTCAATGCTGCATACTCTCGCGCTAAAGGTTTTAGTAGGCTAATTTCTTTATATAATTATTGGGAAGGGCCAAAATTAACCCTAGACTTTGGAATTATTCGACCAGCCCAAATCGATCAATGGGCTAATATCAATAATAGTGTGATTGGAGATTACCATCATCCCAAAGTAAGATTTCCTGGTGGGGCTGCTGTTGGGGATATAATCAATACTTGTCATCGAGTTCTTGCTTATCTTCCTCGACATGATATACGAACAGTTGTAGAGAAAGTTGATTTTATTACTGGCAGAGGGGCCTCTCCCCAATGGCGTAAGGAAGTAAGACTTGATCATTATCAAGGATTAGTAACCATCGTAACTGATCTCTGTATTTTTGTGATCAATCCTCTCTCAGAAAAGTTACAGATTAAAAGTATTCATGAATATACTTCTACTGAAGAAGTTCAAGAAAATACAGGATTTAGCTTAAAAATTCCTAAAGATACCCCTGTAACCCCTCCCCCCACAAAAACGGAATTAGAACTACTTAGAACAAAGGTTGATCCATTAGAAGTAAGAAAATTTGATTCTAAAGAACGGTAATCTGGAATTATTTTTCATATATGGTTGTAAAATTAATGCATTTCAAATTTGATTCCAATACTTCAAAGGCGATATGGATTGGAGGATTTGCAACACTCTTAGCAAGTTTTCAATTAGTTATTTTCAATAGCTATGTTGTTATTTTTCTTCAGGAAGACCTCTTAACAGAAATTGTCTTAATTACTTTTATCATTTCATTACGAAATTTTTTGCAAATGTTTTTTCGCATCCCATTAGGAGAATTATCGCAAATCATTGGAAGAAAACCTTTAATCCTTACAGGACATTTCTGTTATACATTTGCATTAGGATTTCTAATTCTTGCATCCGATTGGGCTTTTGTTTTCATTGCTACGATCTTAGTCGCCTTTGGGATGTCAGCTTTCTGGCCTTCAATATTTGGATACATCGCAGACTTCACTCCCAATAATTTTGGACGATCTAATGGACGAGTTTTCCAATTAAGTGATGTTGGGGTAATTATCGGATCACTCTTATCAAAATATATTTTGGATAGTTTACACTGGGAATTAAAAGAGCTTTTCTTTATTATAGTAATCTTAGGATTTTTCTCTGGAATAGTTTCCTTTCTTCTATTACCTGAAGGACTAACTGATCAAAAGCGTAAAATGGTTGAAAATATCCCTCGTGAATTATTTCAATCATTTCTCTTCTCGTTTAAAAGTCTTATTTCGATAACACGGGTAAATAGATTGCATGAAGTATATACTTTTCAGATTGTGTTAGCTTTTGCTGAATTTATGGTTACGACTTTTCTCCCATTATTTATTGTTTCTCAGGGTTATACCAGAGGATCAGTTGCTGAAATCGCCTTCTGGGCAACTTTCATAATAGTCTGGTTCAAACCTTCTTTAGGAAATCTAACAGATAGAATTAAATTTTCTTCTATTATATCTATATCTCTTATTATCATCTCCCTCTGCATATTAAGTTTCTCAATCATTACTAATTTTTGGTTTATCATAATTTTTTATGTAATTTTAAATGCTGCCATTATAACAGGTTATACTGCTGAAAATGGTGAGGCAGCGAGAAGAGGGCCTGATTATATGAGAGGAGCTGCTCTTGGAGCTTTAGGTTTTTATGTCTCATTTGGTAGAACTGTTTCTACTATAAGCTTAGGGCCCATTTGGGATATTTATGGACTGATTTTTGTCTTTCAAGTCACTGGGGTTTTAATTTTAGCTATTACAATAATTTTATTCATAATTTTTCGATCCAAAAGCTCTAATGGAATCAACTCCTCTAATCAAGCAAGTTTAAAGGCGTAATCTACTACTAGTTAATAAGAAATAACCACAGGTACTAGACAAATCAAATTCAGTTAATTATCTTCATCAATATTCTGAAAACAACAAAGTAATTTAATTATTAGTATGCTGAAACTTGTTCTTAGAACATAAAATTATCGGAGACAAAAACTATGGCTTTAATTTCAGAAAAAATCAACCAAGCATTCAATAAACAAATTCAAGAAGAATTAAATAGTGCCTACATCTATCTTTCGATGAGTGTATGGCTTAAAGAACATGCCTATAACAACCTTAGTTCTTGGTATTTTGCCCAGTATAATGAAGAGCTGTCACATGCATATAAATTCATTAATTATATTATAGATGTCGGAGGAAAGGTAATTTTGTCACAAATACCTCAACCCAAATCAGAATGGGCCTCTGTTGAAGAAATTGTAAAAACTGCGCATTCACACGAGCAATACATTACTAAATGTATCCGTGATTTGGTTATCCTTGCTGAACAAGAGAAAGATTATAATCCTTGGCAACTTCTGCAGTGGTTTGTCACTGAACAGATTGAAGAAGAGGCTAATTCAGAAGAATTGGTCATTCGTCAAGCTGCTTTCAAAAATGATATGTTATTCAATCAACATACAATTCGTCAGACAGAGTAAGAAATATTCTCCTATTCCTCTTTTTTTTTGCTTATTGGATTAAATATTCTTTTTTTAATTGTTGGGGGTTGGAATAAAACCCAATTCTAATATTTTCAATAAGTGTATCAATTTCATGTTTTATATCATACGTTAAGAGTAGATCCTGAACATGGGGTTCAATAATATCAGTTATATCTCTCGCTTTGGCAATTTCTTCTTCATAGTCCAGTTCCATTGGATCAATTATCAATTCGAATAATTTTGCAACCTTCCCTGGTCTAGTAGCTCTCCCGTAACGCTGGATCTGTTCTCTTCTATTTCTTGTTCCAGAAACTACAATAACTGTATCAGCTGGAGCGTCAAATCCTTCATTTAGCATTTTAACAAGAACTAATGTATTAATTATACCATTTCGAAATTGGTCTAAAATATGGTTCAATTCTTTATCATTGACAATAGTATTTCCTGTTAGTAATGTTGTTTCAATGTTATTCTCTTTCAAGAAATTGTGAATTTTTGTTGCATGAGAAATCCGAGAAGTGAAAATAAGAGTTTGTGTTGTAATAGGAGATTCTAATAATCTTAAAATTGCAATAAATTTATTCGCAGCCTCTCGTGAGACTTTTCCATACGCTTTTTTTCCTTTTCTGTTAATATAATTTTTCTCCTCGGCGGTTAAGGGAATATGAATTTGTTTATAATATATTGGAGCGATAAAACCTTCTCTAGCTAGTAATCCATAACCAATTTTATGGATAATAGGTCCCATCGTTGCAACAACCAATGAAGAATGAACACTTTTTTCAATTGTCGCTGATAAGGCCATTCGACGCGGTATTTCTAAATCAACTGCAATATATCTGAACGTTTCAGCTTGTATGTGATGAGCCTCATCAGCGATAATTAATCCAAATTTGTCTGTAAAAAAGCCAATGGTATCCTCAACGATGGCTTTCTCTCTCTGTACTTCAGTTGAAAGGTTACCAGTTAAAGAATGATAATCCTGTAAATATTGGGATAATAATTGATATGTACTAATAACGACAGGTCGATCTCTGAATACTTTTTTCTCCCCGTTGAATATTCCAATTCGTTCATTTGGGATACCTAAAAAACGTCTAATTTGGCCTACCCACTGATCAACTAATGCTAAATTTGGTACGAGAATTAAGGTTCGTTGTTGGATTTTATTAATAGCATCAATTCCAAGCAGAGTCTTACCTGACCCAGTTGGTAATTCTATGGTTCCAAAAAATTGTTGTTCAACCCACTTTTTCATTCCTTCCTCTTGATAAGACCTGAGAGTATAGAGAGGGTCAATTCCCCCTTCCCAGCTTTCAGTAGGTGGAATAAAATCAATAAAATTCAGATCAAATAATTTTGTATTCTCTTCAGAATTAAGCGATTTATTAATCACACGCCAGAAGAAATTCGCTCTGAATGCAGCAAAATACGGAATTTTTATTTCTCTATTTCCGGTTTGGAAGATAATAGGAATATAGTCAGAATTTGGATCATCTTCTGCCCGAATAGCCATAAATTCTGCAAAAACATTGAATAATGAATGAAACCAACGATTAAAAGGTTCATTCCAAGTTATGTAAAGAGCATCTTGCTCATTTTTTACATCAATTCGATATTCCTTATACGCAGTTTCTGCAAGCTGTTTTATCTTCTGTTTTGCGTCTCCTTGATAGATTATTTTACATCCTGCCTTCGTAAGTATTTTTATGTCTTTATCTACCAGCTGAGGGAATTGAAGGATAAATTTGGTAGGTCGATGAGTGTTTTTTTGCTTCCAATATCCTGATTCGACATGTAATTTCCTCCAAGAGCGTTGCCAGATGTTGAAATGTTCCTCTGCCCAAGGGTTATAAAAGAATTTACGGTTATAATTCGCCTGATCTATTTCTTTCTCTAGATAGGTAAATAATTCTTCTACATTAATATCACGTTCTCTTTCGCCCTTATAATGTGCTCTTCGTGCTGGTATCCATCCTGAGAGCCTTTGGAATGGATAATAAGGAAGTTCTACTAAGATAGATAGATCTTCATTAATTGTCACATCAAAAGTATGTCCCTTCTGGCGTTGGAGAAGAGTCTCCCATGCAGTTTTCGTAATTTCTTTTTCTTTCTTCCCTAAGCCCAGTCTTTCTCGTCTTAGTATTTCTAGATCTGTTGGACATTCATGTTTTCTGACATTATGTAGACAGAGTTGTGCTCCACATTTACTACAACGGTAGATTTTTCGATTCGAGCTATGGCACTCACTGCAGATTTCATTTATTTCAATAGTCAAATTAATTGATCCAACCATAATTTCAGATGACTAGATTCATTGGACTCCTTAACAATCGAACCCTCCAGAATAAAGTTTAGGACAATTTTGAGAAGCTCTTATATGATTGGAGGGGTAATATGATAATTGAGTAGGAATGAAAACATCTAATGTAGGGATTCTATTATATAAGTTACAGGGAGGTTAAAAATTACAGAATTCCCATTAACTTTTTTAATTAAGAAAAATCCCTCGTGTATTGGTTAAAAGACTCCAAATTAAAAATCTTTCTGATTAAAAATTCGTTCTCCCAAAAATTAATTCTCATCAGGTTCTATTTGATTACCACAGTTTTCACAAAACAGGTCTTCACGTAAGACTGGAGTTCCACAATCTGAACAATATCTGATATATTTATCTAAAATTGGGGGTTCGGGGTTATTTGGTGGAAAAAAGGTTTCTAAAGCGTATTGAGGAGAATCTCCAGCCTTTTTTCTTATTTGTGATATGTCAATGGATTCTGATTTCTTTAATGGTATTTTCAGGAGTACTGCAAGTTGTCTAGCATTAGAAGGTGCTGATCCTGCAGGATGATTGTTGAAATAGGTAAAAACCTCCTGGGTGTGTTTGGTAATTTCGTTTAATCTTGGGATCCAGTTTTTTAATTCTTGCTCTGAATATTCATAATTATACCAAGGTTTTAAGCCATGACCATGAAAACGGACATAGGAAAAATCAGCAGTGATAGGTATAATAGGAGGTAATAATGGTTCATCAACTATACAATATGCGACATTAGCATTCGTAAGTAACGAGAGCGTTTTTTGAAGATTTTGTTGGGAAATCCAAGAAGGTTCTCTGAATTCGACAGCCAGTTTCAATTCTGATGGCCAGTTTTTTAAAAATAGTTTTAAATTACCCATATATGAAGCAGAAAATTTTGGAGGTAATTGAAGTAACGCAGGGCCAATTTTTCGACTTAACGGACTCATTAATTCAAGAAATCGCATCAGATCTGCCCAATAATCTTCCCGAAGTTTTCTCTCATGGGTAATTAACTTAGGGATTTTATATGAGAAAATAAAATGTTCAGGAGATTGTTTTGCCCATCTTTCCACTATAATGGGTCGAGGATAATGATAGAAGGTTGTATTAATTTCTACAGTTGGAAATATCTCCGAATAATAAGCTAATCGTTGATTATCTTTAATATATTGAGGATAAAAAGGGATACGGGTTTTCACATTGTTTTCGACCCAATCGCTATATCCAAAGCCTGATGTACCAATAAGAAAGGGATTTTGCATTGATAGAATCACCAGTTTAAGTATATATGAAGTTTCTCTAATTGGTAATCAATTAATTTATCGAATATGTCTTATACAGTTTCAGATTTAGAATAATTCTATCTCATCTCTTTAATGTATTTTGCATTTCTTTTATTCGCCATCTAGCGAATTCTAACAGCTTTTTATCAATAAATATAATAATTGAGTAAGGTAAGGTATTAAACATTAAGCAATATTTTGTAGAGGAAAGAGCAATTTCAAAATGTTCAATATTATAATCTGTTTCTACTGAAAGCTCAAGAATGACTTTTATTGCATTTGATAACTCTTCGCCAAAACTGCTAAATTCAGAGCTTAAATGAGTATATATTTGGGTCATTTCTGGTCTTGAAAATATTAGCATATTGTCAAAAATGTCATCATTATATGATTGGATCAATTCTAAGAGCCGACTTAATTGTAAAACATCAACCTGAAGAAGAGAATCATATTCCTTTCGTATATGCTGATTAAAATTTTCAAATTCAGCTGGAATCTGATAACTTATTCTTATTTCCTCAAGATGTCTTTGATAAGTAGTTTCAAATCGTTCAACTAAGTCATACAGGAACTGTTCATAGATAGGTCCAGTGTGATAACTGAATAAGACTCCATACAAATGATTTCCTTCAGCTAAGATAGCATTATATTTTTCATAAGTGATGTTCCGTGTCTTTATTGATTGTGTCCCAAATGTTTCCTGCATAATATTTAAAATCGCAGTTAATAGACCTGAGCGTATTTCTGAATTATATAAAAT
>Ga0209536_100009307_pt1 | contig 14611 bp, 16 predicted proteins | sample DeeMarSeWOR28_12_FD_187461 | JGI IMG/M metagenome (GOLD analysis project Ga0209536, IMG submission 187461) | Marine sediment microbial communities from White Oak River estuary, North Carolina - WOR-2-8_12 (SPAdes) (version 2) | ecosystem: Environmental > Aquatic > Marine > Intertidal zone >...
ACTTAGCTACCCTGGGGTGCAGATCGAGGCGATCACTGTCGTCGGCGGCAACGTGCCGGTAGACCGGGGCGTGCAGAATGCGCTCTACACGGTCGAACTCTGCAAGAAACAGGTTCCCGTCTACCAGGGTATGGGGACACCAATCGTACGTCCGCTTGAGACCGCGCAACACGTTCACGGCCATGACGGCATGGGCGATATTGGCCTCCCTCTATCGGGCCGAGCACCAACCCCAGGTCACGGTGTAACCACGCTCATCGAAACCATTGATCGCTTCGCCGGTGAAATCACGCTGGTCACGCTTGGTCCACTGACAAATATAGCTGTAGCGTTACTACAAGACCCATCCATCGCCGCTAAGGTCGAAAACTGTGTGGTGATGGGCGGCATCGGTCAAGGCTATGGAAATGTCACGCCGGTGGCAGAATACAACATCTGGGCAGACCCAGAGGCGGCCAGGATCGTGTTTGGGTCGGGGATGCCACTGATTATGGTAGGCTGGGACGTATCGCGCACCTATGCGGTGTTCAACTCACACGAGGCCGCCAGACTGCGACGCGTGGGCACTCCGTTGGCCGAGTTTTGTGTCGATATTCAGAAAGTGGTCAACCAGTTCGCGCTGAACGTCACTCGACTTGAAGGCTTCGATTTACCGGATCCTATGGCTATGGCGATCGCGCTCGACCCAACGGTGGCCACCACGACGAAGCGCCTCCACGTCGAAATAGAAACCAGCAGCGCCTTGTGCCGTGGTCAAACGATTGTCGATCACCTTCAAGTTACGACGCATGAGCCGAATGCGAACGTCGTGCTGGAGGCATCTCGTGAGAGGTTCTTAAGCATACTGTATGAATCCGTAAAGGAATAGCCGCTGGGTTTTCGAGACACCTTTCATTCATCCTGGAGCGTACAGCATTGGATTTGAGCCAACTCCCTAAGATAGAGCTTCACCTGCATCTGGATTACTCTCTGAGCTATGAAGTGGTCTCCCAGATAGATGCTTCCATCACATACGATGCCTATCGGGAGACGTTTATCGCTCCCCCCAAATGCGTAAGCCTGGCTGATTGTTTGACAAGAGCGGCCGCAGGGGTTGCGTCAATGCAGACCAAGGAGCAACTGCGCTTGGTCACCGCCGACTTGTTTGAACAGCTCCAACGAGACAATGTCATATACGCGGAGATCGCTACGAGGATCATCCAATCAGCAAGCTATATAGATTGGTGCTCTCGGTAAGCGTTAACACGGACGCACGTACTATGACGGATATCACGCTTGCGCAAGAGTACGAGAAGCTGCATCGGACGTTTGGGTGGAGCAAGGATCATTTTCTACAATGCCATCTGAACACACTTGAGGCAGTGTTCATTCCAAACAAAACCAAGCAGCGTCTTGCTGATAGATTACGCGCTGCTTGTGCCTTACACGATTAGACCGCTAAGGTGATTTGATGCCATGCCTCAAAGATCACTTAACATATCCCGCCTGATGTCAGGCGGCCTGATTACGAACTACTTTTGCTCTTCGACCTGCCGTCACTGTCTTTATCGTTGCAGCCCGAAATGGCCCAAAGAGTTCATCTCTGTCGAAACGGCGCGGGCGAACCTGCAAACCATTCGCAAGCTGGGGTGCACCGCCGTCCATATCGGGGGTGGCGAGCCGCTGCTTAGGCCCGACGGTGTGGCTGCCGTCCTGGACGTAGCCAATAAGAACGGAGTCTACGTCGAGTATGTCGAGACCAATTCATCCTGGTACCGGAACCACGAGGCTACCTGCACTGTACTGGAGGAACTGGCCGCCCGCGGCCTCTCAACCCTGCTGATTTCCATCAGCCCCTTCCACAACGAGCGTGTTCCGTTCTACAAGGTCAAAGGCGTGATTGCCGCCTGTCGACAGACTGGTATCCAAGTGTTCCCCTGGGTCTCCGAGTTCATCCCCGACCTCAGCGCCTTCAACGATCAAAGTCCCCACACCTTGGAAGAGTACCAGGAGCTGTTTGGGGAGGATTACGTGGAAAAGCTCCCGAGTCGCTACTGGATATCGCCAGGGGGACGCGCCCTGGAAACCTTCGGGAGATTCGCAGCCGGGAAATCTGTCGATCGACTGGCCGCAGAAGGAAGCCGGGGATGCGACGAACTGGCCGAGGTAAGCCATTTTCACCTGGACCTGTACGGCAATTACGTCCCGGGCCTATGTGCCGGATTTTCCATTCGCCGGGAAGACCTGGGGAGCCCCCTAGACTCAGAGGAATATCCCATGATCTCGCGTCTGTATGCCAAGGGCATCGGCGAATTGGTGGCCTATGCCACGGAAAGATACGGTTTTGCGCTATCGAAACTGACCTATGGGTCGAAATGCGAGCTCTGTTACGAGGTTCGTCGCTTCCTGGTGATAGATCGAGAGGTTGACTCGAAGGAGCTTCAACCGCGTGGGCATTATTTGTATGGGTGAAGCCAAGGAGTAGTGATGCATAAATCACGAAACAGTCAAGGTGCGCCAGAGACCAGAGGTCGGACTATTCACTGGGCCTCCCTATACGATCCCTTTACCTGGTTGGTATCCTTAGGTAGAGAGCCTACCGTGCGGGAGATGACCCTTGACTTGGCCGGAATAGTGCCGGGGGATAAGGTGCTGGATGTAGGCTGCGGCACCGGGACTCTAACTATCGCGGCCAAGACGCGGGCAGGGGCGAGCGGAGAGGTACACGGCATCGACGCCGCGCCAGAGATGGTCGAGGTGGCCCGTCGCAAAGCGGCCCAGACGGGGGTGGCCGTGGATTTTCAAGTCGGCCTGATCGAGGACATCCCCTTCCCTGACGATAAGTTCGATCTGGTGTTGAGCAGTCTGATGCTGCACCACCTGCCTGAAGATCTGAAACACAGAGGATTTGTGGAGATTCGCCGCGTGCTGAAACCGAGCGGGCGTTTCTTGGCCGTGGATCTGGAATTGTCAGCCCATCACCTGTTCGCGGGCCTGGCAACTCTTTTCTCCAGCCAGGGAATGGTCCAGAGTAGCCTTAAGTCATTGGAGCCGATGATGGAGGAGGCTGGCTTCACAGCGGTGGAGAGCGGGAGAACGCAGTTCAAAGTCATCTCATTCTTGAAAGGAACTGCTGGGTGAGGGAATGAAAGGGCTCATTTCTCGTTTGCTCATTGTGATTGCTCTTCAATCGACGATAGCTGGCTGCGGGCCAGGTCCAATCGTCGGCCAAGGACCGGCAAAGCCGGAAACCCGCCCCACGGCTGTGTTCGAGGTAAAAAGCGACGAAGTGCTGACCTTGGTCAACGGTACCCTGATCGACGGCACCGGTGCTGATCCGCTCCCCGACGCCGCGCTGGTGATCCAGGAAGGTCACATCACAGCCGTTGGGCCACGTGCGGACATAAGCCTACCAGATGACGCAAATATCATCGACGTTCAGGGTGCCACCATCTTACCGGGCTTCATCAACGCCCACGTCCACCTGGGCTTCGACGAAAAGAAACTAGAGGCTTGGGCGCAAGGTGGGGTGACCACCGTGCGTGACCTGGGTGCTCACCCGAGCGCTGATCTCTTCTCCCGCCGTGACGCACTGGTTATGGATAACCGCTTCGCGCGCTTAGTGGCGGCTGGCCCCATCGTGACCGTGCCGGAAGGATATCCAATGGTCCCATGGGGCTTCGAGGGGCTGCCGGTCACCTCGCCGGAAGATGCTGCCTCAAAAAGCTATGGACTCCTAGACGATGGTGCCGATTTGATCAAGATTGCCGTGGAGTCAGGTTACATCTTCAGAGCGAAGATACCTGCGCTGTCAGCGGAGGAAGCGGCTGCCATTGTCAGTGTAGCCCACGAGCGGGGAACCGTGGTGTCAGCCCACGTGACCGCGTCGCAGGACCTGTGGCGCGCGCTAGACGCGGGGGTCGATGATATCGCTCATATGGTCACCAACCCTCTGTACGATGATCTCATCGAACAGATGCTGGAGAAGGACGTATACTGGGTGCCGACCCTTGAACTGTGGAAGAATGTAGGCTACGGCGACAGGCGAGCCATCGCAAACCTGGCCAAGTTTGTGGAAGCCGGGGGCAAGGTCGCGCTGGGAACCGACTATGCCGGATATGACGCCGAGTTTGACTTGGGTATGCCCGTTACTGAGATAGAGCTGATGCAGAAGGCTGGCATGACACCTATGCAGATTATTTCGGCTGGGACCCAAAACGCCGCCCATGTTTGCAACCTCGACCACGAGTTAGGCACACTTGAAGCAGGCAAGATTGCCGACGTGCTGGTCGTGGACGGCGACCCGTTGGGAGACATCCACGCTCTGGCCAAGGTCCGTATGGTGATTCACAATGGATCGGTGATCCGGGATGAAAGAAGCCGGGACTAGTATGAGCTACTATTCAGACCCGCGCTTTGAAGGAAACCCACAGGCTGCACCTTCAGCAAGTGGTATGGAAGAGTCCTCCTACCGGCTCGGTCTCACTTAGCTCATTGTAGATTTTTACGGCCTCTTCGGTGCCCAGCACGTGAGAAGGGACTCCCTTGTCTTCGAGGACACGTAGCGTCTCGGGAGCCACCTGAAGTCGTCCGGTCATCCCCTGGGAGAGCACAACTACCGTAGCCCCGTGCTGTAGGAGCTCTTCCACATCGGCGGGTTGGATGCCGGGCACGTGCTGTGTCCCAGTCTCGCGCCAGTCCCACGCCCGTGCACCTCCAGGGAAAAGCTTGGCATCTTTGAAACCAGGGTAACCCTCGACCTCCAAGCGCCCCCAGGATAGGTGAACGATATGGGGGGAGCGAGCACGTCGTTTCATATCGCCACTCCTTCCTTGCATGCATGGGCCAGGACGTCAACAACCTGACCCTTATCGCGTAAGATCTGCCGACATCAGGTCGTCAGTAGAGCAGATAACCTGGGCGCCCCTCCTCTCTGGTATTTAGCCGGGCCGGCTTGGGCGCCAGCCGGCCTGTGAATCCTTTGGTCAGTAGACCTCGATCTCAACCAACCACTTGACCCATCTGCTGCCCATCGACTCCGGGAACACGGCACGGACTGGAAAGCCGTGCAAGATAGGCAATGGCTCACCCTCTCACTCGTATGCCACTAGATTGCTCTCGGAGCGCACTTCAGTCATGGGTACCGGCACGGCATACCCATCGGCATGGACCAGCCTGATGCCCTCCGCTCCACCCTTAGAGTCTACCTCAACCGCACGAGAGGATAATAGGCCGGCGTCTGCCTCGCTGTGACGCAGGTACGGCAAGCCTTCCGGCGCGGGATATTGTATTACCGAGTATACCATTGGCAGCGCACCCGGGGAAACAAAGGAGCCTGCAAAGGTACGGGGTGACTTAGGGTAGCCAAGTGAAGGTAAGAGCCTCCATATCATGGGAAAGAAGGCAAGGCAAGATGGAGACATCTAGGCAGGTCTAATAATCTAGAGCGTTTAGAGTCGGGAGAGCACCACGCAAAAATACCCGAGCTTGACCCTTCGAACAGGAGTAACTTTATCGGACTCGGCGGGTTTTATAATTAGAGGAGTGCCGTAGGGCTGGGATTGATACGCTCAAGACTTATGAGATGGAGCAATGATTGTGGCAGATTGATTGCAGGCGGGGGCAAATGATGATTACCGAAGCACGAAGTAGATCAACGACGCCGCACGACGCATTAGGCCTATCGAAGGATACTCTGCTCCAGATGTATCATAAAATGCTCCTGGCGCGTAAGCTGGACGAGCGCATGTGGATCCTACACCGCCAGGGCAAAGTGGCCTTCCACATCTCAGGCATCGGCCAGGAGGCAGCCCAGGTAGGCTTGGCCTTCGCTCTGAAACCGGGCTACGACTGGGTGCTCCCCTACTACCGTGACATAGCGCTGGTGCTGAGCCTGGGCATGCAGCCGCGTCACCTGATGTTGGCACTCTTCGGCAAGCAAGAAGACCCATCCAGCGGGGGACGACAAATGCCGTCTCACTTTAGCTACCGCCCCCTGAACATCGTGTCGGTCAGCAGCCCAGTGGCGACCAACATCCCGCAGGCGGCTGGCATCGCGCTGGCGGCCAAGCTACGCCACGAGGATACGGTGGTGGTCGCGTGTTTTGGCGAGGGAAGCACCTCCGAAGGCGACTTTCACGAGGGCCTTAACTGGGCCGGTATTCACCAATTGCCGGTCATTTTCTTCTGCGAGAACAACCAATACGCCATTTCGGTACCCCAGAGCAAGCAGATGGCGGTTGAGAACGTGGCTGACCGGGCGCCGGCCTACGGAATGCCTGGCGTGGTGGTAGATGGCAACGATGTGTTGGCCACGTATCGCGCGACAACGGAGGCAGTGAAAAGGGTCCGCTCGGGCGGGGGGTCCACGCTGATCGAAGCCAAGACCTACCGCCCCGTACCTCACTCGTCCGACGATGACGATCGTAGCTACCGAAGCCGTGAAGAGGTTGAAATTTGGAAGCAGCGTGACCCAATCCTGCGTTTCGAAGCCTATCTGGAGGAGCAAGGGCTACTAGGGGCCGAGCTCAAGGAGGAAGCGCTCGAGCGGGTGATGACCGAAGTGAATGATGCCACCGCTTACGCCGAAAGTGCCCCTTACCCAGAGCCCGAAGAGGCTTTGGAGCCGGTTTGGAAACCAGTTCTGAACTGATGAGTTACACGTAACGCATATTTGACGTCAGTCACTTGCTATTCATCGTTCATCGCCTCATTAGCTCATTCAGGTGGTAATGTCATGACGGTGAAAACAAATATCCAAGCTCTGCGCGACACTTTGCTGGAAGAGATGAGGCGTGATGAGCGTATCGTGGTGCTGGGCGAGGACGTGGGGGTGCGCGGCGGCGTGTTCCGGGCCACCGAGGGGCTCATCGAAGAATTCGGCGCCGAGCGAGTGATCGACTCCCCTCTGTCAGAGCTGTCCATCGTGGCGGTCGGCATTGGGCTCGCGTTGAAAGGTATGCGACCCATCGCCGAGATCCAATTCGCCGATTTCATCCACCCTGCTTTCAATCAGATTGTCAACGAAGCAGCCTTCACCCGCTACCGCTCCAATGGGGAATGGAGCTGCCCTCTGATCATCCGTGCCCCGTATGGTGGCGGCATCGGAGGCGGCATATATCACTCACAATCCGTCGAGTCCTTCTTCGCCCATGTGCCGGGGCTGTATGTCCTCGCCCCCTCCACACCGGCCGATTTCGCCGGTATGCTGCGCACGGCGCTGCGCCTGGAAGATCCGGTTCTCTTTCTGGAACACAAGAAAACGTACCGACTGATCAAGGGTGAAGTGCCTGACGAGCCCTTTGCAGTGCCAGTAGGCCAGGCCAGGGTTGCACGAAGCGGTACGGACGTGACAGCCATTTCTTACGGCCTGATGTTCCACGAAACGTTAAAGGCCGCCCAGGAGTTGGCAGACGAAGGGATCAGTGTTGAGGTCATTGATCTACGCACCTTGCACCCGCTGGACAGGGAGGCTATACTCACCTCGGTACAGAAGACGGGCAAGACGGTGATCATCCACGAAGACAACCTGACCGGCGGCCTGGGCGGCGAGATCGCGGCCATTATCGCCCAAGAGGCATTTGAGTGGTTAGACGGTCCGATCGTACGCGTGGCTGGTCCTGACGTGCCAGGTGTTCCCTTCAGCCGCCCTATGGAGCACTTTGTGATGCCCAATGCGACCACCATCGCGAGGGCCATTCGGGATCTGGCGGCTTACTAGTATCCCATCACTCGGATTATGCCTGCCGGTCTCTATGAGGAGCAGGTCCCTGTGAGGGAATGTGAAAAGCATCGTGTCCATGGGGGCCGAATGCAGCTTGTCGAAATCACCGTAACGGGGCACCAGTGCTCTGCCAGAGCGGACCGTTTTGAACAGGAGTGATAAATGGCAATTGAGGTGATCATGCCCCAGCTGGGCGAGAGCGTAGTCGAAGGGACAGTGGGGCGTTGGCTTATTGCCGAGGGAGAGACGATCGAGGAATACCAGCCTCTGCTGGAGGTGGAGACCGACAAGGTCAACACTGAGGTTCCAGCCCCCGCGAGCGGTGTTCTGATTAGCGTGTTAGTGGCAGAGGGGACGACCGTGAGCGCCGGCACCGTGTTGGCGCTCATCGGCCAGCCGGACGAGGCGGTATCCGAAGTACTCCGGAGTCAAGATGAAGCCCCACGCAGCCAAGAGGCGTCCTCCGTCGGCGAGCCCAGGACTCAGCCAGCCACCAAGGCAAAGCCCCCTGAGGGCAACGGGCTGAAACGCGAGAAACCGGGTGGGCGAGCCGTGATCACGCCTGTGGTAGCCAGAATCGCAGTCCAGCACGGGATCGACCTGGCCTCGACAGACATCCCCGGTACGGGTCACGGCGGTCGCATTACCAAGAAAGACATGCTGGCCTATATAGAACGGCTCAAGGAAGAGAGACTACCCCCCTGGGAACGCCCGGGCACGGGTGAGCTTTTCAAGCCGACAGAGGAGATCGAATCAGCCACGCCCATCGTTGCTGGGATGCCAAGGGGCGAAACGCCCAAGCCAGCCGCTGCCCAGTCTGGCAAGATAGTGCCTCTTACCTCCATGCGCCAGGCCATCGCGGAGCACATGTTGCGCAGCGTGCACACTTCGCCCCACGCCACCACGGTGATGGAGGCAGATATGATTCGCGTGGTCGCCCATCGTGAGCATCACCTGGCAGAATTTCAAGAACGCGAGGCCGTGAAGCTGACCCTTACCCCCTTCTTCATCCGGGCCGTCGTCGAAGGGCTGAAGGCCGTACCCGAGGTCAACAGCAGCTTCACGGACCAAGGGATTCTACTACATCGCCAAATCAATATCGGTATCGCGGTGGCGCTGGAGTCGGGACTGATTGTGCCCACTATCAAGGATGCAGATAAGCTGAGTCTCAGTGGCCTGCAGCGGGCCGTGACTGGCCTGGCCGATCGGGCTCGGGCCGGACACCTTAAGCCAGACGAGGTTCAGGGCAGCACCTTCACCGTCACCAACCACGGCGTCTCCGGCAGTCTATTCGCCACGCCTATCATCAACCAGCCCAATGCCGGCATCGTGGGCGTGGGCGCCATCCAGAAACGCCCCGTGGTCCTCACCGTGGATGGGGCGGATAGCATCGCTATCAGGCCTATGTGCTATTTGACCTTTACTTTCGACCATCGCATCATCGACGGCGCCCTGGCCGATCGCTTCCTAGCGAGAGTGGTGATGGAATTGGAAGAATGGCATTGAGTCGTCGGCGATGCTGATTGAATGTCTCACGATGGACAGACAAGGCAGAGTGTCCATTGTATTGCATTATCGCTTGTGGTATACTTCTGTGACGCCTTGGGAGGTGACTGACCGATGTACCACATTCTGTCTCTGGACGGCGGTGGCTTACGCGGGGTGCTGACTGCAACATTGCTGGAACGCCTGGAAACAGCGCACCCGGGCTTCTTATCCCAGGTGGACCTGTTCGCCGGTACGTCCACTGGTGGGGTACTCGCCCTGGGGCTGGCCTTAGGGCTGTCACCAACCAAAATGGGACAGCTCTACATAGAATCGGCTGGTGAAGTGTTCGCCGACTCGGTTTGGGATGATATCCGTGACGTCGGCAGGCTGACAGGTGCGGATTATTCAAACAAGCACCTCAAGCAAGCCATCCTCGACCTTGTCGGAGAGATCACACTGGGCGAGCTGCCCAAACGAGTACTCATCTCGAGTTTTCAACTGGACAACAACCCCAAAACGCCCGGAGTGCCACGCACGTGGAAACCCAAGTTCTTCCACAACTTCCCCAGCGCGGACTCAGATGCCGACGAAACGGTGGTGGATGTAGCGCTGCGCACTGGTGCTGCCCCGACGTACTTTCCCATCTACCAGGGCTACGTGGATGGCGGCGTTGTAGTGAACAACCCCAGTATGTGCGCCCTGGCTCAAGCACTACACTCGGAAACAGGCGGACAAAAGCTGGAGGAGGTAACCTTACTCTCGATCGGCACAGGCATCATCTCCAAATATCGGACCGAAAAGAACGCGGACTGGGGGCTGGCCCAATGGGCGCCCCATTTGGTCAGCATCATGATCGAAGGTGGGGTTGGGGTGGCAGACTTCCAATGTCGACAGATCTTGGGAGAGCGCTATCTGCGCATTGACCCTGTCTTGCCGGTGGACGTGGGTGTGGATGATGTAAATCAGATCCCGCTGTTGCAGGAAGTGGGGCAATTGGAGGACCTGCGCTCCGCTGGGCAGTGGCTGAGACGCTACTACGAGTGACGGCAGGGCACGTATGAAGAAGAACGTTGTCATAACCGGAAGCACGCGCGGCATTGGTTATGGCTTGGCCGATGCATTTCTCGATCTGGGCTGTGCGGTGACCATTAGCGGACGCACCTCGGCCAGTGTCGAGGGAGCAGTGAGCAACCTATCCACAAAACACGATGCTGAACGCATCCTTGGGCAGGTCTGCGACGTGACGCAGATCGAGCAGGTGCAGAACCTGTGGGATGCAACGGTGGCCCACTTTGGCCAGGTGGATATCTGGATCAACAACGCCGGGATGAATCACCCCCGGCGTGAGTTCTGGAAGAACTCACCGGAGCGGATACAGGCCGTGGTGAACACCAATCTGACGGGGGCTATGTATGGCTCGCAGGTTGCGCTACGAGGCATGCTTGATCAGGGATTTGGAGGCCTCTACATCATGCAAGGCTTGGGCAGTGATGGTCGGTACGTCGAGGGGATGACGCTCTATAGCAGCACCAAATACGCCCTTCGCTACTTGACCGATGCGCTGGCGGCCGAGATGCAAGGAACACCAGTGCTGGTGGGCGCCCTTAGTCCGGGCATGGTCCTTACGGACATGCTGACCAGTGAGGAAGTGCGCTCAGAAGAAGATTGGGAAGCTACCAAGCGCATCTTCAACATTCTAGCTGATCGAGTCGAGGACGTCACGCCCTGGATGGCACGCCAGATTCTTGACAACAACAGAAATGGCATCAGGATCAAGTGGCTGACCAGAGGCAAGATCATGGGCCGATTTCTGACTGCCCCCTTTCGCAAACGGGATCTGTTTGGAGATGCAGGCGGATAGGAGGCCATCCCCACCTCTATTGAGCAGCTAATAAACAGCCCACACGGCACATCTATGACCTATCTAGCAGTCTCAGCGCCAGGAAGAGGAGTTGAGAGCGAGGATTTGCTCGACCTGGTCGAATCCCCTATCCAATGCGACCCGCCCGTCTTCACCCCAGAGGAGCAGTTTCTCAGAACGCAGCTCCCAAACTGAGTAAAACCGGCTAACACCTGCACTTGCCCATCCTGCCTCCCTGGCCTGCTGGCGCGACCACCTGTCCGTCCTGACCGCGACGGGCCAGAGTGCGTGCCTTTGCAGGCCCCAGGCTGCCACCAGGAGAACAGGGCAGTGGGGTGCAAGTGAGCTTCGACTCCAATTACCCACACTGGCATATGGGCTAGATTTTGGGTGTCCCCAACCGGCTACGCTTTCGGCCCTGGGCTTAGTTTTTGACCTACCGTTGATGTGGTATACTGCGCAGGCAGCAGACGCCTCGCGCAAGCGCGGACTGAGCATTGGCTGCAAGATTCGTAAACAGGAAATGGATTTGGGCTATGCAACCCTGGAAAACTCTTTCGCGGCGTACCATTCTGAACCACAGCGAGTTTCTGATTGTTGAATACCACACTGTCGAGCTGCCTGACGGGCGCGTAATCCGAGACTGGCCCTGGTTGATCACGCCTGACTACGTGAATGTTATGGCCATGACGGAAGATGGTAGGTTCCTCTGCTTCCGTCAGACGAAATACGCGGTGGAGGGTACATCGCTGGCCCCCGTGGGTGGATACCTTGAGCCAGATGAAGAACCGCTGGCCGCGGCTCAACGTGAACTTCTCGAGGAGACGGGTTACCAGGCAACAGACTGGATCGATTTGGGGCGCTATGGCGTAGATGGCAATCGTGGAGCGGGCACGGCGTATCTGTTCCTGGCTCGCGGAGCACATCGCGTGGCCGAGGCCCGCCCCGATGACCTCGAAGAACAGCATCTGATCTGCCTCAACCGCTCCGAATTGGAAGCCGCCCTGGCTGCCGGCGAGTTCAAGTTGCTGTCGTGGGTGACAGTTGTCGCGTTAACATTGGGCTTCGTGGAGGACCACAATGCCTAAGGACTACAGTCTCACGACTTCGCCCCCTAACGCGCAGCGCATCCCCGAATATGCACGCAGTGACGAATGGATACGAGGCTTCTTGCGCCGCGCGCGCGTTGGGCATGTTGCAACGCACTGGGCAAATCAACCCTTTATAACCCCAACCACGTTTTGGTACGACGAGGAACGACACGAGATCATTTTTCACTCCAACATTGGCGGGCGCCTACGCGCCAACATCGAACACCATCATCGGGTCTGCTTTGAGACGAGCGAGGCCGGTCGATTCCTACCCTCCAACGTGGCGCTGGAGTTCTCAGTCCAATATGCGAGCGTCGTTGCCTTCGGCACGGCTCGCATCATTGAGGACGCGGACGAGAAGCGACGTGTCCTATACAAATTGATCAACAAGTATTTTCCAGATATGAGGGCCGGGGTCGACTACCGCCCGATCACCGACCAAGAGCTACGACGCACATCGGTGTATGCAATCTCGGTTGAAAGTTGGAGCGGTAAGGAGAATTGGCCCAGCGAGGCAGAGCAGAGCGACGAGTGGCCGCGGCCATCAGAGAGATGGTAACATCATGGGCAAGAAGGAGACACACGAGCAAGCCCTGAGGACTCTACTAGGTGAATGGCTCGAAACTGATGTCGCCAGAAGATTGACGGAGTACCTCGTATCCAACAGCAATTTGCCTGGCCCAAGAGCGAATCTGGAACTGGCGGCAGCGTTTATGGATGCGGTAGAGGGCTACTCTGAGCAGGAGCCTGACAGACTGTGGGAACTCTGCGCGCAAATGGCTCAGGTTCCAGCCGACGCGGCCCCGGCCAACGATCCACAGGAGTTCATCCCCTTCTGTGGGACGGCTGGACTCGGCGCCATAGGGTCAGTCTCGCCAGAGATACTTGACCAAGCTCTGGCAACTCTCAAACGACTAGCCAACGATCCACGCTGGAGGATGAGAGAAGCGGTGCGTATGGGATTGCAGAGAGTCATGTCTATGCGCCGGCAAGCGGTCTGGGACGAATTAGGCAAGTGGATCCCCGAAGGTAGTCTCTTGGAAATGAGGGCAGCAGCCGCAGCCGTCGCCGAACCAGCCCTGTTGAAAGACAGAGACAACGCACGGTTGGCTCTAGAGATGCATCGAGATATCTTAGAGCGGGTGCTCGGAACCCAAGAGCGCAAATCCGAGGATTTCCGCGTGCTTAGAAAGGCATTGGGCTACACGTTGAGCATCGTGGTGCGCGCCGATCCCCAGGACGGTTTCGAATTCATGGCCCAACTGGCTAAATCAGGAGACTCAGATGCGCGTTGGATCGTCAGGGAGAACTTGAAGAAAAGCAGGCTGGTCAAGAATTACCCTGAACAAGTTGCAGCGGTCAACAGAACACTCCAATGAAAGAGAGAAACTCTTGTGTTTTTCCTATTGTTCTCGCACTAAAATCATGTTATACTTGGAATAGTCCTGTCTATGGCCAGGCATTTGCAGTCGTCAGGATCGACTGTGGCACATCTTTGTTGTTCCTTACTCATCTCAGCCGGTTGGGCTTCGCACAAAGAGACAAAGTTCTATGGCAGAACGGTCGGCTGTACTCACTAAAGGCACGTTCATCCTAACTGGCGCGTTGGTCTTGCTGGGACTCTACTTGACCAGCCTTTATAACTACCTCCTCTTCCATAGCCTGGCTGAGCTGTTTGCGATTGTCGTGGCCTGCGGCGTCTTCATGGTGGCCTGGAATGCACGCCGCTTCCTGGACAATAACTATTTGCTGTTCATCGGTATCGCCTACCTATTTGTGGCCGGCCTGGATCTACTACATACGCTTGCCTACAAAGGCATGGGCGTATTCCCAGACTACGATGCCAACTTGCCCACTCAATTGTGGATTGCCAGCCGATATATTCAAAGTCTCTCGCTGCTCATTGCTCCCCTGTTTCTCTACCGCAAGCTGAAGACTCACCTTGTGTTCCTTGGCTATGCTGTAATCATCTCCCTCTTACTGGCATCCATATTTTATTGGCGCATTTTCCCTGACTGCTACATTGAGGGAATAGGGTTGACCCCTTTCAAGAAGATCAGCGAATATCTAATTTCGCTGATATTACTCGCCGCTAGCGCCCTGCTACTCAAACACCGTGCCGAGTTTGATCCAGGTATTCTACGTCTGTTGGTCCTGTCCATGGCGCTGATGATCGGAGCCGAATTGGCCTTCACCTTTTACGTCAGCGTCTATGGCCTCTCCAATCTGGCTGGACATATGCTCAAGATTGTCTCATTCTATCTCGTCTACAAGGCAATGATTGCAACAGCACTGGTGAAGCCCTATCGTGTCCTGTTTCGCAACCTGAAACAAAGTGAGGCGGAGCTACGGCAATACACCCACGAACTACAGGCACGCAACGAAGAACTTGACGCTTTTGCGCACACCGTAGCCCACGACCTCAGGAATCCCCTGGCCCTTATCATCAGCTGCGCCAGAGTGTTGAAC
>Ga0209536_100009308_pt1 | contig 14611 bp, 13 predicted proteins | sample DeeMarSeWOR28_12_FD_187461 | JGI IMG/M metagenome (GOLD analysis project Ga0209536, IMG submission 187461) | Marine sediment microbial communities from White Oak River estuary, North Carolina - WOR-2-8_12 (SPAdes) (version 2) | ecosystem: Environmental > Aquatic > Marine > Intertidal zone >...
CGATCAGGGTATGCGCCGCGTTCTTGGCCCATTCAACTTGTCCATAAACCAGGAATGCGGCTTGCTTGTGGAAGGTTTTGACACCCCTCCTGCGGTGATGATGGGCCACGCCCGACCATACTATGGTGCCAGGGTCGAAGAAAACGGCTACCGTAAAGAGAAAGACCTGCTGGCCTATCATATTCGTTCTGATTTCCAGCTGACCCCGGCAATGCGGCTGGTCATCAAGAGGGCGAAAAAACGCGTGCACCTCAGGTTGTTACGGAGATCCATTTTCAAGGAAGAACTGAGAATTTTACAGGACATTTTTGAGGATGCTTGGTCCCAGAACTGGGGCTTTGTTCCTTTTACCAGGGCGGAATTTGAACACATGGGAAAGAGTTTGAAACTCTTGCTGCCAGACGACCAGGTGCAAATTGCAGAGGTGGATGGAGTGCCTGCCGCCTTTATGGTCGCATTGCCAAACGTCAATGAAGCTATAAAGGATCTCAACGGCAAACTCTTCCCCTTGGGTTGGCTCAAGCTGCTCTGGCGTCTTAAGGTGGCTTACCCAAAATCAGTACGTGTTGCTCTGATGGGAGTGCGCCAGCGTTACCAGAACAGCCGGTTGGGCGCGGCGCTGGCTGTGATGGTAGTAGAGGCCGCGCGTGCGCCTGCAGTTAAGCGAGGCGTGCTTACGGCGGAAATGTCCTGGATTCTTGATGACAACATGGGAATGCGCAGCATCCTTGATGCTCTCGGAGCTGTTCTATATAAGCGGTATCGCATCTACGGCAAGGAATTACAGTAAAGAATCCGGGCCCAAAGGGGCTTTGGGCTGCTCCCTGAGGGGTGGAGCTGGATGAAATTTGGAATGGTGGAATAATGGAACAATGGAATGATGGAGCCCGGCGATTCTAGATTTTAGAATGCAGATTTCAGATTTAAGAGCTCAATACCTCGCGGCAATGTCGGGTGGCAGGTGTTTCGCCGGAGGCGGATCGGGTGTCAGGAAAAAGAAAAATAGAGGGTAAAACCTGACACCTGAACACTGAACACTGAAACCTCAGTCATTGTGATTTGGAATTTAACTTTCCTCCAATACTCCAAAACAGCTCGCAGTCTTTAGCGGCAATCCCGCCATGGGGGGCCTGGCTATTAATATCGGCGCTAACTGTCACGCCGCCGTTCTTGAGATGGTGTTGGCAGCGGGAAAGCGGTAATATGAACAAGGTGACAACTGCTTTTACAGCAGTGGTACTTGCCGGGGATCGCCAGCCCGGCGATCCGGTGGCCGAGGCTGCCGGTGTCAGCTGTAAAGCGCTCACACCTGTTGGGGGTAGGCCCATGGTGCTGCGCGTACTCGATGCCCTGGAGGCAGCTCAGGAGATAGGACCCGTTGTATTGTGCGGGCCCCCTCGGGTCGCAATAGATCAAGAGGAAGAACTTCGGGCCCGTATCGATTCAGTCAGGGTCCGATGGGTTGAAAGCAAAGCCACTCCCAGTTCCAGTACATTTCAGGTGCTAAAATCGCTGCCGGATGATATCCCCGTGCTGGTAACCACAGCCGATCACGCTCTTCTCAGCGGGCGGATGGTGGACTATTTTTGTTCCGAGGCTCGCTCCAGTGGTTGCGACCTGGTGGTGGGATTGGTTTCGTATCAAGCCGTAACAGAGGCATATCCCCACACCAGGAGGACTGCCATTCACCTGCGGGACGATGCTTATTGTTCCTGCAATCTCTTCGCTTTCTTGACGTCCCAAACACGGGATGTTGCCCACTTCTGGCGAAGAGTCGAGAGCCAACGCAAGAAGACATTGCGGGTGATCAGTGCTTTTGGCTGGCTGGCTGTATTGAGCTATTTGCTCAGACGGCCATCCCTAGAGGAGGGGTTGAAACGGATTTCGCGTCGCTTGGGACTCAGCGCCGGTGCAATTGTAATGCCTTTTCCGGAGGCGGCAATTGATGTGGACACCGTTAGCGACTGGGAGCTGGTGGAATCCATTGTCGCCAATGAGACTACTTCAGGTTGATTAGGCAGCGCCATGCTAATAGACCGTTACATAATGCGCGAAATTGGCAAGCCCATGCTGGGCATTAGCACCATCTTGGTGGCAATTTTCGCCAGCTACCGGGCAGCAGGATACCTGGCCGATGCCGCCGCCGGTCTGCTCTCGGGAACGACGGTGTTATATCTGGTCATGCTCAGGGTGGCCGTGGCCTTGGAGGTGCTGCTCCCTACCACCCTGTATTTTTCGGTTGTGGTTGCTCTCAGCCGGATGTACACGGACTCGGAAATCACAGCCCTGTCCTCCTGTGGCATAAGTATCTCCCGGGTGGTCAGAGCGGTCTTATACTTCTCCTTGCCCCTGGCGCTTCTGGTTGCAAGCCTGTCGCTGTATGTCCGCCCGTGGGCCTACGAACAGAGCTACTGGTTGAAGGCCCGGGCAAAAACCAAGTTGGATATGAGCCTGTGGAAGGAAGACAATTTCTACGAGGTCCGGCGAATGAATCGCGTCATCTTTGCAGACGAGATCGATCATAAACGTAATCGGGCCAAAGGGGTTTTTATTCAGAGCGATCGTGGTGACAAGGTGCAAGTTATCTATGCCAGGGAGGCACACCAACACATTGATGAGAAGACCGGCGGGCAGGTTATTTTATTCATGAATGGCTATCTATATGAATTCTCTCGCATCGGAGACGAAGGCCACATCATGAAATTCGAGGAATCCACCATGTCGCTGGAGCCGCCGGAAATAGAGTCAATTGGTTACAAACGTAAGGCCGCCAGTCCCTCGGAGTTGGCCGGCTCGGATAAACCCGAGGATATTGCAGAACTGCAATGGCGGTTATCCACGCCCCTGGCCACCATCCTCTTGGCCCTGCTCGGCGTACCCTTGAGTCGAACAGCACCGCGGTCGGGTAGATATGCCAGAGTGGGCACAGCAATTCTCATTTATGCTGTCTACTACAACACCAGCGCCATGGCCAAGAACTGGGTGGAAAAAGGGGTGGTGGGGACCGTGCCGGGTATTTGGTGGGTTGATGCTTTGCTGGCCGGTCTGTTGCTGATACTTTTATTGCAGCCAACCCTTGCCTATTGGTGGCGGCGCAGATGAAAAAACAAACTTTGTGTCTTTTCTTTCGTTTCCTACGGGGCGTAGGTCCCTCTGGGCCGGAGGCCGAGTCTCATCCGGTTGCGGCGGAGTCACTGCAGAACAAACAGAAAAAATGGACAGGCGCATTTGCTCCAACTACCACTTAACACACTGATACCAAATAATAAAACGGGGAAACCCCTGCAATGAGAAAACTTGATCGATATATCGGCGTTGGTTTTGCTCAAGGCTTCCTGCTGGTGGTCTTGATACTGGTGTCGTTGTTCAGCTTTCTGGAATTTGTGATGGAGCTGGATGACATCGGCAAAGGCAATTACCACCTGCTGGATGTCTTTGTCTATGTAGGCCTTACAGTTCCCAGGCGAGTGTTGGACATGGTGCCCATGGGGGCATTGCTAGGGGGCATCATTGCCCTGGGGATGCTGGCGGATAGCAACGAACTTATGGCCATGCGGGCCGCCGGCTTGTCGGTGCAGCGGATATGTTTCTCGGTACTCCTGGCCGGCGCAACGCTTATGGTGATCACCTCCATAATGGAGGAGTATGTCGCCCCGAAAATGGAGCAACGTGCCCTGCTGAGCCGTTCACTTGCACAGTCAGGCGAGGGTATGCTGTTGACCAGACGTGGACTATGGGCCCGCCGAGGGAATTCCTTCATCCACGTTGGCAGAACCCTCTCAGCGGGCATTGCAGCGGACCTCGACATCTATGAGGGTGACGAAAGCGGTGGTCTCAGGGCCTTTATCCACGCCAGTGAGGCGGACGTCCAAAGCGACAAGCGATGGGTGCTCAAAGATATCCGGAAAAAGGTCATCGAAGAGCAGAAGATCACCACCCGAAGCATTCCCACCCTTACCCTGGACTCGTTCTTGAGCGCCAAGCAGGTTAAGATCCTGTCGCTGCCTCCAGGCAGCCTGTCGCCCTCGGATATTTATAAGTACATAGGGGCATTGAGACAGAGCGGGCAGAATGAGGAAGCTTATGTCCTGGCCTTATGGCAGAAGCTGGCGCTCCCGCTGACCACAGGTGCAATGGTCCTGCTTGCCCTACCATTTGTGTTTGGACCCCCCAGGTCGACAACCATGGGTTCGAGGATAACGGTGGGCGCCATGGTGGGGATCGGCTTCTATTTGGTCAGCAAGGTCATTGGCTATGTGGGGCTATTATTGGCTCTACACCCGGCGCTCACCACCTTGACCCCCGTGGCGCTAATCCTGGGCATTGCCCTCTGGCGGTTGCGCCATGCTCCCTGACCTTTCAGTTTGCCGGTTGGGATATGGTTAGCTGTTTTTCAGTCTCGTGAGCAAAGCTCTCTTCCATCGGGGAATAGCCCCGCACTGACATTACAACCTTCCAGGCATCGCCAGCTTTGGTCACTCGATACAGGTGGTATCGTGCCCGCCGCCAGGGCTTCAAACCAAGCGACGATGCCGAAGGTACGCCGACAGCCGGAGACCAGCCCGTGGGTGTTTGGAATTGTCTCAATGAGCTGCGATGAGCGTGGCCGTGTAAAATAAGCTCCGCACCGCAGCGCGCCAGCACTGAACGAAATGCACTGCCATCCGTGAGTCTTTTGCGCCAGTTGACGGTGCCGTACACAGGGGGGTGGTGGACCAGAACAATCCGAAACAGCCGTTGCCGACCGGCTTCAACCAAAGTCTTTTCCAACTCCTGCAATTGTGCTTGGCCGATGCTGCCAACCGCTAGAAGCGGTGCACTTGGCCGAGCCGTGCAGACTCCAATCAGGGCCGCTAAACCACGGATGCGCAGGCTGGGAAAGGTTGAGCGGGAGTTTGTTCCCGCTTGATCACGGAGATGTGCCACGTCGGAAATCATGTAGTCTGTCCAAAGACCGAAGGTGCTGTCCCAGTCGGTGCTAACGTAGATGTCGTGGTTTCCCGGTATCACCGTTACCTTTGAGGGCGGGCCCAACGACGGCAGCAATTCCGCAGCTTTGAGAAACTCCCTCGGCAAGCCTAGATGAGTCAGATCGCCGGTAACGGCGATATGATCGGGCTCAGTAACCTGCAAATCTCGGATCAGGGCTTCGAGCACCTGGCCACGGTGCTCAGCACCTCGCCGTAGTTTCCACTTAATGTATCCGTAAATTCTTTTGTTCAGCAGTTCCCGTATTTTGATATCATGCAGGGAGGTGAGGTGGAGGTCTGAAAGATGGGCAATGATGAATGTCTCGTTCATGGTCGCGTGCTTTGCCACCTGGGCGTCACCTTCACAATAATTGCTGGGTCTTTACTTAACTCGCAAGTCTAATATACAATACAAATTTCTTTTTTGTCACGCGTCCTTGAGGCTGCCAAGTTCCAAGGACGTAACAATACGGCCGCTTATTTACTGAGGGCAACTTCTATGGTGGTATATGGATTTATTGTGGGAGAAAGTCCACTAAGATTGTGGGGACTGACTTCCAAGCAACGTATAGAGCGAGTGTTACAGCGAGCAGACATAGCCGAGATTGTTGAAGATGTAACCTTGGTCCCAGCTGAGAGCTCGGTGGTTCTCATACGTGGCGACTATCTTTATGACGACCGGGTGATCAACACTCTGGTAAAAAAACCCAATGTCTTCCTTCAGGTTCGTGCGGGACATGAGTTTGTGCCTGTTGCCGCCCACGTTTCGTCTAAGCTTGCCGGTGAGGCGCAAGATGTTTTCTCCGGTGGCGCCCGGGCGGAAGATCTGGGCTCCGTGCAGATGGAGACCCCGGAAACTCTCTCACCAGCTTACGATGATAGACTGCGCAAACTCGATCCGTTCTTCGTTTTACCCATCACCCCTGAAAACCGGCGGGATTTGGAAAAGATGCTCTTTACCTGGGCCTACAAGAGTGTGACCGATCTGGTCACCAAATGGGTATGGCCTCGTCCAGCACGATGGGTTACTGGGCTTTGCGTCCGCTATGGCTTCCGGCCCAACCATGTGACCGTGATCAGTCTGGCGCTGGTGGTGCTTGCTGGTGTATTATTCTGGTATGGGTTCTACGGCTGGGGATTACTGGCAGGTTGGCTGATGACCTTCCTCGACACCGTGGACGGCAAACTGGCCCGGGTCACAGTCACTTCTACCAACTTCGGTCATATTTTTGATCACGCCATCGACATCATTCATCCTCCGCTTTGGTACATCGCCTGGGGCTTGGGCCTGTCACAGTATCAACCAGCCGCTGCTGGGGTGCCCCTGAATACGACGCTCTGGCTCATCGTAATTTTTTACGTGGTGGGACGTTTTGTTGAACTCACTTTTCAGAGAGCTCTGGGGGGGTTCTCGATCTTTGTCTGGCGCCCTACGGATTCGTATTTCAGGTTGATAACCGGCAGGCGCAACCCCAGCCTGATTCTCCTGACAACCGGTGTCGTAATGTGCCGCCCGGACCTGGGATTGGAGGCTGTGGCCTTCTGGACCGTTCTGACCAGTCTTTTCCTCCTTTTGCGTCTGGCGTTGGCCTGGCACCAGAGGAATGTTTCCGGTCCGTTACATCCGTGGTTCCAGGAGATTGGTGATACGGTGGACAGCAGGTCGTTGGCGGTGAGGGTGTTCACTCGCCCGGCTAGCGTGAAGTCAGTGAGCAATCATGAATGACCCTGGTTTTGAAGACAACGCAGAAGGGGCTGAACCGGAGGTGAACAAGCCAGAACCATTCTCGCCAAATACCATGACTGTAGGTGAGACGCTTCGGGTAGGGGTGCTTAACAATCCACTCAGTGGTGGCAACCGCAAGGGACTGGGACAAATTAAAAAGGTTCTGGCGGCCCATCAACAGGTGCTCCATCGCGAAGTGCAGACACCGGCTGATGTGGCATCGGCTCTGGATGATTTTGCCCGGAAAGAAGTAAGCATAGTAGTGATAAACGGAGGCGATGGCACCGTACAAGCAGCTCTTACAGTCCTGTACCATCAACAACCTTTCGAAACCCTTCCACTCCTGGCAATATTGAAAGCCGGCACCACCAGTATGACGGCCGGGGATGTCGGCTTGAGGGGATACGGCGAACAAGCGCTGGGAAAAGTACTGGAATGGGCGCGCACCGGCGACGGTGACTTCGTCATCCTGCAACGGCCGGTTCTGCGTGTGCAGGTGGCGCCTGGCCAGGAACCTGTCTATGGGATGTTTCTAGGGGCGGCCGGTATTTATCAGGGAATCCAGTTCTTTAACAATAGGCTGAACAGACGCGGTTTTCGCGGAGAGTGGGCTCCCGGGCTCACCATAGCTCTGTTTCTGCTGACTGTTGCCCTCAGGGGCCGTGACTACGTGGTCCCGGTACCAATCACCACAGAGTTGGATCAAGGCCCCCCGGAACAGCGGGACTGGCTCTTGGTAATGATAAGTGCGCTTGAACGACTGTTCTTGGGGCTGCGTCCCTACTGGGGTAGAGAACAGGGGCCACTGCACTACACTGCGGTGGGTGCTGGCCCGCAACATTTGCTGCGGGCCCTGCCGGGTTTAGTGCGCGGTAGGGAGTGCCGCTACTCCACGCCGGAAAACGGTTACTTCAGCCACAACGTTCAGCAAGTACGACTGACTTTAAACAGCGGTTTTACCGTGGACGGTGAACTGTACAAGCCTGATGCTAGCCTTGGGCCAGTGGTTGTCCAGAATGGCGGCCGGGCGTCATTTCTGCGAATGTGATCGTGCCAACTCCACCGAAACTGATCGACTTGATCCGCCAGGAATCCTCGCGACCTGCTCCAGCTGGAGTGCGGGCCCTGGCTGAAGAGCTCCTTGAGCGGTACGGAGACGCTGCCCAAGCCATCCTTTTCTACGGTTCTTGTTTGCGCACGGGCGATGACAGCGAAGGACTGGTGGATCTGTATTTGCTGGTGGACAACTACCGCGCCGCCTTCGGCAAACGCACCCAAGCCATGGCGAACGAGTTGCTGCCGCCAAACGTGTTCTATATGGAGATTCCTTTCCAGGACCGGGTGGTGCGCACCAAGTATGCAGTTTTTACACTCAAGGAATTTTGCCGCGGCACCTCTATGAGCTGGTTCCACTCCTACCTGTGGGGACGGTTTGCCCAGCCTGCTGGTTTGTTGTATGCTCGCACCGGCCAGATCGCAGATCAAGTGCGGGCCGCACTGGCCCAGGCCGTGGTTACCTTCATTACGCGTGTCCTTCCCCAGCTAGGAGAAAGTTTTACGGCCAGAGAATTGTGGGACAGGGGACTACTGCTCAGCTACCGGGCAGAACTAAGGTCAGAGCGACCAGACAATCTCGTTCATCTGTTCGACGCGGCATCGGAATACTATGAACAGTTGACCCGCGCCGCCATGGCCTCCGTTCCTTTTGCTGTCGAGGTTGGCGACACTGCTGTCGGTTACTCCTATCAGGCTCGCATTCCGGGCCGGGTGCGTCTGCGAAACCGTTTGGGATGGGTTTTGCGCACCGCGCAAGGAAAGGTGCTTTCGCTCCTGCGGCTCACCAAAGCCTTTTTCACTTTTGAGGGTGGATTGGAATACATCCAGTGGAAGATAGAACGGCACTCTGGAGCCAAAGTTGAGTGGACTCCTCGTCTAAAGCGGCATCCGCTGCTGGCGGTGTGCGTACTTTCCTGGAGATTGTACCGTAAAGGTGGGTTTCGCTAGGTAACTCATGGCGCTTTGCGCCCTAGCCCGGATATTTCACGAATTGCCTGGCTGCGACCGCGGATATGACAATCCTTCCTGGCGTCCTCGCGTATCGGACCCTGCGACGTACTGTTGAAGCTCCCTGCAGCAAGCTGCAGTCCCGCTAAAGCGGGATTCGAAATGTAAGGAAGTGGTTCCATTTTATTGAAGTTCGCTCGCTAACCCCGCAGCAAGCTACGGGCAATGCGCTCGCCCTGTTGAATCCCGCCTTCGGCGGGTCCGCGTAGCGGAATTCTACAGGGCGAGCTGAAGCATTTTCAAGTACGCCTCGGGTCCACTCCCCTGCGGTTGCCCGGTTGCACAGCCATCTCCACGGTCTCGCTACACCAATTCATGCAATATCAGGGCTAGGAACTGGACCATGTAAAGGGATTCATTGCTCCAGCAGCTCATCAATGGCCTCTTTCACTCTCTCTGGCGACAGTTGGGTGATACAGGGAGTATCGTGACAGGTCTGTCGCCTGGCTCTGCAATCTTCACATCGCTCCTGACCTCTCAAAACTATGGAATTGGGAGACAAGGGCCTCCATCTCCTATCATCCCCAGGACCAAAGAGGGCAACAACGGGTGTTCCTATGGCGGCAGCAAGGTGCATGGGGCCGCTGTCACTGCCTAGAAAGAGGGAACTCATCTCAAAAAGGGCCATTAACTCACCGAGGGATAATTTATCACCGAGGTTGTAGGCCTTTAGATTCACCGCAGACATTATTGCGTGAATCTTGTCTAGATCCTTACCAGTTCCTACAAAGATTACCTGGCACCCTCTACCAGAGAGCCAATCAGCAACTTCTACAAAACCATCAGTAGTCCATTGTCTTTGGATGATACCGGCGCCGGCATGGATAGAGACAATCGGTTTTTTAGCCGTGATTCCATGAAGTCCGAGGGTGCTGTCTAAGGAATTTCTCCTAAGTTCCGAGGCGTGTAAGCGAAAGTTGGTATCTTCAATGTTGGCGCCGATGGCGAGGACAATCTCGGTGTAACTGTGAACCTTGTGCTTTCCAACAGGTAGGTCGATTATTGAATTATAGACGTAGGGTTTTCTAGCATAGGAGTTGCTAATGCGGTATGAAGCCCCGGACAACAAAGTCACCAAAGAAGAAGTAGTGCCACCCTGGAAGTCAATTAGGACATCTGAGCGAGTAGCTCTAATTTGATGGATGAATCTGAGAAACAACATTGCTTCACTCAGTAAATTACTTCGGCGTAGCTCTCTTCTGGGGTAATAGATTGTCCTGTCTAACCCCTTAATGTTTTCAACTATCTCCTTGTAGGCATCATCTATTGCGAGATAGCATTTTTTCCCCTTGAAGTGCTCAATCAGGGCAACGATTGATGACAGACAGACCACGAGATTTCCCAGGTTTCTATCTAGCACCAGTACAACGACAGAACTTATGTTGTCAGTTTTGGCTAGCATCTCAGTGTTAATGAAGACTTCTCTCTAGTTGGTGTTGGAAAAACGGCTTTCTACCATTTAGATAACAAAAATTTGGTGTGTCCCGCATATGAGGACGCACTAGACGGTGGAGGCTGCATCGACCCGAATAGGTGACGAGATGCGCTCCCAACACCTACTGCCCCAGTAGCTGAAATTACAGCGAGGTCCGTCGCCCAAGCTTTGAGTGTAATTTAAGCAGATTTGTTTGTAAATGGCCAAGTATCTTGGCTTGGATTGAGCCGCAATGGGGAAGACAGACTGAGCATAAGGGGAGAAAATGTCTGCAGGGCTTGGGTGATAGTCAATTCAACAAAAAAACGGATCGCTACAGTGGGCAAAAAAGTGCTGGCTTCCTTTTGCCGCTGTGCTATATTCATCGGCAGCGCACTCAAGGCCACCATGGTTAGAGGAAGATTCTACAGATGTCAACCAGCCATGATTCCAAAGCTCTTTCTGAAGGGATAGACAAATTCGCATCCTGCCGGATTCTGGTGGTGGGCGATGTGATCATGGACGAATTCCTCTGGGGTCGGGTCGAGAGGATTTCTCCCGAAGCACCAGTGCCGGTGGTAGAGGTGGAGCGAGAGTCCCTGATGCTGGGTGGCGCCGGCAACGTGGTCAACAATATTATTGCTTTGGGCAGCCGAGTGCTCCTGTGTGGGGTCATCGGCAATGACGTCATGGGTCGAGAACTGGTTCGAAAGCTGAGAAAGCTGAACAGCCCTACCCACGGCCTGGTGGTTGAGGATCGGCGACCCACAACCATGAAGACCAGAGTGGTGGCGCACTCCCAACAGGTGGTGCGAGTTGACCGGGAGGAAAGGCGACCCGTGACCGGAGATAGTATCGAGAATATTCTGCTCACGGTCAAAGAACAGCTCGAGACCATAGACGCTATTGTGGTTGCCGATTACGGCAAAGGTGTGGTTACCCAAAAGCTAATGGACGGTATTCGCTCTCTCACAGATGATAGCCAAGTTATCTTGGCTGTAGATCCCAAGGTGCAGAACCTGGCCTTATATAGGGCAGTTACTCTGGTCACTCCCAACAATCATGAAGCACAGCTCATGTCCGGGATCACCATTAATGACGAAAAGAGCCTCAAGAAAGCCGGAACCCATTTGCTTAAGGAACTCGGGTGTCAAATAGTTCTTATCACCCAGGGAGACAAGGGCATGACCCTGTTTGAGGGCAACGGCCGAGTCATCCAGATCCCCACGGTTGCTAGAAAGGTATTTGATGTGTCCGGAGCAGGTGACACGGTAACAGGAACCTTCACCCTGGCGCTGGCTGCCGGTCTCGAGCCCAGGCAGGCCGCGGTGTTGGCAAATATTGCCGCCGGCATTGTAGTGGCTGAGGTTGGTACGGCCACAGTTAGTGCAACTCGACTGAGAGAGGCTCTGGTGGACGACAGGTCAGGCCGGGATTAGATGGTCCGGCCATATCACCGCCAACACTCACCTATCTCTCAAACCGATCTTTGGAATGATTATTGCTAAAAATCTAATCATTCAGAGGAGATTGGTTAAATATGAGTGATTGGAGGAAATGCAAGCCGTCCATTCTCTATGTTTCCTCGTCTACATTAGTCGGTTCTGCTGATATCGCACCGTTGCTCTAGTCTGAGGAGTCTTGCCAATGCATATCTGTGTAGTCGGCGTGGGTTATGTAGGCCTCGTCACCGGTGCTTGCTTTGCCGAGTTTGGGGTCAACGTGACCTGTGTTGACAAAGATGAAGCCAGGATAGAGCTTTTGAAGAATAGTCAGGTGCCGTTCTATGAGCCGGGGCTCGAGGAACTCGTTCGCAAGAATGTTGCAGAAGGTCGCTTGAGCTTCACCACTGACGCGGGCGTTGCGATCCAGCAAGCGCTGGTAGTCTTTATTGCAGTGGGCACTCCTTCCGCACCTGACGGCAGTGCCGACCTCAAATATATACGCGAGGTGGCAGTCACCATCGGCAGGAACTTGGATGGCTATAAAGTGGTGGTCACCAAGAGCACTGTACCCGTCGGCACCGGTCAGATGATTGCCCAGATAATTGAGGAAGAACGGACATCCGATTTCGCCTACGATGTGGTTTCCAACCCCGAGTTCCTTCGAGAGGGGGCGGCCATTGAGGATTTTATGCGCCCCAATCGGGTGATAATAGGGGCGCAGAGCGACCAGGCCATTGCCATCTTAAAGGATCTGTACGGTCCACTCTATCTCATCGAGACTCCCTTTGTGATTACTGATGTGCAAACTTCAGAAATGATCAAATATGCCTCAAACGCTTTTCTTGCCACCAAAATCTCATTCATCAATGAGATGGCCAATATTTGCGAAAAAGTGGGTGCCGATGTTCACCGGGTGGCTAAAGGGATGGGATTGGATGGGCGCATAGGGCCGAAATTCCTTCATCCCGGCCCCGGTTTTGGGGGTTCCTGTTTTCCCAAAGACATTAAAGCCATTGAAAAAATCGGTAGCGATCACGGCTATAGCTTCGAGATTGTGAAGGCGGTGATGCGGGTTAACAGGAGGCAAAGAAAGCTAATGACTCAGAAGATCAACCAGGTGTTGGGTGGGGTGAAAGGCAAAACTATTGCCATTCTTGGTCTCACTTTCAAGCCCAACACGGATGACATGCGCGAGGCGCCATCCATAGCAATCATTAGAAGTTTGCAAAGACAGGGAGCCATGATTCGGGCTTTTGACCCGGCAGGGATGCAAGAAGCTGAGAAAATACTGAGGGGTGTATACTATGCCAAGGACGCCTACGATGCCGCTAGTGGCGCTAACGGCCTGGTGTTGATCACAGAATGGAATCAGTTTCGCAGCTTGAACTGGAAGCGGATGGCTTCACTCCTCAAAGAGCCAGTGGTTATAGATCTCAGGAACATTTACGAGCCAGACAAAATGCACGCCCTCGGATTTCGCTACGCCTGCGTTGGCCGAAAGAGTACCAACTGACGATCTTTCGGTTGTTCCAGAGGGTATATGAGTATTCCCCAAGAACCGAAACCAGCCAAGCTTTTTGTGAGTGTGATTTCTCCCTTTCCGGAGCGTATTGCCTCGGTGTTATCTGAACTTGCTGACCGTTATGGCATTCTAGACTTTGTCAGTGAGGTGCTGCCATTCGACTACACCGAGTACTACTTCGGTGAGATGGGACGGCCTCTGTTCCGGCGGTTTGCAAGTTTCGATGATCTCATCGCCCAGGAGGAGTTACCGCAGATCAAGGTGCAGACCAATCTTTTAGAAACTGAGCAGAGTGAAGGGGGGAATCGAAGCGTCAACATTGATCCCGGTTACCTTCTGGCCGAAAGACTGGTGTTGGCCAGCGGTAAGAACTATGCACACCGGATCTACCTGAGTCATGGAATCTACGCAGACCTAACCCTCATCTATCGTGACAAAGACTATCAACCGTTGGCTTGGACCTATCCAGATTATGCAGAGCCCAAAGTAAGGAACTGGCTTCGAGCGTTAAGACAGAAATATTTGCTTCAACTGCGAAGCGAAGAATCAACCACTAAGAGCACAGAGTGAACAAGGGATATTTGAGATTTAAGATTTAAGATTGTAGATTGACCCAAGCAGGAACTGGAAGATGTCGCAATCTGCAATCTACAATCAACAATCTGAAATTCCACCGCTCTGTGGTTTAGAGAATGGAGGCCCAATTGGGCCATAACGGGGTGGAACAGTGCTTCATAGTATGACGGCTTTTGGTCGTGGAGAGGCCGGGGCTGACGGATATCGATTCACCGTTGAACTCCGAACACTCAATCACCGGTTCTGTGATATCCGCATTAAACTGCCTCGCAGGTACAGCGACTTTGAAGAGGATATTAAGAGAAGGGTCAGTTCTCAATTTTCCAGGGGACGCATAGAGGTCAGTGTTCTTGCCGATGATGCTTTGGACAAAGTCCAGCATCTCACCGTAGATTCTGAACTGGCCAAAACGTACCAAAGGCTCCTGCTAATCCTCAAAGAGGAACTGGGACTCGAGGGTGATCTCGGGTTGGAATCTCTGCTTAATTTTCGGGACATTTTTGTTTTGCAAGAAGACGAGGAGAGTAGGGGCAAGGCTTGGATGGTCGTGGAGACGGCTCTCGAGCAGGCGGTGGGTTACTGTCTCCAAATGAGGAAGGAGGAGGGGGAGGCCATCAAGAGTGATCTCAGCGGGCGCTTGCACCAACTTGAGATTCTAACCGGGGAAGTTGAGAACCGGGCACCGCTGGTGGTAGCCGAAACCCGCGATCGGCTGCACAAAAGGATTCAAGCTCTGCTTGAAGAGACGGAGCTAGATGAGGCGCGTTTGGCTCAGGAGGTTGCATTTTTTGCCGATAAAAGCGATATCGCCGAGGAGCTGGTGCGGCTGCAGAGCCATATCCGACAGTTCAGTGATCTACTCGAGGCTGAAGGTCCCCGGGGCCGCCAGCTGGA
>Ga0209536_100009309_pt1 | contig 14610 bp, 14 predicted proteins | sample DeeMarSeWOR28_12_FD_187461 | JGI IMG/M metagenome (GOLD analysis project Ga0209536, IMG submission 187461) | Marine sediment microbial communities from White Oak River estuary, North Carolina - WOR-2-8_12 (SPAdes) (version 2) | ecosystem: Environmental > Aquatic > Marine > Intertidal zone >...
CTTTTGGGGATATTTTCGTTCATTTTGTTCCTGGCATCTGATTTCGCAAATACGCCCGAATTCGATTGGCTGTTCGTGGGGATGGTGCTCATGGGAATCGGTTTTATCTTTCGTCGCCGCGCCGCTCCCCCACCTTCAGCTGGTCGTTTTGGGATGGTTCGAAAAATGCGCGAGGATGCAAAAAAACGCAAAGAGGAAAAAGCAAAAAAGGCAAAATAATAATGACCAAACTTATCTCGCTATCAGACGCAATATCCACCTATGTACAGGACGGCGACACGCTTTATGCGTCGGGATTTACTCACCTGATCCCCTTCGCCGCCGGGCATGAGATCATTCGCCAGCGTAAACGGGACCTGGTGCTTGCTCGCGCCACCCCAGACCTGATCTACGACCAGATGGTTGCAGCGGGCTGCGCCGGCAAGGTGATCTGGTCTTATATGGGCAATCCGGGAGTCGGGTCGCTGCGTATCGTACGCGGGGCGGTTGAGCGTGGCGAACTGGAGTGGGAAGAGTATTCCCACTTCGGCATGATCACACGCTTGCAAGCGGGCGCATCTGGCTTGCCTTTCTTGCCCATGAACCAAACTGGCGCAACTGACCTTGAAAACGCCAACCCACTCATCAAGCGCATTCCTGACCCTTACGGTGGCAAAGATGTGATCGTGGTCCCGGCTCTCAATCCAGATGTAGCCATCGTACATGTGCAGCGCGCAGACGTGAACGGCAACGCGCATCTGTGGGGCATCATCGGAGAGCAAAAAGAAGCTGCTTTTGCGGCCAAAAAGGTCATCCTGACCGCCGAAGAGATCGTGGATGAATCCGTTATCCGCTCCGACCCAAATCGCACCATGATCCCCGGCATTATCGTGCACGCGGTGTGCCATGTGCCGTATGCCTGTCACCCGTCCTATGCGCAGGGCTATTACGACCGCGACAACGAGTTCTATCTGGGCTGGGATAAGGTCAGTTCTTCACAGGAAACTGTCAAGGACTGGCTGGATGAGTGGGTTTATGGAGTGAAAGATCATACTGAATACTGGAACAAACTAGGAAAAGAAACCCATAAACGCTTGGAAATTCAGCCGAAGCTTAGTGAATCAATCAATTACGGAGAATACTAATTTATTAATCTATGTGAAGTCGCGCTAAATTACAATGCCCATCCCTTCCCTTGATTTCGGTGGTTCCGGAGAAGAACTTCTTTTTCTGCATGCTAACGGCTATCCGCCTGAGTGCTACCGCCCGTTGCTTTCGCGGTTGGCAGAGAAATATCATGTTACGGCGATGGTGCAGCGTCCGTTGTGGTCAGATAGCAATCCAGAAGAGCTCGATGACTGGCATTTTCTGACCGATGACTTTCTCGCCTTCCTCGACGCGCATCAAACCGGACCCCTGACCTGCGTTGGGCATTCGATGGGAGGGATCGCACTTCTGCGGGCTGCCCTGCGCGAACCAGAGCGTTTCAAGGCTATCGTGTTGCTCGATCCGGTGTTATTTCCACCATATTTCATCAGAGCCTGGAAAATACTCCAATCAGTCAATTTGCTGCGCCAGTTTCATCCACTTGTAACTACTGCAAAAAAACGCCGTCGGGAGTTCAATGATCTAGGTAGATTGTTCAAAGGTTTCCGCCGTAAGTCAATCTTCAGGTACATGGACGACGAAGCGCTGCAAGCATATGTGGAAGGCATTGCATGTAAAAATGACAAAGGCTCCTATCAACTTTGCTATAGCGTTGAATGGGAAATGCGTCTTTATATAATTGCTGTATGGTGCGATATGGACATATGGCGCGGGTTGCCAAAGCTCGAAGTACCAACGCTCATCGTCCGTGGCGTGGAAACGGACACCTTTTGGGAACAGACTGGAAAGCTGGTAAAGCGGAGGCAACCCAAAGCGCGGATTGAAGCGCTGGAAAAGTCCACCCATCTGGTGCCGCTGGAAAGGCCGACCGAAGTTTCAAATCTAATTCAATCCTTTTTTGAGGAGAACATATGACCGAACTAACCTATTCATCTGCTGAACTGATGATCATTAACGCCGCCCGCCTGTTGCGCGATGGGGATGTGGTCTTCGTCGGCGTGGGCCAACCCAACCTGGCCTGCAACCTTGCCAAGCGGACGCATGCCCCAAACCTAGTGATGATCTACGAAGCGGGCGTGATCGGCGCAGAACCGGCACGACTACCGCTTTCTATCGGCGATCCATCACTGGTATCGGGTGCGCTTTCAGTGGTCAGTATGTACGATATCTTCGCCAACTACCTGCAACGCGGTAATGTGGATGTGGGTTTTATGGGCGGCGCACAAATTGACAAGTATGGCAACATCAATGCCACTGTCATTGGTGATTATGCACAGCCCAAGGTGCGACTACCTGGTTCCGGAGGCTCACAGGAAATTGCGGCCTGGGCAAACCGCTGCTACATCATGACCCCCCACCAGAAACGCCGCTTCCCCGAAAAAGTGGATTTCATGACTTCGGCAGGTTTCCTAAGCGGTCGCGCAGAACGCGAGGCCACAGGTGTGCGTGGCGGTGGAATGTTGGCTGTAGTGACCGACATCGGCATACTGGAACCGGATGAAAACGGCGAGATGGTACTTTCTGCCCTGCATCCTGGAAAGACTGTGCAGCAAGCGAAAGAAAACACTGGCTGGGATTTGAGGGTTGCAGGTGAACTGCGCACAACAGATATTGTTACCGAAAGTGAATTAAATATCCTGCAAAACGATTTAGATCCAAATGGAATATATTTGAAATAATAGCACTCCGTTGTTATTGGTAGAATTCGGTGAATGTGAAAAATCTAATTACTAACTGCGGGCCTGATCCATCAAAAGCATCTGGCTCCTACCAGGATAGCCTGATCCGTGTAACAAAAGCCGGAACATATATTACGACTGCGTTTTTTCTTGGTTTCGCGTTTGTATACTGGACTGGAGGCTATCCACTTCCAGCCGTGTGGTTCAATTTAATAGCCGCCCTTTGTTCGATAGCGGGTTTCTTTCTTATTAAAAGGTATGAATTGCACCGCAAGGCTGCACACCTGATCACCCTTGCAATCTACATTTCATCAGCAGGTGTAATGTCAATCTCTGGGGGAATCCATTCATCCAGTGTCGTCTGGCAACTTTTTGTACCTGTGGCAGCCTTTATTATGGTGGGCTTGCGAGCGGGTTTGCGCTGGGGCGGGATCAGTTTTTTGACAGTGGTGTTATTTTATTTGCTGGAATCTACTGGGCTATTACAGCATACAATGAGCTTTGAAACTACAACCGGAGACCAACTGATTGACCTCCTGGGCGTAATCGTTGCAGTTTCTATTGCTATATGGTACAGCGATAATTTGAAATCACACGCACTGACCAATCTAGAAGAGGCAGAAGCCCAATTAAAGTTTTACGCCACAATCGATCCGCTGACAAATACCTTCAACCGCAGGCATTTTCTGGAACTCTCCGAGCGGAAGATTAAAAGAACCCTTACATCGCATGGGCAGGCTTCCTTCCTACTGTTCGATCTAGATCACTTCAAAAAAATCAACGATGAACATGGTCATATTATCGGCGACCAGGTTCTGCAAGGTATCGCGCAGGCTTGCAGCAAGCATTTACGCCCCAATGATGTTCTGGGACGCTTTGGCGGGGAGGAATTTGTTATATTGCTTCCAGAAACAAAACTCGAGGATGCAAGGAATATCGCCGAGCGTCTCAGGCTTCTCGTTGAGGAAACCCCCATCGAAACTGAAATTGGCTATATCAATACTACCATCAGCATCGGAGTTGCTATCAAAGAAGAATCTTCTACCATGAGCATAGACCTACTGCTTTCCAGAGCAGACAGGGCTATGTATCGAGCCAAACAAACGGGAAGAAATCGCGTTATTATCTGGAACGAGCGTGATCTGCAAACAACTTAATCTGGCCTTCTTCGTATGTATTGATGAAACAAAACTACTTTGGAGGTAATCACATGACAAACACTCGCCCCCCTCTCCGCCGATCCCGTAGCAACCGCGTGGTTGCCGGTGTCTGCGGCGGATTGGCAGAATTCTACGGTATCAGCACATTTTGGTTCCGCCTTGCTTTCCTGATCGCCTTGATACCCGGTGGCGTACCGGGCATTGGCGCATACTTACTTTTCTGGATTATTGTGCCGAAGGCCAGTGACTGAACCATTAGCGACATTCTTGTTTCGGAACTTACTCCCCTATCATTTCTAAAAACACCTTGACCGATTCTGGACAGAAGTGTTTTCCAGACTGCTCTTGGATGTACGCTAAAGCTTCTTCTTTCGTCCAGGCAGCTCGGTATGGTCGGTTAGATGTAAGCGCATCGAATACGTCCACGACAGCAAAGATACGAGCTGCCACAGGAATCTCTTTTCCCTTCAACTTACGGGGATATCCTGTTCCATCCCATTTTTCATGATGACAATATGGGGTATCCAGTGCAGGTGCAAGGTAGATAATACGCGAGAGAAACTTGTAAGCTAGCTCAGGATGTGTTTGCATGATCTCCCACTCGGAATCAGTAAGTACATCCGGCTTTTGCAAAACAGCGTCAGGAATTCCCATTTTCCCAATATCGTGCAGGAGCGCACCACGTCGAATATTGCCCATTTCAGATTCGGGAATATCCATCCTGCCCGCCAATTCAACTGTCAGATCTGTAACGCGATGCGTATGTTCATCCGTTACGTGATCGCGCATGTCAAGCACACGAGACCACCCTTCCAACGTCGCATCATAAGCGTGAGTAAGATCAATAATTGCCTGTTGGGCTTTTGTATATAGTTGTGCATTGGCAACCGCAAGGGAAACTTGAAAGGATAAGATATTACACAGGTCGGTTTCTTTTTCTGAAAACTGACGAGTATTTCCGGTTGTTCCAACAATGAAGGCGCCAATCGCTTTTTCTTTCAACAACAATGGGAAATAAAGAATTGACATTAAATGGCGCAAATCAACAACAATCTTTTCAGCAGGAGAAAGGGAAACATTCCCCGCTTCTTCGAGATAAACAGGAGCTTTTTTTGTAACGGCTTCCTTTATGTGTGGATGGTCTTCAAGCAGCGCAAGGCGCAGCTCATCTGGGAATTGAACAGGCAGTGGCGGGGTGGTGGCACCTAGATAGAGCATTTTGTTTTCAAGCAAGTAGATTGCGCCTGTATCTAAACCAAGCAGGTCGGTAGCGCTCTCAATTGCAATCTGTAAAACTTCTTTAAGATCCAGAGAAGACGCAAGAGCACTACTGACCTTTAGCAGGGTTGATAATTCCTTTGCGGGGATTTCCTGTGTTAATTCATCATACGAAACAGAGCTAGTTTGTCCCATGTTCTGTCTCCTGGAAACAATTATCGTGTACCTTCAAAATTCCTGCCAGTTAATCAATAAATGTGTGATAAATACCTTGATTGCGATATTAACACATACATTATACTGTTGCGCGTTTTCAAAAAACGTTACAATACTAACCGGCTAAGCTACAACACATAAATATTCCATATTCTATTCAGCATCAAGTACAATCAACGCAATGACTATTTTGATAGAAGCCTACACGTCACTCCCCTCGCTTGCTCAGAAATGGCTCAATATTCTGGCCTTCTTCCTGTTGGCCTGGTTGCTTTCGCGTTTGGCGGGAATTTTCTCAAGACGTGTCATCCGCCTAGGTGGGCTGGCAAGCCACAGGTCCAAGCCGGAGCGGCAAAAAACGCTTTACGGATTGGTGCAGGGCATCATCACAGTAACCTTCTTTGCCGTTGCCGTATTTCTCAGTCTCAGTCAGTTTGTGGAATCAACCACGCTGGTCTGGATGATTGGTTTGTTTGGCGCAGGTTTCGGTCTCTCCGCCCGTCCACTCATCAGTGACGTGATGGCCGGGACAAGCTTTATCTTCGAAGATACGTTTTCCGTTGGCGAAAAAGTGGAAATCCTCGATACTGAAGGCATCATCGAAGCGATCACGCTACGGACTACCTGGCTGCGTGCGCCAACCGGGGAGTTGTTCACTATACCTAATGGTGACATCCGCGTTGTCCGCAACTTCAGTCGTGGACGGTTTTCGATGGCAAACGTCACATTGAAAATCCCGGCTCCCGAACTCGAACGCGTACTTGCCTTGCTTGAAAATTTAGGCCAGGAGGCCATGAACAGCTTACCCAACCTGATCGAACCCTGGCGCGTGATCAGCGAAACCGGTATCATTGGCCAGACCGCGGAATTGACCCTTCTGGCAAAAGCCCGTTTCGGCCAGGCCGCCGAGATGCGACCGAAACTTTTAGCGCTGGTACACAAAGCACTTGAAGATGAAAACATAGAGCTAGGCAGTTGAAAATGACCGAACTGGAAACCATCCCAAAACGTCCTATTCTGGAAAACATCTTTCTATTACCAGATGAGCCACGCTTACGCGCAGGCTGGCGACTTGCGATACACACCGTTGGATATAACATCCTGTTGATTTGTATCGCAATCCCATTTGCAATTCCAATTCTGTTCCTAAATATTTCTCCAGAAAACTTACTGCTCAACCAGGCCATCGCTTTTTTTGCTATTACGCCTTCCGTATTCCTGGCACGCCACTTTTTAGATAAACGCTCCCTGGCCAGCATGGGATTAAAACTGGATCTACAAGTTTTAGCCGACATTCTGGCCGGAAGTATCATCACTTTTTTGATGATGGGATTAATCTACCTGATCGAATGGTGGTTTGGCTGGTTGTCATTTGATGGATTTGCATGGCAAACCGATGCAATTTCCTATGTTATTTTGAATACCCTGCTGTACCTGGGCGTATTCATTATGGTGGGTTGGAACGAGGAATTACTCTTTCGTGGGTATCGCTTACAAAATCTAGCAGATGGATTAAATCCCGTCTGGGGTGTGCTACTTTCCTCGCTATGGTTTGGAATTGCCCATCTGGCAAACCCAAACACTGAAGCCAAGTTATTCGTCGCTGGTGGGATCTTGCTTGCTGGTGTATTCCTGGCTTACGGGTATATCACTACCAAACAACTTTGGCTGCCTATCGGGCTACACATCGGCTGGAATTTCTTTGAGGGTGTGGGGTTTGGGTTCCCGGTCAGCGGCCTGGATATTTACCACCTGATGCGTATCACAATCAACGGGCCGGAATTATGGACTGGCGGCGGCTTCGGCCCGGAGGCCGGCCTGGTATTGATTCCGGGGTTGCTATTCGGCGCATCACTTGTCTTTATATACACACGCTTCATAAGAAAACCAAGCAACGACTAATTTATGCCCATCCTTGCCTCAATTCCCATTCTTATTATCCTCGTCCTCATGATCGGTTTTCGATGGGGAGCGGCGCGCGCTGGTGCAGCGGGTTACCTTGCTGCGTTTATTGTTGCAGTTGCCTTCTTCGGCGCAGGCGCAGATGTGCTGGCCTTTGCGCACACCAAAGCCTTCGTTCTCTCGATGGACGTTCTGCTCATCATCTGGGCAGCTTTTCTCCTATATCGCGTTACAGATGAAGCCGGAGCTATTAAGACGATCGGCAGGCTGCTGCCATCACTAACGCGCGACCGCGGCATGCAAGCCTTGTTGATCGGTTGGGTCTTCGCTTCATTCCTACAGGGCGCGGGGGGATTCGGCGTCCCGGTAGCGGTGACCGCGCCCTTGTTAATCGGTCTGGGCTTTCCACCGTTAAGCGCGGTCATCATCCCATCCATTGGGCATGGTTGGGCAGTGACCTTTGGTTCGCTGGGTTCGTCATTCAATGCGCTTCTTTCTGCAACCGGACTAGATGCGGCTACGCTGGCTCCCGCTTCTGCGCTCTATCTTGGGTTGGCGTGCATACTGACTGGCCCAATGGTTGCCCATGCCGCTGATGGCTGGAACGGCGTGAAGCGCCTGCTCATCCCGGCGCTGGTAATCGGTGTAGTTATGGGGACGGTGCAATTTGCCGTTGCAGCGGGAGCCGGGTTATGGAATCTGGGCGCGTTCGCTGGCGGGTTGGCAGGGCTTGCCGTCAGCATTTGGGTGGTGCAGTGGGGAAAAGCAGGCCAAGGGGTGGAAAGAAGCGAGCGTAAACCACTCTTGCTGGCGCTCTCAGCTTACATCATCCTTGTCGCTTTTACGGTCATTATCTTACTTGTCGCGCCGTTTAAAGATTGGCTGGGGCAGGTTTCAATTCAAATTCAGTTTCCTGAAACAGTTACGTCATTGGGTTTTGTCAGTCCGGCAGGGACGAATCGTCCCATTCGTATTTTCACACATGCCGGGGCGATCCTGATTTACACATCGCTGGCATCGTTCTTCCTCTATCGACATGCGGGGATGTATAAAGCGGGATCCGGTAAAACTATCTTGCACGCGACGATCAAGGGCATGATGTCTTCGAGCCTGAGCATTGCGCTGATGGTCGCTATGGCTACCATAATGCAACAAAGCGGCATGACTGAAGCGCTGGCGCAAGGACTTGCGGATGCAGTCGGGAAAGCTTTTCCATTGATCGCGCCCTGGATCGGTGCAATTGGCGCCTTCATGACCGGCTCGAACACCAACTCGAACGTGGTATTCGCCGGGCTGCAAATGCGCACAGCCGAACTTCTGGCTTATAGCATACCAGCAATTCTGGCTGGGCAAACCGCTGGTGCCGCTGTGGCTTCAGTTGCTGCACCAACTAAGGTTGTGGTAGGCGCGAGTACAGCCGGTATGGCCGGTAAAGAAGGCGATGTGCTGCGTGCCCTGGTTGGCTACGCTGCCCTTTTGGTCATGTTTATCAGCCTGTTAACCGGGTTGGCAAGTCTCCTCGGGTTTTGATGTGTTATGCTTACAAATAAATTCTACCGCCACACATTCGCGTTCCTGACCATTGCACTGGCTTCAATTTTCCTGTATTCGGCAGCGCAGGCTGGGCTGGTCGCGGCAACCTGGGTATTACTAGGCCTTGTTATATTGGCAGCCTTTCTCACATTGATGACAAAATGAGCAAAACCAATTCCCCTGTCGATGTTCTCATCACATTGCCATTTAGCACTTCCCTGATCAAGCCGCTACAGGAAGTATCGCCCCTATTGCGGATTACAGTTCATCCTGCAAAAAATGTAAATGAAGTACCGGATGAACTGTGGGCACGTTGTGAAGTGCTGTACACTGACCGCATCATACCTGATCCCGAACTTGCTCCCAATATGAAGTGGATACAGCATCACTACGCCGGACTTGATCCAACAGTTGGCTTCACTCCCGCAGACAGGCCGAACCTGACCATCACAACCTTAAGCGGTGCGGCAACATCACAAATCGCTGAGCATGTGCTGGCGATGCTGCTGGCATTTGGGCGCCATTTGCCAGCCCTGTCAGCGAATCAGAAAAAAGCCGAATGGCCCAAGGATCGTTGGGAACGTTTCAAGCCGCGTGAGTTACGCGCCAGCACTGTAGGGATCATCGGGTACGGCAGCATTGGGCGGCAAATTGCACGGCTGCTACGGGAGTTCGGCGCATCTGTACTTGCGACAAAGAACGACGCCATGCATCCCATTGACAGCGGTTATACACCCGAAGGTATGGGTGATCCGAATGGGGATCTTGTTCGCCGGCTGTATCCTGCGCAGGCCATCAAATCCATGCTGAAAGACTGTGACTATATCGTCGTCACAGTACCTCTGACTGAAAAAACGCGCGACTTGATCAACGCAGATGTACTCTCCGCTTGCAAACCAACCGCATACCTGATAGACATCGCGCGCGGCGGCATTGTGGATCACACTGCGCTCATAAAGGCCCTGAATGAACACAAACTGGCCGGAGCCGCCCTGGATGTTTTTCCCGAGGAACCACTGCCGAAAAAGAGTCCGTTATGGGAGATGCCGAACGTGATCATCACACCGCACATCGCAGGAGTCAGCGACTATTACGATGAACGTGCAATGACCTTGTTTGCCGAAAACTTATCGCGGTACATTGCAGATCTGCCGTTATATAACATATTCAATCCTAAAAAAGGGTATTAGCGATGCTCATCCGAGCTGTGATATTCGACCTGGGTAACACTTTGATGTACCCGATCGCATCAGACCTGTGGCCAGAAGTGATTAAACGGGGTAATCAAGCTTTAATGGAACACCTTTGCAACCTGAATATCCTTATAGATTGTGACGACTTTGTGCTGGAATTCAACCAGCGTCTACGTCAATATTACGATGAACGTGACAAAGAGATGATCGAGACTAGCACCTTCCTGGTGCTGAAAGAATTGCTGGCCGAAAAGGGGTATACAAATATCTCTGATGTGGTCATTCGCGACAGCTTGGATGCACACTACGCTGTGACTCAGAAAAACTGGCAACTAGAAGATGACGCAATCACCTGTCTTAGCACGCTTCAACAGCAAAATTACAAATTGGGGCTGGTATCAAATGCAGGCGATCATAGGGATGTTTTACAACTGGTAGAAAAATTCAACCTGGATCCTTATTTTGAATTTATTTTGACATCGGCCGGGTGTGGCTACCGTAAACCCCATCAAAGAATTTTTGAACTCGCTCTGGAAAAAGTTAACGCACGCGCTGAAGAAGTTGTCATGGTTGGAGATACGCTCAATGCCGACATCTTGGGCGCCAATCAGTTAGGTATGTATAGTATTTGGATCACACGCCGCATAGATATTCCGCCAGAAGATGAATTATCCACACAACCACAAGCGGTCATAAAATCCCTTGGGGAACTCCCAACCTTACTCAGAGAATTAGAAATAGACCTCCGCTCATAAGTGCAGAGGTCCGTCTTTTATCTACCAGCCACTCGCCCAATCTTCGGCTTTTTGAAGCACATCCAAATCACCTAAGACCGTTATATGGTCGCCAACTGCCAGGCGCGTTGTTCCATGCGGGACGATCACTTCATCACTCCTGCGAATCGCCAGTATTCGCAGATCGGCAGGGAAACTTATCTCGTTCACGCGCTTGCCATTCAATTCCGGGTTCTCCAGAACCATTTCCCGTAAATCCCGATCATCGGTCGTGGAAGTCATCAATTCGAACATGGCCGGATTGCGCGCCATAAGCGCCAGCACGGAACTACGATGGATCGAGGGAGTCAGTGTTTGAACGTTTAATCTATTGAATTCGGGTAATAGCAGCGGCTCTACCACAAAGGTTATGACGTGTTCAATACCGCGGGCACGGGCTGCCCGGCATGCTTCCAGGTTGTTGACATCCTTCAGGCTTAATGCCAGAAATGCCTCGATTTGTGTGGAAGGCAGTGAGTCGATGCAGCCTGTCAAATTATCGGTTCTGAACTCAAGCTCAAAACCCTGCTTCCTGATTTGTCCAGCGGCATCTTCTTCTGTTTCAACAAAGCAAACTTCCTCTCCATGACCCTGCAAGTCCCGCGCTACCTGGAACGCCAGATCGTTGCTGCCGTAAATAAGCGTGATGCGCCTGTGCTGGTCGTCTTCTGTCCCTGCCTGCAGGGTATTGAACAATAAAGGCGCGACCGTCGCCGTCAGTGCAGCCACCAGGATGATCGCAGCGTTGGTGGATTCACTGACTGAGCCCAGACTTAATCCAATAGCGGAAGCAGCAATAATCAGGGAAAGACGCGCCGAAAGTAACATACCGCTTGCAAACGTCTCGCGCCAGGAAAATCTTAATCGGAAAATCAACGAGGAAATAATTTTTATGCTGAACGCGCTAACCAATAATATTGGCAAAAGTACCCAAGCACTTGGCTCCTTTAGAAAAGCGTTCAGATCGAATTGGATACCGACAAAAATAAAGAACAACGGGACGAAAAAACCAAAGCCAATCGCATCCAGTTTGTGTCGCAATTTTTCTTCCCCCCTACCGCTCAACAGGGATGCAAGCACACCACCAAGGAACGCACCCAGAATCAATTCAGCGCCAAGAAGTTCAGCCAACACTACAAACCCGACCATAATAGCAAACGCACCCCGAACTTTGATCTGCGCAGTTGCATCAGACAATTCATCGAAAATGCGCCGAACCGCAGGGATGCGCAGCCAGCGCACACCCAGTTGATAGAACAACACCACAGGCACAAACAATAATGCGATCAGCAATATGTCCAAAGTCAGGCCAGTTGAGCGCATGGCCACATACACCGTGATAAGGAACATGGTCAGGAAATCAGCCAGCAAGGCTGCCAGAAGGATGGTCTGCCCAAAACGACCGGAAGACATGCGGCTTTCCTTCAAGACCGGCACAACGATACCCAGAGAAGTGGTTGACAAGATCAAAGTCATCATCCAGGGATCGCGCACGTATCCGGCTGAGAACAGACCAAATCCAATCGCCACAGCCAGGCCAAGGGTAAGGATGAACGAGATTCCTGAAAGAAAAAGCGAACTTGGCCCATCCTGTCGTTTGCTCTTCGAAGCGGCAAACAGGATCGAAAAGTCAATTTCCAAACCCGAGAGGAACATCAAAAAAGCGAAACCGATCTCGGCCAGCAAATCCAATGTCGGTTCATGCCCACTCACCAACCCAAGCACCGACGGGCCAATGATAACTCCGGCCAGAATTTCCCCAACCACAACCGGGATACGGCGGAAACGCGAAATTAAAACTGGCACCAGGAAGGCTAAACCGACAACTAACAATAAGGGCACAAAACTTTGTTCCATATCAACTCCCAAAAAGATTAACGAGGGATCTCCGGGAACCTCTACAGAGATCCCTAAAGAGCCTGAACGAGTGTAACACGAGACAATTGGATGCCATGTTAGAATTGCATTTAAATCCCCAAAATCGAATCCGTCATGATTACAACACCGCCCGCAACCGAATCCACCAGAACCAACCCGCTGCCTTACCTTGCGCTTGGATCTGGAATTCTGGCGCTTAGTTTCTCCGCCATGTTCGTGCGTTGGGCCAACGCGCCTGGACCGGTCACCGGCTTATACCGCGTCTTTCTCTCAAGCCTGCTGTTAACCCCCTTCTTTCTGATCGCCAATCGCAGGCGGCGCAATATCAACCGCAGCAATATTCTTTTCCCAGTGCTGGCAGGACTGTTTACCGCAGGCGATTTCGCCCTTTGGAACACTTCCATTCACTATACAACCGCAGCCAATGCGACTCTACTTGGGAATACCGCACCGCTATGGGTGGCGATGGGAGCCTGGCTGCTCTTCCGTGAGCGACTGTCCACCCGCTTCTGGCTCGGACTTGGGCTTGCTCTCGCTGGCGCAGCCCTGATCCTGGGGACGGATTTCCTGCTGCACCCCCGCCTGGGAATCGGTGACCTGATGGCTATTGGAACGGGAGTTTTTTACGCAGGCTATATGTTGGTCACACAACGCAGCCGCCAGCACTTCAACCCACTCACTCACCTGTGGTTGATGGGGGTTAGCGCCAGCTTTGGTCTATTGATAATCAATCTGGCACTTAAAAATCCGATCGTAGGGTACTCAACTCAAACCTGGCTGGTCTTCTTTGCAGCCGCTATTGTTTCACAAATTGCAGGTTACATGTCGCTTACATATGCGCTTGGTCATCTACCGGCTTCGATTGTCTCCCCAACCATGATCGGCCAACCCATTATGACAGCCATACTTGCCGTCCCACTGCTTGGCGAGATTCCCACCTTCATGCAATTTGTGGGCGGAGCAACAGCACTGGCAGGCATCTATATCGTCAACCAGGCGCACAGCAGATCAAAGTGAATCACAAAGGATTAGATAAAACAAAAAACAGGGCTGTTCATATAAGGACAACCCTGATAAATATCTGTTGCGGTTTCTATTTGCTACGCTCGCCAGGAGCGATATAGCGTGTCTTTTTATATGGCTTCAATTGTTCAGCTAAATTTTCCTGCAACAAGTGCCCTGACTCGTGCATGAGCGTGTCATGGTTGTAATCGTCCAGTTTGACCATACTCGCCAGGCACGGAAAATGATGATGGAACAGGCCAGCGCGTTCTTCGGCTTCATCGACTGAGAGACCAATCAGTTTTTCAGCCACATGACGGGCGCACCCGCAGACTGCGTCCACCTGGACCTGGGCTGATTTGATCACGAAGGATCCCGTAGGGGCGGTAGCGGTTTCATCGTCAATTTCGAGGCGAATGTTCGGTTGTCCAAAGTAGCGCGCAAACTCGCTGATAACTTCACAATCATAAGGCTCACGGTCACGTCGGGTGATTTTATAGTCTTTTTCCGTCAGCGAGCAAAGCGGTTTGGGGACGGCACAGCCCACATCCATACGCTCCAACCAACCTTTTAATTGATTTCCCAGCCCGCGTGGAAGCCAGGTAGCGTTATCCACGGCTACTACCACGCCTTTGGCACCCGTCATTTCAGCGATCTCGGGGATGAGCTCGGCCACAGATTTGTTTTCCGCAAACGATAAGATTAAATCGCAAGGTTCAAAACTTTCTGGCAGGAACTCTTCAGGGTAATCAATCATAAGCGGGAGTGCAGCCGGAGCCTTCCAGGTTTCGATGCTCCAGCCTTCGGGCTTGTGGGCTTGGATATTGTTCGCATGGCGAATGCCATATTCGCCGGAGATAATGGCTAAGATACGCATGGCTATATTGTACCGGATTGGTGGGATTTCTCCGTAACTTAAGTCACGGTCACAAGGCTATCCACCATACGGAATTTTATTCAACCGTTAAGC